>SMTZ1_10000115_pt1 | contig 61595 bp, 50 predicted proteins | sample DeeMarSWOR136_30_FD_25667 | JGI IMG/M metagenome (IMG submission 25667) | reverse complement strand
CCGCCGGGACTGGTTCCCTGGGGTTCGGGGGCTGAGGCGGTCCCAGCGCCACATATACTCTGTCATGTCATTTATTACATATGTATTTGTTAAATAAATGATAGCTACTCCTTCTTCTTGACGACCGGTTCTCGTTTTATGATCGGATTGTAGCGCGTCTCGAACGTTCCCCCTCGACTGACATGTCCGACAGCCCTTTCCGGAGATCTTTCGATATCCACCACCCGGCCATCCTCATCGACAGGGAGTCCATCCGCGTTGACCTTGACTAATCCCGTCGGGGTAATCCCCACGCCATCATCTCCCCAGAGCCGACTGTCTATCACTCTACCCAAAGGGATAGTTTCTCGGTTGCTGTTGATTACTGTTCCGTCCGACCGGAAAGTAAACGGAATCGCCTCAGGCTGGGAGCCGAAGACATTCTTGCCCAGGTTGAAGCTCTGGTCGAGGACAATTCTCCGGTAATGGGCGATATTCGACCGCACCGTGTCCGGACTGGGATAGAAAATAGTTCCTTTGATAAAATCCTTTCCTGACGCAGGGTCATGATAGAGATAGGACAGGGAGGAAGCGTAATTCCTCATGATTGAGGCCCTTTCATGGAGAATCTCCATTCTTTTTTTCCTCTCGGTCATCTCCAGTTTCTCATCATCAAAAATATCTCCTAAGCTGTTTACCAAATTCAGCTGTCTCACCAGCCCTTCCTTTTCAGCGAATGCCGTAAGCTCTGTTCTTATCTCGCCAGGCATGATACCATAAAGGTCTGCTCCAACAACCGTGTAGTAGAAATACTCCAGCTCTCCCATGTCGGTGCCGGCATTCAGATAATCCTGAAGATGTGTTTTGTCCGGCTCTGAACTTTTGTATTGGCCGTAATCCATCTCCCGCCAGCCCAAATTGCCCGGAAGCTTCCTCTGGAACGACCAGACCGCGTCGATGGTATTGCCCACCGAAGAGTGACACCCTTTGCACTGGAGCAATTCCTCTGTTGTCTGCGGTCTGAGCTCACCGTCTCTTCGTTCGATGTAGGCCGCCAGGATCCACCCAGCGTTGTTATCGATCCAGCCTTTCCACTCTTGACCTAAGACATGGGGTGTCTCATCGGCATCCCCCTCATCCTCGCCGATATCTTCCAGGTCGACATCCTTCCATTTGTACATGTATCGGATCTCCTTAACCCTCTTGGAACGGGTTCCGGGGAATTCATAATCCGATATGGTGTTCCCCTCCAGACCATCCAAACCGACGCCTGACTCACCGTCTGCATTCAAATCTACATAGTGCAGAGGATGCGCGAATTCGGTTCCCACCGGGTAAAAACCTTTTTTCACCTCAAGATCGGCAGCGTTTCCAAAATAGCTGGATGAGGATAGCTCCTGATTCTTGATATTCTGCTCGATAAGATCCAGATTCTTCCTGTAGACGTCGATGCTCAGATCACCATCCTGGGTCATAAAGATCTTTGGCAGCCGGATATAAATTCCGCTCACCGATCCTGTCAGCGGAGTAAAAATGGCATAAGGGAAGAAATTGACCGCCCTCCAACCTGTGTAGCCTTTATCCGCACTCCGGACAAAACCCTCCTTGTCTAGGTAGCCGTGGAGACCTCCATTTGTAGGATCATCTTCGGCCATCGGGAAGAGATTATCCGGATCGAGAGCGGGAAAAAGCTGAAAGGCCGACTCTTGGTTTGACAGGTTATTCCAAGTCTCATCGTCTCGGCCTCTTGCCTCTTTATAGGCGGCTCTCCAGTTGTCCTGCCGTACATAAATCAGGTTATCAGGATCATCGGGTTGAGGAATGGCCAGCCCCTCCTCCCCCAGACGCCGGACGATGTCCTGAGGAGAGATGATGTTTTCCCAGTTCACTCGGTTTAAATTCGGGGAGGGGAAGCTGTACAGAATCTGATCTTCAGCGAGGGGAAAAGCATTCCCGTGTCGAATGTCCCACAGATAGTTGGTATGACAGTATTTGCAGGCATTCTGAGTTCCATATCCCGTTTCAATCCAGCACTGGGCGGGAATCGCCGGGTCTTCGTTCCGGCTGGGTTTATAATCGGCTCCGGTCCGCTCACGAAATCGGGGTGGGGATATCCCCTTGATGATGGGCTCGTAGGATATAGATTCGGCCTTAAGGCCGGTCATTTCTTCGAGCTGGGCCAGCTCATCTTTCTCAACCGCTTTTTTCTCGGTTTTTTGGCAGCCCCAAAAGGTGACAATGATCAGGAAAGCAAGACATAGATATAATCCCTTTTTCATCCACATCCTCCTTCTGGAGTGGTTAAGTTTTGATCTGGATACACGGAGCTTCGGTGTTGATGAAGCCCGCGGCCCTCCTTTCTATTCGGGATCAAGCTGATTGATCTAGAGACTCTACCACTTACCGTCCATCTGGAACTCGGCGCTGTCCAGCCAGAATCCCGAATGGGTGACGGAGTCATACTGAGCTTGGAGAAGGTCGTAGTGAAACTTTTCTTCTTCACAGATCTTCTGGAACATCTCCTTAGCGAGGGGGTCATCCACATCATCGGCCGCCTTCTGGAAAAGCTGGATAGCCCGTTCCTCGAGTTCCATACCCAACCGGATAGCTTCTACTTCTCCCTTGCCTTCCTCTTTTTTCACGCTCTCTTTAAGTCTTTCGATCAGATCCGATTTTTCCTGAAACTCAGCCGGCCTGATGTGTTTTTTCCAGTCCTTTCCGCCCAGGATGTCGCTGAATATTCGGCTGAAGGTTTCGAGATGTTTCACTTCCTCATCAGCCAGCCTCCGGAACATCTTTTTCCCCAGCTCATGTTGGGTGATTTCCTCCGCGTGGAGGAAAAACTTCTGTCCGTTGACCTCCAGTTTTATGGCTTCTTTTATGACCTTCTCAACAGCCTTATTTATTTTTCCCACATCTATTCTCCTTTCGTAAATATTATTTTATAACTCCATTACAAACATAACAAATGACGTGACACTCTTTGGTCGGCGCTGAGGCCGCCCTCAAGCCCCCGTAGTGGAGGGGGCCCCGATGGCTTGGAGGGGACTTTGAGTCCCCTTCCAACGCTCGGAGACTCGCTGCCTCCCCTTCTCGGCCTTCGGCCTGCGACCAGGAGGAAATATCCCCCTGGACCCCCTTCCGGGACTCGGCTTTTCCGACGGGGGGAACCGACGGGACTGGTTCCCCGGGGTTCGGGGGCTGGGGGCGGCCCCAGGGCCGCATATATTTTCTCATGTCAATTATTGGGTCCTTATTAACTGAAGCCCCCTTCTAAAGGTTGCCCCGCCAGTATTCCAGTAAATCCTGGAGGGACTGTTCCAACGGAATCATCGGCTCCCAGGACGTTTCTTCCCTGATTTTTTGGTTGTCGCCGACAAGGAGGGGAATATCCACACGCCTGACTTTCTGGCTGTCCACCTCGACCTTGATCCGCTCCTTGGAAAAGGAGAGAAGAAGATTCAGGATTTCTTCGAGTTTGGCGGCCTGCCCAGAGGAAACATTGTACACATCCCCGCCTTTTCCCTTCTTCATCAGAAGAATATAGGCCCGGACCACATCCCGGACATCTGTAAAATCCCTTCTTACCTTGCAGTTCCCGACCCTGATCAACGGCGGCTGTTGTCTGCTCTCGATGCGGGCCACTTGATGAGCCCAATCCGAACAGACAAAATCTGGACTCTGCCCAGGGCCTGTATGGGGAAAAGAGCGGGCGATGACGATATTCATCCGTTCAATCCGAGAGTAAAACTGGCTGAGCAGTTCTCCGCTGATCTTGGTGAAGGCATAAGGATTTACAGGTTGTAAAGGATCATCCTCTCGGAGAGGCTTCTCCTGGGGGGTCAAAACTCCGTACACATCGGAGGAGCTGACAAAGAGCGTCTTTGCTTCGGGCACGCACTGCCTGGCCGCTTCCAGGAGGTAGAAGAAACCCATCAGGTTTGTCTCCAGAGTCTCCTGCCTCCGCTCCCAAGAATGTTTGACATTCGAGACAGCCGCCAGATGAAAAATCCAGTCGGGCTGAGTCTCTCGGACCACTTCAAAAACGTCTCTCTGGGATCGGATGTCCAGGTACGAAATTTTCTCCCCGTGCTTTCCAGACTCTGACTTCGGCTTTTCGGGATAGGATGTCCCATAAATCAGGTATTCTGGGGATTTTAAGGACTGAATGAGGTGGGAGCCGACAAAACCTGTGGCTCCGGTAATGAATACCCTCAGGCTCAAACGGAAATCCTCTCCCTCCAGAACTGGAGCAGGTCTCGGAGAGAATCCTGGAAAGGTATCTCTGGCTTCCAACCAGTGATTTTCATGAATTTAGTACAATCCGAGAGAAGGATCGGGACATCCGAGGGGCGCAGCCGTTGCGGATCAACTTCAACCTTGACCTTAACTTTGCTCATCGAGAGAAGCCTATCCAAGATGTCTTTCATCACATAGGCTTTACCTGATCCAATGTTGTAGACCTCTCCTGTTTCTCCTTTCTCGAGGGCCAGCCAGTAGGCCCGAACGATGTCCCTTACATCGCTGAAATCTCTCTGGGCTTCGAGATTCCCAACCCGTATGACTGGATCTCTTTTTCCGGCTTCGATCTCGGCAATCTGTTTGGCAAAATTGGAACAGATGAACACATCTCCCCGGCGCGGGCCGGTGTGATTGAATCCCCGGGTGCGAACAACCTTCAACCCGTAGCTTTGAAAATACTGCCACCCCAGCAAATCTTGGGCGACTTTACTCACAGCATACGGGCTTAAGGGTCTCAAGGGAGTCGTCTCCTTCGTCGGTAGGTCATCTGGTCGAACGGCTCCGTACTCCTCGCTCGAACCCGCCACCTGGATCCTCGGAGACAGGTTGAGGCTGAGCACAGCTTCGAAGAGGTTGATCTGGCCGACAGCGTTGATGGCGAAGGTCTCGGCCGGACAATTCCATGAAGTGGGGACAAAACTCTGGGCGGCAAGATGAAAAATCCGCTCAGGTTTGATTTTATCCAGGCATTTGTTGAGAGAGATGGCATCTTTCAGGTCTGCCTCGAAAAAGGTCACCTTGTCTTCGATGTGTTGGATGTTCTCTCTGCGGCTCCGCCAGCGGATCGTCCCGAAGACATCCACATCGGGATGATTGGCCAGGATATAATCGGCGAGATGACTCCCAGCAAACCCTGTTATTCCTGTGATCAAGACTTTCATCCATTCACCTCTTAAGACAGAAAAAGTTCCTTCGAATTGACCTCAACCTATTTTCTATCCTTGTAATAGGACTCGTAGAATTTTTGGAAATCCTTGCTTTTTTGTTTGATTCTCTGCCACCACTCTGTATTCGACTGGTACCAGCGGATGGTCGAATCCAAAGCCTCCTCGAACTCAGCTTGAGGCTCCCAACCCAAGGCTTGGATTTTTTGACAGTCCAAGGCATACCGCCGGTCATGCCCCAGCCGATCCGGAACGAATTTGATCTGGCTCTTCGGTTTTCCCAGAAGCTCTACGATCCTCTCGGCAATCACGATATTCTGCACCTCGTTATTGGCTCCGACATTGTAGGCTTCCCCTTTTTTTCCTATCTGGATAACCAACTCTATGGCTCGACAGTTGTCCTCCACATACAGCCAATCCCGGACATTGGTCCCCTGACCGTAAAGAGGCAGGATCTTATCCTCCAGAGCATTGGTCACGAAAAGAGGGATAAACTTCTCGGGATACTGGTAGGGGCCGAAGTTGTTGCTTGGACGGAGGATGATGACCGGCAGCTCGTAGGTCACCCAGTAGGAAAAGGCGAGCCTGTCAGCCCCAGCCTTGCTCGCCGCATACGGAGAAGATGGAGAAAGGGGGTCATCCTCTTTAAAAAAACCCGTGTCCCGACTGCCGTAGACTTCGTCAGTAGAGATATGGAGGAAAAAGTCCACCGAAGACCCTGCATTTTTCAAGGCTTCGAGGAGGACGAAGGTTCCGAAGACATCGGTCAGCACAAACTCTCCGGCATCCATGATGGACCGATCCACATGGGTTTCGGCTGCAAAATGGACAGCGCCCTGAACTCTCTGGAAGGCCTCCCGCACTACCTTCCTATCGCGGATATCGCCGTGGATGAATTCGTAGCGCGGGTCTCCCTCGATATCTTTAAGATTGTCAAGGTTGCCCGCGTAGGTCAGCTTATCGAGGTTGATGATGTGAAGCCGAGGATGTTGACGAAGCATGTAGTGGATAAAATTGCTGCCGATAAAACCAGCACCCCCTGTCACAAGCAGGGTCATGTCGTCAAGCCTTCGGGCTTCAGCCATCCTTCCTCCTCCAGTCATACGGAATGTCGTTCTGGTGAGGGTCCAAGCGCTGTTCATCTGGATTTTGGTAATCATAGACCTTGGTGGGGATATTGACAATCATCGCTTCCTCATCGCTCACACACATCCAACCATGGTAGATGTTGGGGGGAATTTGGACCAGAATGGGGCTGTGAACCCCCAAGTAAAACTGATTGACTTCCTCGAAGGTGGGAGAATCCTCTCGAGGATCGTACAAAGCCAGCTTGATCATCCCCTGCACACAGACCACGTTGTCCGACTGCTTCAGGTGCTTATGCCAAGCCTTGACGACGTTGGGGTAGGTTGTAGTCACGTACACTTGGCCGAATTCGGAAAAAAGCTCATCATCGGCCCGGAGGATCTCCATCAGCCTTCCCCTCTCGTCGGGAATGACCCGCAGCTTCTTTACCTTCACTCCGTCAATCATCTCTCCCTCCTCAGAAAATGGGAACTCTTTCCGTTTCTCATTTGATGCCGATCTCGCTCTGATCGCCGACCATGAAGCGGTACACAGCTGGCCTCGAAGGCCCTCGGAAAATTTTGACCCTCCGTCCGATCAGGCTCTCGTCGATGCGGCTGCCGACATTCTGAATTTCACTCCCTTCGAGGACGATGCTGTGCTCTATCTCTGTTTCCGAAATGCGGCATCCTTTCTGGATAGAGGTGAAGGGACCGATGTAGGCATCCGTAATCTCACATCCTTTTCCGATGATGGCCGGTCCCCGGATAATACTGTTCTTGATGACAGTGCCCTCCTCCACAATGACCTGTCCGTTGATCTTGGACGATTCGTCCACCTCACCTTTTATCTTTCCTTCGACTGATTCCAGGATCAATCGGTTGGCCTCCAGGATATCTTCGATCTTTCCCGTGTCCTTCCACCAGCCGGTGACGATATGGGGACGGACATTATACCCGTGCTCCACTAGATACTGGATGGCATCGGTGATTTCGAGCTCATTCCGCCACGATGGTTTGATCGCCTTGACCGCCTCAAAGATGTGGAAGTCGAACATGTAAACTCCCACCAGGGCCAGGTTGCTCTTGGGCACCTTTGGTTTTTCCACCAGCCTGACGACCTTCCCATCCTTGAGTTCAGCCACGCCAAACATCTGGGCATTCGGAACCGCAGTTAACAGGATCAAGGAATTGGGCTTATCCTCCTGAAACTCCTCGACCAAAGATTTGATACCGCTCTTGAGAATATTATCTCCCAAGTACATGACGAAGGTTTCCTTACCCAGGAATTCCTCCGAAATCTTGACCGCATGGGCCAGCCCTAAAGGGGCTTCCTGCTCGATGTAGGTCAGCCGAATTCCCCAGCGGCTGCCGTCGCCAGCCGCCGCTCTAATCTCATCCTTGGTGTCACCGACAATGATCCCGATCTCTTCAATCCCGGCCTCTTTCAGGGCTTCTATACCGTAGAACAAAACTGGCTTATTGGCCACAGGAACCAGCTGTTTGGCTTGGGTAAAGGTGAGGGGACGAAGCCTCGTCCCTTTGCCGCCGCTCAGTATCAATCCTTTCATTTCTTATACTCCTTTTCCTGTCTAAAAAACGGGGGATGCCTAATGTCTTTCCTTGAATCCTTGCTTCTCAGGCAGTATAAAACTCGATCGGTTCAAGCTCAGCTTCCTTTTTTTGTCCTTCAATATCCTCCCAGAAGTTCTGTTGTTTTCCCGATATTGCCCAGCCCGAACGAGATCCGGAACTGCGTCTCTGGTCTTTCTCGGAAATAGAATATCTTAAGGTCCGCTTTAAAATCAAGGCACTGGTAGTGGTAGACAACAGTGAGAAGAGAGTAGAGCATTTTCCTTTCCTGGATGTTAAAATCAAGCATAGTGAAGACTTCCAGGTTGAGTTTTCGAATGGTCACCCCACCCATAAAACTAATCTGATGGCGGTCAAAAACTTTATCTCGATAATACGGATTGGTGCCTTTAAACCAGTTCACACTGCACACCACTGGATCTCCCCAGTTCCCCAAGTTAGCGCCTAAACGCAGACTAGGAAAAACTTTCTGATAAGGATTGTATGAAGTCGAAAAATCAAGGCTGTATTTCTGAGACGGATAAAATCTTACATATCCGTTGACATCAGAAAATCGAGGAATCTCCTCAAAAAACTCAGTAAAACGCTGCAAGGGGCTCTCTTCGGGAGCAAGATAATAAGTCTGTGATACACCCAAGGTGAAAACCTCTCTCGGCATATCATCCTGTTTTGTTAAAATTCGGTTAGTAAGACCATAATTGAGCTGATGGAATCGAAAAAAATAACCAGTGAGGGTGATAATCCTATCTGAGTCAGAGACCGGACTATCATATTGATAGCTAAGGGTAGGTTCAATGATGTGTTTCAACTTCGGGCTGCCATCAGCCCCAAAAAACACTTTATAAAAGACTGGCCCAATAAGCTCCGTGTTGATAGTATAATTGGTGCTTAATAGCGGTTCGGAAATAACAGTCCCATACCCGGGAATGTGAACAGACCCCGGAGCAAAGCTTTGAAAATAATAATTGAAATTGACCACAAATGTGGAATTCAGTGTAACCCAGGGTACGGCTGTAAAAGGGAGAGTCAGTTCAGGTCTAAAATTCAAATTTTGTGAGTGTCTCTGCGTTCCGTTACGATATTCCCAGTCCCAACCAAATTCCCAACGATCGAAGACAGAAGAAAAAGAAAAATACAGGGGGGAGAAGATTTTTATCTGGGAGCAGCTCAGAGCAATATTCGGAAAATTATGCTTGATGGAGGAGGTTTGTGTCTCGGCAAAATATGTTTCAAACCTGGAGACGCGAGCACTGAGGTTATAATTAGACCAGGCTCTTGAAAGATAAACCAATGAAGCGCGATTAGAAACGACAGCTCGTTTAAAATTATTGTCAAACTCCCTCAAGAAATCTATAGAACTTTGATAATCGACATCTGCCATGAGAGAGAAGCCTAAGGCAAGGGGCTGGTTGTGATTGAACCGGATGATGTAGGCCTTGCCAAGGTCTTGCATCTCTGGGTCTTGTTTGAATTGGAAAAAGTACGCTTTCAGATCTCCTCCTGTTCCTGAAGAAAACAGGTATCTGTAATCCAATCCTCCCCCGAAACCTCGAGCCGAGTAATAGTCAAAACTAAGGGTGGCATCCATGTTTCTTTTCAAAGCCAGATAAAAGCCCTGTGAGTAAATAAGGCCCTTCACTCCTGAGTAGCCAATTTGAGGCATTAAAAATCCAGTTGCTCTTTCTTTATCAAGCGGATACCTCAGATAAGGAAAATAAAAAACAGGTATTTTCTTGATGGAAACGACAGAGTGCCACATCTCAATATAATCATCTTTCTTGAAATTGGCGCTCGAGCATGAAAATTTCCAACGGGGAACGGCCTGGGTACAAGAGGTGATTTTCGCTTTCTTCAGGTTATACAGGTTGATATCCTTTCTTTCAATCGCCTCCGCTTCATAAAAAATGGAGGGCTGTATCCGGCCGAAAACCTTCACCAGCTCGCCCTTGGAAGAATCGAGGTTGAATTGAACCCGCTCACAACTGATGACTTCATCAGGAAAACGAATCGACACATTCCCTTCGGCCAAGATATCCTTGGTTTCGGTGTTGAAGTCTATGCGATCCGCCAGAAGCACAATGTTCTTGTAATGGACTTCAACATGGCCGGAGGCAAAAATCCTTTCGTCTGTTTTTTCTTTGTAATGGGCGATGACTCTTATTTCCTGCGATTCGGCACTTTCCTGCTGACAGAATAGAATATTTTCCACAAAGAATAGAATCAGGATGAAAAGGAAGAGAGTTGTTGTATATATATCTCTTTTCGGCTTTCGTATCAGCATCAAAAAAAATGTAACATATCTCGCCTATTCCATCAACATTTTTGGTCTGGGCGTCAGATCTGATTATGACGGAATCGCTCAGAGATCTTCGTTTCTTTTCAATCGAGCAGGCCGCTTTCCTCATCCTTTAAAACTTTTGATACGTAAACCCTGTTCCCGCCAAATTCAAATTCTTTAATCAATCTGAATCTATTCTTGGCTTCACGGCTTGCAGTCAATCCGTCGATCAATGCCTGGTTCAGGTATCCGATCACCCATTTCTTAGAGGGGAATATAATATAATCTATCTGTTTCTCGAGACAATATTCATGGAGATTCTCCAAATTCTGGTCCTCAGGATCTATCCACATCGTGATATCGAAATTCTCTTCTGCTTTTAGCTTATAACGCTGGTCTAGGGCGTTATATTTATAGGCGTAAAAATTAACAGGTGTTGTCCCCATAACGACGTGAATTCTCGTCTGGTGTGGAAATTTTTTACCCACAAAGGATAGAGCCTTATCGTAAGGAACATACCTGGATTTTATCTTATAGAATGTCACAATTTTTGAATCAATACCCGTAAATCGAGGAGATATGATTGAACTGTGAATGAAGAGCAATCCGAATAAAAACACCGTGAACATTATTCTTATGGATTTCTTTCTAATCTTATAAAGAAGATCAAAAATGACTATTGATAAAATAACCGCAAGTGAAGGACTAAAGTAAGAGGCGAACCTGCTCTCCAGGTAGCTATATTTATAAAGAAATGAATCTGAAGTTATGAAAATATAAATAATTAAGAAAAGAAAAAAGAAATATTTGAAAAGCCAATCGCGTCTTTTTACAAAACAATAAATGATGGACACAGCCAAAATTATGGTCATCAAAAGGCCCATGTTTTTGGGCAAGCCTCCGAGATAAATCAGGGCGGTTTTGATATCCAACCAATTCTTTAAGCTTAAGTCATATTTCCTTAGCGGCAGGTAATTGGTCATGACTAACCAGGGAATAATGAAAACACAACCAATCCATGTAAACTTGAGATAATACAGAAATTTTTCCTTAAACCAGCTGTCAAATTTTATGTATTTATTTAGAAAAAGAAAAATCCAAATGACGGGAATGAGTATCAATAAAGGTCTTTTATACAGAAAGCCCAAGCCTAGGGAAAAAATCGTCAATATGAAATCTTTATGAGTTCCAAACTTAAGGTGACGCAAAAAGAAATAACTCACAAGAATTATGAAAAACAGCACGCCAGCTTCCAATTCGCCATCATTGGCGAAATAGATAACCAGTGGCAAACAGAGAAATGTCAAGGCCGTAAAAAGAGCCTCGCTTTTGCTTCTGAATAGCGATACCGTTTTGAACAAAAGGCAAGCAGCTAGAACCATAAAAATGAGCTGAGGAAGCCTGACAAAGAACTCGATCGGAAAAAACAATAAATAGATGAATGAGTGGATGATCTTGCTTAGAGGCGGAAAACGATGCAATCTTAAGTGATAAGGATATCTGATTACCACTATAAAATGAAAAAGGAAAAAGATGACAAGAACCGCGGTGAATAGATACTTATATTTTTCTATTAAGTAAGAAATCCCCAGTTTTATCTTTCTTCTTTTAAAAATAACAAATATCGCCAGCACTAAAACAGTCAATAATTTAAAGAGCCAATGAAAATCAATCGGTAAAAAACGTCTCGTCATGATGTTCATCATCTTCAGGATTTCGAGTCCATTGTTTGCGTGATACCCCTCATCTCCTCTAGTCCTTATGGGCATGAGCATAGGGTAGACTTGAATTAAAACAAAAATGAAAAGCACAGTAATCAATATTCTTTTCTCGTGATTGACCGAGGCTAGACGATTCCCGGTTGTTTTGAATAGGGGATTCTCCAGGTAAGGCGTATTCCATTTATTGAAGAGCCATCCGTTCACCAGAAAGAAAACCCACAAGAATAAATAGATCAAGGCTCGGTCAATAGAAGAGACAGGAAGTAACCAAGAAGGAAATACAATGTAGCAGAATATCCAGATAACGAAAAATGGATGGAGATATCCCCTGCTCAGATTAACTTTATTCATTCCTGAGGGCTATACAAATTTAATCTTGCGCATGGCAAAGAGGCACATCTTGAGCAATAACCATCCATGTCTGAATCGGCTAATATTCGTCCTTCCGTATTTTCTCTCTTGGTAGCGGATAGGAATTTCGACAATCTTCAAATTCAATTTTGAGGCTCCGAATATCAGATCAAAATCACCGAAGGGATCAAAATCACCGAAATATTTCCTGTTCTCCCTGATTTTCACATAATCCTCTTTTAACAAAACCTTTGTTCCGCATAATGTATCCTTGAATCTCTGGTCGAGAATCCAGGAGAAAAGGAGGCTGAAGAATTTATTTCCGATCAAATTCAATGTCCGCATCGACTCTTTTTTCAACGGATAAACTAGCCGGGAACTGTTGATGAATTCACCCTTATCAGAAGCCAGGGCATCGTAAAACTTAACCAGATCATTCGGGGGAACAGTTAAATCCGCATCGAGAATCATCAACATGTCCGACTTGGCTTCCTCAAACCCCTTTCGTACGGCATCTGCCTTTCCTTCTCCAGGTTGGACAAAATATTTTATGTCCCATTCAGCTCCATATTTTTGAGCCACTCTCTTTATCTCTTCCAAAGTCTGATCAGTAGAATGACCCTCGACGAATATGATTTCCGTATGACTTCCAAGCTTGGGTATTCTCCTGATGGCTTCTTCGATATTCCCAGCTTCGTTTCTGGCGGGGATGACAACTGTACAGGTATATTCTTTTTTTTCTTCCACATTGCAGGCCCTCGCTACCAGATAGTATTCAATACATAACTTCCGGATTAAAGGAAATCGAGCTAGATATCTATTAAATATTGTGGAGATCAGAGGAATAAATTTGGGAAACAGGATCAGCTCGCCCCTTTTGACAACATCAAATCCTTCAAGATCGAGAAGACCCTCCAGATCTTTTCTGGAAAGCCAATTGGTAAAAGGCTCCTTCATCTTCAACCCCAATTTTTCAGCGAGTTTAAGCAGAGGGTCCCACAAAAAATTGTAGTAAGTGATTATGATTCTAGTCCTTTTCTTGCAGTTCTTTCTCAAATTTCTGAAGACCTGCTGCACATCCTCAAAATAGCCCACCGCATTTGAGAGAATAAGGCAATCAAATTTGTTTCTTATCGTGAAATCATGGGCATCAGCCACTTCAAAATCAAGCTTCCTGTATTTAGAAGAGGCGATCTTGATCATCTCTTCGCTGAAATCGATCCCCACCCCCTTCTTCGGCTGTAAGGCATTCAACAATTGCCCCGTTCCGCATCCGATCTCGAGAATATGCGAATCTGGCTGCACGAGAAAACGCAGATAATCGTTCAAGAGCTTGTTGTAGTATCTATTTCTTCCTATCCACCTGTCCCGACTCTCAGCCTGAGCATTAAAAAAACTGATGAGATCTCTTTTTGTCTCTGTTTTCTGATTCATGCGATTTTTAACTTCAATCCTCTTCAACATCCGCTGGATATTGATTTTATCAATAATTTTTCTTTTTCCATTCCAAGATTAGGCCTCTCTTTAATGAAGATCTTAGAATCTAGGCCGTTTGATCTTCCTCCCTCATCCTCCTCCTCGGATAATCTTCGATCTTGACGGACACCTGATAGAAAAACCCGATCAGCAGAAGATATTTTGCTCATAGCAATTCGGTAAGTTTTTCGCTTCGATTATCTCTCTTATTCGGTGTCATCGCTGCTATACCATAGGTGGAGTCCAAAGTCAAAAATTCGAATTCAGACGTAAGCATCCTTATTTCCGTGATACTTAAATAAGTGAAGTATGGATATGTCTAATTCATGCGAGGTCCTGTCCGTTGGAGCCGCATTGTGGAGGGTGGGAGGATCTTCGGCGGAGACGGATTGGGCCTCGCATTAAAAGGGCCCATCCAAAAACAACATAATCACGGATTTGGGGATGCTTCCAATTCGGACAACCTCGAATAATGACCAGTTGATTGTTATCCTTCTTCAATTCATCCACTCTCAAGGTCTAATGAAATAAAATGAAGATAAATTTTGTCGGCGACTTTTCCTGATGAGGAAGATGATCCATACTCATTTCAGATGAGGATGCCTAAGAATGCATCCAGCTCAGTTGGATCTTCTGTCCTTTGAATCGGTACCAGGCATGAAGACTACGAGGAGAAAAACATATCATCAGAAATGCGAATCCGAATACTTCTCAATCGTGTTTCCTCTACATTCAAAGTCCTCGATAACTGAGGCGATTGTGAATAAATTATTAAATTCCATTCGGCTCATATCCTGCAAGTCTCTGATTTTCTGGATCGAAAGATATCTAGAAATCGTTGGACAATTTTCTATCTGCTCCCAAAAGCACTTAAAAATATCTCCCTTTAGTTTATCAGGACTTCTTACCTTCCTCAGCTCCCTTGTGACAATTCGCTTTAGCCTTGAAATGAGCAAAGGATTAACATTCTCTTTTAAAAACAAGAACAATTTGGTTTTATAGGATGTGATCGGTCGCTTCCACTTCACGACATCGACTGCGGCGGCTTGGGGTGATAATTTCAATAATAATTCACGATACAAAGCATGGTTCTTCTTCATGCGGTCTGGACAATTCATCGCGTAGTTAAAGAATTTTAGGGAATAAAAAGGAGCTACGCTCCAAAAATAAAATCTGTTCCGATCCTCCCCCTCAAAAAGCCATTTGAAGGCCCTTTCAAGGATGAGAAAATGCACATATTTCTGAGACAAGTCTTTTTCTGGATACGATTCAAGATGTTTTCTCAATTCAGATACGATTTCATCCCTGTCAATATTCAACAAATCCCCAACATCCCTCAAGGAAAAAACGTGTTCCTTAGCCATGATAAAATCGGTCAATTTATCTAAATTTTTTAATCTCACAGCAGGCTTAAAATAGGGAAGGACTTTATCCCCTCCATCACCCGTAAAAAAGATAATTTTGCTGCCGTAGGTTTTTTTAATCCTGCGGAAAAAAGGAAGAATAAAGCTCATCCCAAGATAATTAAGACCATTCTTAATCTTCAATAGCTCTAGAACTTCCCTTCCTGTAGGATGACCCACAGGAAACAATTTCCAATCTATGCTTAATACCTCTGGCAACTTCTCTGCAATCCTTGCCTCTAAGCTCTCGGTTTGACCAAGGCTCATCCGTGTGGCTGCATAAAATGGCGATTTCATTTTAAGCAAACCTGACACAACAGCTCTTGAATCGAGTCCTCCACTCAGGGAAACGACATTCTTATAGTCCTGATAGGTTCGATTTTGGCAAGCCTCGCAGAACAATTTCAACAGAATGTCTAAATGTTCATTGAAATCTCTTTCTTTATTGTTTTTCTTTTCAAAATTGAATTGATGAACATTTCCTATTCTGAATTCTGATCTATTTAAATTTATCTGTATCAAGGCTCCTGGGCCCAGGCGAAAAATATCTTCGTATAATGTTCTTATGCCGAGAGGAAAGCCGAATAATAAACATTGAGCCATGCCCATGATATCAATTCGTTTCTTATTCATTAAATTGCCAATAAATCGAACCTCTCTCGAAACAATCAATTTTTTGTTTCCTTTGGAATAATAGAGAGGCAAACGACCTAAGGCATCATTAATAATGAAAATTTCTCGCTGACGATTATCCAAAATAAAGACTATAAAATCACCATCCGTATTTAATATCCATTCCGCAATCTTATTCTCAGCATTATTTCCATTGTGAGATATCTCTCTGGCCAGATAATTTAATTCCTCACCGAGCTGAGTCGGTTCCTTACCGTAAATTCTTCCCTCAAGATATATAAAATATTCTTCGCTTTTAAAAAAATGGATAGGATACTCCTCATATCTCGTACAGCCAAAAAAAAAGGGGGGTTCGCTATATATAATTTCAGGGCTATACCATTCAAAATGAATTATTGAATTTAAGGATTTTAATATGTCAGGTTCGTCCCGTTTCAGTCTGCCTTCTAAATCGCATATAAAATGCATCCCTGGCATCACCTGTTCTCCTGATCTTCGCTTCCGGATGAACGCCTTGTCTACTCACCTCATCCGCCCTGACGGAAACAGCTCGGTATGCGTCTGTCTTTGGCTGTCAGCAGCATCTAATCCCTAGGGCTAGGCGCTCAAAATCAATCGGCTGCAGGCGGAATTATGACCGTATCCGATGTGGATCCAGATCTATTTCTAGGATGAGGTAATTTTCTTATTCTGATTGCCCACCTTTCCTCATTTCTTATTCCGATCATATGGGCTGACATCATCTGAATTTATATATGAGGGTTAAATAGATGTCAAATCTGACATTATCGGTTGCAAAAACAATACGATTTCTCTGACCTAGATTGCTTTGCCTTACGTTCCTGTCACAGAGACGGACCCCGATTGACGACAGATTTTTTCTGTGATAAGGATATGAGGAAAAAAGTGATAACCATCGGAAAACTAAGTAATAATCATTGCCAGCCAAAAAAATTCCATCTCTGTCGTGAGTAGGATAATTCATAAGATTTATTATCAAACCAAAGATCATTGAAAAGAATAAAAAAAACGAAGCTGCCAGATATCCTCGTTTCGTTGATAATCCCCTTAAGTGGTCTGGTTATGCTCGTCAATACTTTCACTCACCCCCCAACAAACTCCTATGACTATATCGTCCATGAGGAGAGTATAAGAAATAACCAAGACCTCGACAGCCTCTTGCCCACCCAATTGCATCCAAGATTATCCTACAATCCTCCCTTGTATTATTTGTTGTTCGGAAAAATAAACCACTTGATAGAATTAGTCATCTCAAGGCCATTAGACCCTTATTACTTATTTCGAATAGCCCATATTCTTTTTATAATGGTGATAGCCATACTCTACGCTTACAGTCTGATACCTCACCTGACGAAGAAAAAGGGACTTAGGAGTTGGTTCATTCTAGGTTTATTCATTTTACCCAATCTTTACCTCACGCAAGTTATGGTCAGAGCGGATCATCTATTGCTGCTCTTTGTCCATCTCCTTTTCTATTTTTGGTTTCGCTTCGACTTCCCCAAAGAACTGGCCTTCTCTACCTGGAGAATCTGTGCCTGGTCTATCTGTTTAATCGGAATGGCTAACTCAAGAAATCTAGCTCTTCCTGCATTCCTGCTGTTCTTCACCTGGGGATTGCTGATTGTCCTTCCTCATGTCTTGGCCAAGAAACCTTTCCAGAATAGGGTAAAAATATTATTGATATTATGTGCCACTCTTATCCTATCGAGTTCCCATTATGCTTACACATACTACACAACAGGCAACCTCTTTCGACTCCCCGTAACGCCATATAATATTCATTATTATGAAAAACAGAAGGACTTCGACCGTTCCCTTTTGTTCTTGAATTTCCAGTTTGACCGTCTGTACGAAAACCCAAATCGATTTGCCAAATTTAAAACGGGTAACTCTTTCCTCCCCAGATTATATGGGGACATGTGGGCCGATCATTGGCTCTACTTTTCCGGAAAAGAGCTGAGGCAAGAATCCAAGAAAACTACAAAGCGTATCGTTCTGATCTATGCTTCTTTATTCACTGTTTTTTACTTTACAATTCCCGTTTTTCAATCTTTAGCTGGCTGCTTCTCCCTGATAAAACGAAAAGCACTAAACTGGAAAAATACAGCGGCTTTACTTTTTCTGGGAGGTATTATTCTCTTTGTCTTATTTGTGTATGATTACTCAGAAGTGGGAAAAAACAGCTCCGTTAAATTCTGCTATCTCCTGGGCTACTACTGGTTTCCCCTCTTCTCCCTGCTCGGTTTCCTAGAAAAACATCCAAGAATCACAAGGATATTTTACATCTACACGATCACACTCTATCTCATGTGTATTCCCCTTTACATCTATCTTCTCCGGATCTAATGTAAACGCAGTTAATAAGGTTACAAGTTCTGGGCGGCCTGTAGCCGCTCTCAGCCCCCGGACCCCGGGGGAACCAGTCCCGTCGGTTCCCCCCGTCGGATAAACCGACGGGTCCCTCCTCCGCTACGGGGGCTCGAGGGCGGCTTCCAGGCCGCCCAAGAAAGTATGTCACACGAATTATTGCGTTAATATTAGTCTCAAGTTTCGGTGATCCTTGATGTGTTAACCTCGACATTTCCTAAGAAGATCTTATTTTTGTGGCTGTTCCTTATAACCCGATCCACAGATGATTTTGACAGCCTACCCCTTAAGCATTTGACATCAATTCTCCCCAATGCTATAAGCTATAGATAATTTCAGCCGAGATCGACCAGGCAAAAAATGAAGAAGCTCTCTGAAAACCATAAGAGCAAATTTTCCTTGAAGAACCTTCTTAAACCAGGACAGAGTCTTAAAGAAAGAACCGTCAAAGGGGGATTTTGGCTCTTTTCTTTCCAGATCATCAACCGCCTGTTTGGATTCATCCGGACAATTATTTTAGCTCGATTACTCTCCCCCAATGATTTTGGGCTCTTTGGCATTGCTCTCGTTACTTTAGACTTGATAGAAATCTTTTCCAGAACGGGATTCAAGCAAGCATTGATACAGAAAAAAACAGATATAAAGTCTTATTTAGATACTGCCTGGACAGCAGGCATAATCAGAGGTGTGTTGATCGCTACTATCCTATTCTTTGTCTCTCCCCATGTCTCCACATTCTTCAAAGAACCAGCAGCGGAACCGATTGTAAAAATTATTGGCTTTGCTTTTATACTTCAGCCTTTAGCCAATATTGCTGTACTCTATTTCGAAAAAGAATTGGAATTTCATAAATATTTTGTTTATCAATTCATCGGAACCATCGCCAATGTCGCTGTCGCCATAACAGCCGCCCTTATTTTACGCAGTATTTGGGCCTTAGTTTTTGGACTCATCGCAGAAAATTTTGCGAAATGCATCACCTCCTACATCATCGATCCCTATCGGCCTAAGCTTCGTCTCGATCTCCAGAAAGTGAAAGAGCTTTATCTTTTCGGGAGATGGATCTTGGGTTCAGGTATCCTGTTTTTTCTACTCACTCAAGGGGATGATATTCTCGTCGGAAAAATTCTTGGCGCTGTGGCTCTAGGTTTTTACCAAATGGCATACAGAATCTCCTGCCTGCCGGCCACTGAGTATTCTCGTCTGATAACGAGAGTCACCTTTCCAGCCTATTCTAAACTGCAGGACAACCTGGATAAACTAAATGCCGCTTATTCGAGAGTTTTTCTACTGACAACAATCTTCTCTTTTCCCACCTCAGGCTTCATATTCATCCTCTCCCCTGAATTCACAAGGCTGTTCTTGGGTGATCAATGGATGCCTATTGTTCCGGTGATGCAGATTCTTGCTCTTTATGGCTTGATAAGAGCCATCGGTGGAACCACCCAACCCGTCTTTGCTGCTATCGGCAGACCGGATATTACGACGAAATTACAGTCTGGCCAGTTGATCCTTATGGCTATCTTGATCTATCCGCTGACCTATTATTGGGGAATTGTTGGCTCGGCTGTAGCCGTAACGATAAGCGTACTCGTCTTTCATTCAGTCTCTGTTTATCTCGTCATAAAAACAATTCAATCTGCATATAAAAAAATTTCAATTTCAATCTTACTCCCGTTGCTAAGCACTTTAGTGATGATATTATCTATTTATGTGGTAAAAACTTATGTCTTCAAAAACATTGGTTTCTTGGCCTTCTTCCTGCTCGGAGGAATCGGAATAGTGGCCTACGTCTTCATAGCCATTCTTTTTGATAAATACTCTCATTCGGGATGTAAACAAATTGTCCAGGATCAATTATCCGTCCTCTTCCAAAAATACAATAAATAAGACTCCTTTTACCACTTTTGACTGATCATCGTCTTCTTCAGTGAAGATTCCTGTAGTAAGCTTGATAATCCAATCTATCTAAAAGAAAGTGTGATATATTTTGGTGTTTATCATTAAAATTATATTGAATCACGAAGTCCCGGTTGGGATGGGCCTCGGGCAACAACCCCGGATTGCATTTATTACAAAACCTTCTGGCTCATAAAAACTTGGAAAGGAAAAAGATAGAGATTATACTGGACCTAATTGGATAAGGTATGAAAATAAGTTTTATCGAGCCCCATCTCCAACTCTTTGGAGGAATCCGAAGAATAATAGGACTGGCAAACCGACTGATCCAGAGAGGCCATGAGGTGACTGTTTTCCACTCTGATGGGAGCCCCTGTGAATGGATGAAATGCGAAGCCAGGATTAAAAGTCATCAGGAAGTCCTCAAAGAAATGCATGAGGTCATTATCTACAATGACCCTAATCCAACCGACTATAGTCTGGTGAGAAAAGCAAAGGCCAGGCTAAAAGTGTTCTATGTCCTCGAATTATACACTATCTCTCTCTTGAGGGGATTTAAGCCTCAGCTTTATTTTCCCCGTTATCGACGAACATTCTTTGTTAAGGAATCCCTCCGCTCTCCCTATTTAAAACTTGCCAATTCAACTTGGCTGGTCCGTTGGCTCAAGGAAGAAATGAATATCGAATCCCTTCTGTTGATAGGAGGATTAAACACCGAGGTCTTCCATCCTGTAGAGATGAAAGAGACTAAGAACGAGATACGAATTCTTAGTTCGGGAGATCCTCGGAAAAGAAAGGGGACTCAAACTGTTCAGGAAGCCGTTCGGTTGGCGAAATTAAGGGAACCCCAAATCATACTGGACACCTATTATGGAAAAGGCATACCTCAAGAGAAAATGGCAGAGAAATACTCCTCTGCCTTAATTTTTGCTGATGGCCAAATCCAAGCAGGTTGGAATAATCCTGTTGCCGAAGCCATGGCTTGTAAAACGCCTGTGGTTTGCACCGATATCGGTGGCGTTGAAGATATCGCCATTAATGAGAAAACAGCTCTTCTGGTTCCTCCCAGAAACCCGAAGGCTATGGCCTCTTCCATCCTTAGGCTCATTCAAGATAAAAACCTGAGAGAAAATCTTCGAGAAAAGGCTTACCAACATATCCTCCAATTTGATTGGGAGAAGACGGCAGAAAAGCTCGAAAAAATTCTTATCTCTGAACTAACCAGGCCAAAGCTATCGAACCAGAGTCCCAAGTCCAAGACATTAAACCTTATCCTTGATGTCCTCCACGGGATTTTGAATATTGGATACGGTATGACCAGCCCTATTCGGAAGCTATTCAAGCGGAGAGAACACACTTAAAGACTATTGAATTCGCCTCCTATCCCATATTCACAGTCTGCTTTGAACTACGAACAACAAAAGCTCGAATGGATGAGTTTCATTAGTTTCTTTTCAGATCCAGAAAATCGAAAAATGCCGCGATATTAGCTGAGGTTCACTTGTCAAAAAAAGTATGAGTCCAGTAACGACTTGTTCAGTATCCGTTGAAAACAGAGTTTATAAAAGAGACCAGATCTTTTGACAGAGCCTCTATCGAAAAGTGACTCTTGAAGTATTGGTAGCCATTCCTTGCTATATCTTGCCGCAAGTCTCTATTGCGTTTTAAGGTTAGGATGCCCTCTGCCAAGGCCTTTCCGTTTCCAGGCTCACAGAGCCAAATATTCTTACCGTGGGTCAATGTTTCTCTTACGGCCGGAGTATCGGCTGTTATGACACACTTAGCCATAGCAAGTCCGTCATAAACCTTGTTTGGTATAACTCTCTGGGCCTTCGGTGTTAAACCGAAAATGCCAAGACACAGATCGCTCTGACTGATCAGTGATGGCAATTCTTTGTAGTGGACACGCCCCATAAAATGAACATTATTAATGTTCCTTTTATCTACAGTGTTTCGAATCTCAGTATAGGTTTGACCACCGCCTACGATCTCGAAGCGAACATGTTCCCCTTTTTCCTTCAAAATTTTTGCTGCTTCGATGATATATTCCAGCCCATGAAGCGGAATAAAACTCCCGTAAAAAAATACCACGAACTCTGATCTGTCCGGTCTTTTCTCTGGGGAGGACATGATTTCGTCATCGGCTCCAACCCAGATTCTGCGAAATTTGTTTGTCGGAATACCAAAAGTCTTTCCAAAATACTGAATATGGGTATTGGTATCCAAAAGCACAATATCAGCCAGACGGCAGGCGATATAGTCGATATAATACCACCTTTGAGCTGACAAGCTTTTTGGACGACAAAGTCTTCTGTCCTGAACATTTGCTTCGTATAAACTCGTATAAGCATCGAAGAGAAGCGGTACTCTTTTGATGGTGCAGACTAATCGGGCCAGCGGCATATCTGAATGTCCTAGAAAACCAACGATCATCAAATCGAACTTCTGCCTCATACCCCTAGAGAAGAGGATGGGAAAGCGGAGAATTCCAGGTGATTGATTATTGACCTCAATAATCTCAGCTCCTGCTTTTCGAAGGGCCTTCATGATAATCCTGTTCCGAGAGTACTCAGGCTTATAATGACCAAAATAGCATATTCTCATTCCCGCGAGTGATTCCTTCATGCCCTTTATAATCCCTTCTTGCTTTTAGCTCACATTCTGGCCCTTGACGGTCCCTCTGATTCCTCCAATCGCTAAAATCTCGCAGCGGCCTCTAATAGAATAATTTGACAAATCGTTTCCATAATCTCGAGAAGGATGTGATCTTACTTTCCCTCAAGATATTTCAGCAGTGACTCGTCTGCATAGAGCTCCAGACCACGAGAAAAAATTATAAATACTTTCATTTCTTTCAACAACCCTTTTTTCTTCCGATCAAAATCCTCTATTCCTGATGAGGAAGAAGACTGCTCATTGGATTCATATTCAACACAGCCAACAGATACCATCGGATAAAATGACTTTTCAATATTCACCTTAAAAAATGTGTTCTTTATCTGTTTAAGAGAATTTAAAAAGCAGATTCATGTCAGGCCTTGACAAATTGTCCCAAGGAGAATAAAGTATCAAAAACATAAAATTGAAGAGCGAGACAAGTGTCATTGGAATGGAATCTCCTAAACAGCAATTATCAGTATGTTCGAAGGACCTAATCAGAGACCGGATGATAATCATCAGAAATACGCCGACATGGTAACTATAGAACGGGTTGCATCACTATTCAAAAATCAAAACAAAATCAGAATTCTTGACAGGAATACATCCAGAAAAAACGCTTTATCTCTGATAAAAAGATAATTCGGAACAATTGACCAGTCTGTCGATTTCAACCAAGGGCGGTAGCTTAACTATTTCTCCTAAGTTAAAGAAAACGGAGGAGACGGGCAAAAAAGGGAACAAAAAGAGAACAACGTCATGAAATGGAAAAAAGTTGTCTTCGTTTTATTGAGTCTGATGGCTTTGGGTTTTATCTCGACTTTATTATATGTCGGCATCATCTTTGGATTCGATAGAGCGCTTATCTTATTCTCCGCTTATCATTTCGTCGCCATATTATATGGAATGCTATATATCACTCTGTTTTTCATCCTATCGAGGCTCATCTGGTTTTCTTTCTCATCGAACACAAAAAAAATTTACAAAAAAAATAAGATCCGCTTCACAGGCATCATCTTGTCTTGTTTTACATTTCTCTATTTAGGCGGTTGGATGATGAATCACTACGGCTTTGATTATAAATTCCAGATCATGAGCGTGATAGGAAATTTGGGGATTATTCTTTTCACCTTATCTTTGATATCAATATTACTCGAACCAAGCATTGGGAAGCGGGTCATTCTATATTCTTCGGGATTTGTTTTGGCATCCTCAATAACACTTGCCTTTCTTATTTCTCAACCTGGTAATCCAGGGGAACAATCTCGTAAGGAAACACTTAAATCGCTTCCTTACCTAAAATGGGTTCCAGCAGAAAAAACAATAGAAAAAAGTGGCGTTGTTTTATACAACCGCGAGAAAGCCTTCAAGGGGATAAATATCTTCCATTCACAAAAATCATCTACCGCCTATCTTATGGGCATGTCTGGAGATATATTGCATACCTGGTCCACAAAAAAAAACAATGAAGAGAAACTACCCTTGGCCCATATCGAGCTCTGTAAAAATGGCGATTTGATAGCCTGTGTTTATAGAAAATTCCTTTTTAAATTGGATTGGGATTCGAACATTAAATGGATCAACGAAATTCGCTCACATCATGATATTGCGGTTGACGACAATGATGATATCTACACTCTATCGCATGATTATGCGGTCGTATTTCGTTCCATCCTGCCCTTGCCAATATCTAATGAATACATTGTTATCTTGTCCAAAGAAGGGGAAATAAAAAAGAAAATATCTTTATACAAAATACTAAAAAAAGAAATTCCTGATGATCGCTTTAAAAAAATTGGCTTATGGCTTATTAGTCCAAAAGAGTTTGTCATAAGAATTGAAAAATTGTTAAAACCACCAGTAGATATTTTTGGAAGAACCCATGACATTATCCATTCCAATACCGTTGAAATCATAAATAAAGATATTAATAACATCTTCAAAAAAGGGAAGGTCCTGTTTTGCATAAGGCATTTAAATTTAATCGGAGTTATTGATCCAGAGGAAGAAAAGCTTGTCTGGAGCTGGGGAGAAAATGATCTAGATTGGCCTCACCATCCAACACTTTTAGACAACGGAAACATACTGATTTTCGATAATGGAACTCACAGACAATACTCGCGTGTTATTGAACTGAATCCCTCCAACGAGAAGATAGTCTGGCAATACCTGGCCACGCCCCCTGAATCTTTTTTTTCCGCTGAACGAGGGGCAAATCAGCGGCTGCCCAATGGAAATACATTAATCACAGAGAGCGTCAAAGGTCGTATTTTTGAAATCACAAGTGCTGGTGAGATTGTCTGGGAATTCTATAATCCCGAAATAGACAGCAAGAGAAAAAAAAGGGCTTCCATCTACCGCATGATGAGGATTACAGATCAGGAAAATAACTCCTATTTGAAAAATCTAATGGACAGAATTGAATAGTGTCTCGCACCTTTAATGACAGTTCCATCCCTTTTATAACCCATATAGATACCGCCTTGTTCGACATGTCTTGACGGCAAGAAGCTTCGAGAGGAAGCAATGAAAGAAAAAAAAGTCTTCATTCTGATAGCAGGGTTAATGATTTTCGGCACTTTCATAACTCTTTTATTGACTGGCCTCATTTTCGGATTTGAAGAGGTTCCCCCAATTTTCGTCGCTTTCCACCTCATCGCCTTTTTATATGTTATTTTGCTCTTTCTGATTTTTATTCCTCTAGAAAAACTCCTTTTGCTCTCGCTCGATCCAGATATAAAAGAGATTTATAAGAGCAAAAAAGTCCACTTGAGACCGATTCTCTTTATCTGTCTTACATTGTTCTTTGTCGGCAGCTGGATAATGAATCATTATGGCTTCGACTATCATCTTAATCTGCTCAGCATAATCAGCAATCTGGGACTGGTCCTCCTTATCATAGGCCTGGTATCCATCATGCTCAGACCCAGGAGGAAATACAATTTTTTAATCCTTTTTTCAGCCTCTATTCTAATTTCTTCTCTATTGTTCTCCCTTATAAACCATAATCCGGATAATCAACTGAACTCTCCCTCAACAGAAGCACTAAAATCCCTCCCTTATGCACGATGGACACTAGCGGAATCGACTTTAGATAAGCAAGGCGTAATCCTTCACAATCGGCAGAAGGCCTTTAAAGGAATAAACATCTATTCTTCTCGAAATCTATCGACAGCCTATCTCATGGACATGTCTGGAGGCATTCTCCACACCTGGAACGTGAACATAAGCAATCCAGAGGACTATGAATGGCCCTATGTCAAGCTTTTAAAGAATGGAGACCTCCTGGAGATCGCCAGGAAAAAAATGCTCATCTGCATGGATTGGAATTCCCACACAAAATGGATAAGAAAAATATCCTCCCATCATGACCTTGACATCGATCAAAGCAACAACGATATATACACCCTCACCCATGATTATGAAGTCGTGTTTCATTCTTTGATTCCATTACCGATCGGAAATGAATACATCACAATCCTTTCTCCAGAAGGAAAAATTAAAAAAAATATATCCTTGTACAAAATATTAAAGAATGAGATTTCCTCTGATAGGTTTGAAAGAATCATCTGGTGGCTGCTCAGCCCTAAACACTTCGCCGCCAGGATAGAAATGGCGATTAAACCTCCGCGAGATGTTTTCGCCCGCCCTACGGACATCTTCCATTCGAACACTGTCGGAGTCATTGACCAAGATATCAGCCCGATAATCAAAAGAGGTCATATCTTATACTGCTCAATGCGTCTTGATTTAATCGGTGTTATCGATATTGAGAGAGAAAAACTCATCTGGAGCTGGGGGAAGAGAGATCTCGAAGGGCCTCATCACCCCACTCCCTTGGAGAACGGCAATATATTGATCTATGACAACGGAACCCGCAGGGGTCACACGAGGATTCTTGAGGTGAATCCGCTAACGAATCGTATAGAATGGCAGTATGTTGGCAATCCTCCTCAATCCTTTTTCTCCAAGTGGGGAGGAGCCAGTCAAAGATTACCCAACGGCAATACACTCCTCACAGAAAGTGACAGAGGCCGTGTTTTCGAGATTACCAAAGATGGAGAGATCGTTTGGGAATTTTACAACCCAGAAATGGACAAAAAAAACCAGACCAGAGCCACGATCTACCGGATGATGAAAATCACAGATATTGAAAATTATCCCTATCTGAATAGTCTAAAAAATTAGCAAACGATTTTTTCAAACTTTTAAAGAGAGTTATGCTATCTACCCAATTTGGGATCTTTAGAAAGCTTAAAGTCAACAGAGGGAGTTAGAATGAAAAAAAATATTGCCATCATAGGATGTGGGTATTGGGGAAAAAACCTGGTGAGAAACTTCTATGAACTGGACGTGCTGCATGCTATCTGTGATGTCGATGATGAGCGCCTAAAATCTATGTCAGAAAAGTATGCCGGGCTGAAGGTTTACAAGGATAGGAAGGAATTGATGCAGGATGCTGCCGTCGAAGCTATCGTCATCTCCACTCCGGCCACCACTCATTTCCCCATAGCTAAGGAAGTCCTGTTATCCGACAGAGATGTCCTTCTCGAAAAGCCGATCGCCCTCAATTACAAAGACGGGGAAGAACTCGTTGCTCTGGCAAATGACAAGAACAAGATTCTGATGGTGGGACATATTCTTGAATATCATCCGGCTATCATCAAACTGAAGGACATCATCGACAGAGGAGAACTGGGTAAGATCAATTACATTTACTCCAACCGACTCAACCTGGGGAAATTCCGGACAGAGGAAAACATCCTCTGGAGCTTCGCGCCTCATGATATCTCGGTGGTTCTATCGCTGCTCGGTGAGATGCCTGATGAGGTCTCGGCCAGCGGGGGGAATTACCTGAATCCCAACATCACCGACGTCACAGTCACAGTCCTCGATTTTCCGAGCGGGGTTAAGGCCCACATCTTTGTCAGCTGGCTTCATCCCTACAAAGAACAGAAACTGGTCGTGATCGGTGAGAAGAAAATGGTGGTCTTCGACGACGTCAATCCATCGAATAAGCTCTTCGAATACAGCCATAAGATCGACTGGATTGATCGCCTGCCGGTCCCTCGGCCGGAAGAGGCCCAGCCCATCGCCACCGAAGACAAAGAGCCCTTACGCGCAGAATGCGAGCATTTTCTCGACTGTATCGAGTCCAGGAAGACTCCGAAAACAGACGGGGAGAGTGGCCTGAGAGTCCTCAAGATTCTCGAAGCCTGCCAGCAGTCTCTCCGGGAATCTGGGAGATTTTTGGGGTTGGGCCCAGAAGAGAAGAAAAACTATTATGTTCATGAAAGTTCTATCATCGATCCAGGAGTCGAGATCGGTGAGGGCACTAAGGTTTGGCATTTTTCCCATATCATCAAAAACACAAAGATAGGGAATAACTGCACTATCGGACAGAATGTCATGATCGGCCCCAACGTGACGATCGGCAACAACATCAAGATCCAGAACAATGTGTCTGTCTATGAGGGAGTCATCCTCGAGGATGATGTCTTCTGCGGACCCTCGATGGTCTTCACCAATGTCCTCAATCCCCGCAGCCATTGGCCCCGGAAAGACGAATATAAAAAGACATTGGTCCAGAAAGGGGCCAGTCTGGGTGCGAACTCCACCGTCCTCTGCGGGATCACGATCGGGAAATATGCGTTCGTTGGTGCCGGTGCCCTGGCAAATAGAGACATCCCCGACTACGCCCTCGTCTTCGGCGTTCCAGCCAAGATCCAGGGCTGGATGTGTTACTGTGGCATCAAGCTCAACCTCTCTAATTCTCCCAGCTCGAAGGAGAGAACGAAATGTTCGAACTGCGGACGCAGCTATAAGAAAAAAGGCCTGACCCTCTCTATCGTTGATTAAGACTGCGCTCCTATTCTAAAAACTGGGCATTGAGATCTATCCAAAATCACTCGAGTCTTTGAACCACGGGGATGGACCTTCCGTCTTCATTCCCTGGCTAAGGCTCCGATATCCGGACTAAAGATTTATGTCACCACAGCTTAAGCATCTTTTTTTGAAGCAAGAGACTAAAACCTTGATAGGCCTCCTCTCGACTGGGGTCACCGCGGGATTCATCGTCGGTTTGGTATTTTCTTTACGTTCCATACTATCGAACAATTATATTCAGTACAGGATGACGAGATTATCTGCGATAAGCCTTCGGTCTTCGATAAACGGATATAGCCTAATTGTCACGGGGGGACTTTGTCTGGTCTTTGTGATCTTGAAGCTTATCCCCAAAATAATCAAGATCAACAAAAGAGTTGCTGTCCTGTTGACGGCAATAGGTCTGATGCTTTTCGGGGCAGAGTGGTTCCTTAGGAAGTATACCGTTTATACGATGTTTTCCATCCCAAAAAAGACTTTTAATCGGCTAACGCAACTCGTGACCGGAGAAATATCCACAGGTTACTTTTTATCCTTAATCAAAACGCACATCCCGGCCATAATCATTCTCACGACAGCTATTCTGCTCATGGCTGTTTTTTTCACGCTGCTGATAAAAACGCACTGGAAAAATCAGTCTGTGACTTACGGGTTAGATAAAATTGATCTCATATTTGGAGGAAACCGTATCAAGATAATCGCTTTGTCTGTAATCATCCTCGTGCTCATCCTGAATTTATCTGCTTTTTTCATGGTCCGAAAGAATTCTTCGAGAGGGCCGAATGTCGTTCTGATGATCGTGGATGCTTTGAGGAAAGACGCGCTTGGATGTTATAACCAGAAGGCCACGAATTCCCCGAACATAGATAAATTTGCGAGAAAAGCGATACTCTTCAAAAAGGCCATCGCCCAGAGTCCGGGCACTATAAATTCTGCCCCTTCCATCTTCTGTTCTGTCTACCCGAGTGAACACGGTTATTTTAATTACGAAATTTCGATCTCTGAAAGACTCAACACACTGGCTGAATACTTAATGAATAAAGGCTACACGACTTTTGGTATATCGACGAATCCCCACGTAACGCAGTCCAACGGACTGTCTCAGGGATTTGACACATTCATGGAAGACCTTTCATGGAAGAACACCCGCTGCAGCGAGGTTAACCAAAGATTTAGGGATTGGCTGGACAGAACACGACCGAGTAAGTTCTTTGCCATGCTCTGGTATATAGACCCGCATCAACCCTATGCGCCTCCCGAGGCTTATCTGGATAAATACATTAAAGAGAGTGATAGAAAGCTTGTCTCCGATATCACAGCCAGAGCAAAGATACCTGAGCGTCATCTAACTGATAAAGAAAAGAAGGTCTCGAAGAAACTGTATGAGGGCGAGGTCAATTTTTTCGATACGGAATTTAGTAATCTGATGAACTATTTTGATGAGCGAGGGTTGATGGAGAACACCGTAATCGTCCTGACGAGTGACCACGGAGAAGCCTTCTGGGAAAATAAAGATATCTTCGGGAATGAGTTAGCAGGCCACGGCACTTCTCTTTATGAAGTTCAACTCGATATTCCCCTGATCATTTTTGACCCTCTTCGATCCCAGACGAAAGTCATTGACGAAATAGTCCAACACATCGACATCGTCCCAACGATACTGGATTTAATCGAAGACAGGCCGATGATGAATCGTAGAAAGTCTTTTTTTCGGGGCAGCAGTCTGGTCGATCTGATAGACGGAGCAAGCTTAAACAGAAAATACGCCTTATCCGAAAACATAACGGATCAATACGGCACCTACCATATGAGATGCCTCCAAACAGACGATTTTAAGCTCATCCTGACCCGAAGTTATAAGGACGAAAATTTCAAGAAGCCCCATCTGCAACTCTTGGACCTTCGATTGAACACCTCCGGGGCTTCAATCCTGGCTGAGGGCCCAGATTCTGTGTTCAAGGATTTGAGACACCAACTCCTCGTCTGGGAAAATGTGCTGGACAAGGCTGAAGCACATGGTCAATTCGCCAAACATAAGAGAAAAGAGATCGATGAAAAGCAAAAACAAAGGCTGAAGGCCTTAGGGTACATAAAGGATTAAGGACATCTTTCGTAAAATCGAGCTGAGATGATGGATTCGGACGGAGAGGATCATATTTTTTTATAAAATTTTTTCAAAACTGTTCGTTGTGATAAACTCAGGATAAATGAAGATAGCCAGCATCGTCGGCGCCAGACCCCAATTCATCAAACTCGCTCCTCTGGTCCGAGCCCTCCATTCACAGGCCTCCTCGAAACTCAGTAAAAACAGACAACATATCATCATTCATACCGGACAGCACTATGACTACGAGATGAACAAAGTCTTCTTTGATCAACTCGAGATTCCGAAACCCGATTACAACCTTGAGGTAGGTTCCGGTCCTCACGGCTGGCAGACAGGGATGATGCTGAGAAGAACAGAGGCCGTGTTGATCGATGAAAAGCCAGGGTTCGTTCTGGTCTTCGGAGATACAAATTCGACTCTCGCTGGAGCCCTGGCTGCTACGAAACTACACACCGCCGTAGCTCATGTGGAATCCGGCCTCAGGAGCTACAACCGCCGCATGCCTGAGGAGATTAACCGGATCATGACCGATCGCTGTTCAGACGTTCTCTTCTGTCCGACCGAGAATGCTGTGAAAAACCTGATCAAAGAGGGCGTTTCAAACGTCATCCAGGAAGGAAAACTGACAAAACTGGATGCCATCGAATCTCTTCCTGTTGACCAAAACACACCCTTCGCCATCAACGTCGGAGATATCATGTATGATGCTGTCTTTTTCGGGCTGGACATTGCCGAGACAAAATCAAATATTCTGGACAGGCTTCGTCTCGAGCCGAAAAAGTACTATCTGGCAACCATCCATCGAGCCGATAACACTGATGATAGAAAAAGACTGAAATCGATCTTGGATTCTTTTGAAGAGATCAGCGCAGATTATCCTGTGATCTTTCCTGTGCATCCCCGGACCAAAAAAAACATGCTCGCCTTCAACCTTTTCCGCTCGCCCTCCACCGAGCTCCAGGTCATCGATCCTGTGAGCTACTTCGACATGCTCATCCTGGAGAAAAACGCGAAGAAGATCCTGACGGATTCAGGGGGGATGCAGAAAGAAGCCTATTTTTTTCAGGTTCCCTGTGTGACCCTGCGAGATGAAACAGAATGGGTGGAAACTCAAGAGGACGGCTACAACATCCTCACAGGAGCTGACAAAGAAAAAATCTGTGCCGCTGCCCTCTCTCCCGCACGCCTCGAATCCTCTCCCTCAATGCCCTTCGGGGACGGCCGGACTGCGGAGAGGATTGTTCGTGTCCTTTCTCGCTTACAACATGAATAATAAAGATCCATTGCCTTAGTTCATTTGAGATATCCACTTTAGCCCCGCTTCCTGCCTCTCTTCAGAGGGGGGACATCTCATCGTCTCCCGAGAGAAATCAGAAGGGAGTGAAACTGATCAGTCAGAGGATGATCGTAACAGGAAACAGAGGTTTAGATACTTAAATATTTGGATCATTCATCTATGAAGCTCGCCCACGTCAGCTTCCGCTCTTTGAGCGGCGTAATCCATAAAACCCAGGGATTGGCCAAAGCGGCGAAAGAAATGGGGTTGAGCATTGAATTCATCATCCTCTCGGATGTCGAGCATGAAGACGACAAAAACATCAAGTTTTATCGATTGAATCTGCCGAGGAACAGATTCTTGAGAAAATTGTTCCTGGATTATTTCCGCTATCAAACAATCAACAGGAGTGTTGACCTCTCAGCCTACGACAGGATCATCCTCCGCTATCCAGGGTCGATCGATCTGGCCCACAAAAGCTTCTTCGATAAATACAAGAATAAAATCATCACCGAACACCACTCAATCGTTGAAACCGAACTAAAGGCTCTGGAAGTGGGACGACTCAATCCTGTCCGAATCCTCCTTGAACGTTTTAATGCCCCAAAAATTTTATCTTATGCCATCGGAATCATCGGAGTGACAGAGGAAATCAAAAGAAAGCAGCTTGAAATCCTGGCTCACGATAGGCCTTCGATGGTCATTTCGAACAGTCTCGATGTCGAAAGTGTCAAAATGACAAGATTCAAGCCCTTTGATGGTCGGTCTTTAAACATGATTTCCGTGTCTACGACATTTTTTCCATGGCAAGGATTAGATAGATTAGTGGAAGCCATGAAGGCTTACCAAGGAAAGACTCACCTCAACCTCAATCTGGTGGGGAATTTCGAAGCAAGCTCAAAACTGAAGACGATGAAGGAGACAAGCATCGAGCAGGGGAGTATTCATGTCCTTGGAGAAGTCCATGGGGAGAGGCTCGACGAGTACTTCTCAAAGGCTAACCTCGCTGTCAGCACCCTGGCCCTGCACAGGAAAAAATTGACCGATGCCTGCCCGATAAAGACACGAGAATATGTGGCCCGAGGCATTCCTTTTATCTATGCCTACAATGATGTGGATATCCAGGGTGAACCTGATTTCGCGCTAAAATTTGACTGCTGCGATGAACCCCTCGATATGAACAGTATCATTGCCTTTGCCCAGAATGTCTCGAGGAAGGAACGATTGTCAGAGAGGATGAGAGAGTATGCCTTCAAACATCTGGATAGTAAGACCAAGGTCAAAAAGATGTACGAATTTGCCCTAAGCATCGGCTCTTCGGGCTGAAAAGAATCAGGATGAACATCCTATTCGTGACTCCTTGGTATCCCACACAAGAAAAGCCAGTCTTGGGTATCTTCATTAAAGATATAGCCAAGGCTGTCTCCCTGTCCCATGAAGTGGTCATCCTGACCAGCGGAGATCCTATTCCTTCCTTGAAGCGGTTCTACCAGACTGAAGCAACTCTTGAGGAGAACCTCCGCGTCCTGCGTCTTCGGTACCGTAAATTCCCTCTGCCGCTTATTTCCTATTTTGGCCATCTTTGGGGGGCTATGGCAACCGTCCGTCTCTTAAGACAAGAAGGTTTCCAACCAGATATCATCCATGCCCATGTCTTCGAGGCTGGTCTTATCGCTGTCCCCTTAGCCCGGCGATTCAAAATTCCACTCATCATCTCGGAACACTCATCGGCCTTCCAACGGGGAAGAATCCGCAGAATAGAGAAGATAAAAGCTAAGTACGTGTTCAACAGGGCTTCTGTGGTCTGTCCTGTCAGTGAAGATATGAAGCGGCGTATTCAATCCCTGACGAAACGAGTGCGCTTACGCGTGATCCCAAATCCAGTTGATCCATCTTTCTTTTTATCCGAAGGTCACGCTGAGGAACCACTCCAGGCCTCAGCAAAAAGACACATTCTTCTCGTGGCCTTGTTAAAATCCATCAAGAACATCCCGATCCTCCTCGAAGCCATGACCCTTCTAAAATTGAAAAGAAACGATTTTATACTCGATATCGTGGGTGACGGGCCTCAAAGGAGTGACTATGAACAAGAGGTTCGGGAACTGGGGCTCACCGATTATGTCATCTTCCACGGGCTGAAGAGTAAAAAAGAAGTGGCTGATTTTATGAAACAATGCGTCTTTCTTGTCCTTCCCAGTCTGTATGAGACTTTCGGGATCGCTCTCGTCGAAGCCATGGCCTGCGGGAAGCCGGTCATCGCTACCAGCCGAGGAGGGCCGGTCGATATCGTCTCCGAGGATACAGGAAGGCTCGTACCTCCTGGAGATTCAGAGGCCTTAGCCGATGCTATGGATTACATGCTCGATCATTTCGGGGAGTTCGATTCGAAAAAAATAGCCGGGCTGGCCCGATCTCAGTACAGCTACGAAGCTGTGGGAAGACAGTGGAATTTGCTATACAGATCTTTAATATAACAACGGTCTTAGGCTCACGATAAGGATTATCGCCATGAAACAGTTGTCCACCATCCTCAACAGGTTCAAATTTGCCGTTGAAAAGGGATTCCTGTACATCTTTGGCTCTCGGATTATCAACAGGATCGTCAGATTCGCTACTTCTGTTGTGATCATCAGGCTCCTGAGCAAGGAGACCTTCGGCAGCTATTCCTATGCCATGAATATACTTGATTTCTTCTTATTACTGAGTGGGTTAGGCGTTGTTTCTTCTATCTTGCAATTCTGCAGCGAAAAAAAAGCTCTCAAAGACAAACTCCCTTATCTCAAGTATGGCTTTGAGATCGGATTTTCCTTTAATCTGCTGCTTGCGCTTTCCATCATTGTCTTTACTCGTGTTTTTGAGCTTCCGGTCAAAGGAAGCAGTGATATCCTTCTCTATTTGAGCCTGATTCCGGCCTTTACCGTCTTTTTCGAGATCATGGGTGCCTTTTTCAGGTCCAATCTACAGAACAAAGAATTTTCCTATTTAGGCATTTCCAATATATTCGTCTATTTCTTGGGAACAGTCATAGGAGGCTACCTCTTCAAAGTCTACGGAATAATAGCGGGAAGATATATTGCTCTAATCATAGCCATTTTGATTGGATTTAAATTTCTCCGGAAAGAAGTAGCGGCTCTTAAGGATACATACTTACCTATAAAAAAGGAAAAAATAGAATTCCTGAAGTACTCGATTGTCGTCACTCTGACGAACTCCATCTCACAGATTCTGTTTCTTTTGGATATATTTTTAATCGGGATCATCATCAAAGAAGAGGCCGTCGTCGCCTCCTACAGGACGGCCACCCTCATTCCCTTTGCCTTGACTTTCATCCCCAAGTCCGTCATGACTTTCGCCTATCCCTATTTTGCCCAGAATATGAAGAACAAGAACAAAATCAAACGCTATTTTCTTGAAATGCAAAGATACCTCGTTATATTAAATCTAGCGATCAGTCTTATCTTGATCATCTTTGCTCCTTTAATCATCAAAATCCTTTTCGGTAGCCAGTATTTAGACTCGGTCATTTCGTTCAGAATCCTTTCTCTAGGCTATTTTTTTGCAGGCAGCTTCAGAATCCCCGCGGGCAATGTCTTAGCCAGCATTAGAAAAGTAAAGATCAATCTCTACAACTCGATAGCCAGTGGAATTTTGAATATCCTGCTGGATATCGTTTTAATCATCAAATATGGCTCGGTCGGCGCAGCCATAGCCACCACCAGTATTTTCCTAGTCTCTTCGATCATATCAAACGGTTATCTCTTGAGTTATCTTAAAAAATAATTCCTTGCATCTTACCTAGGATAAGAATGGGACGTTATCCTCGAATTGAAGGCAAATCCCTCGTCTATTTCATCAGCAGTAGAGGGAGAAACGGCCAAAAGATCTTTTGGGATGATGAGGACAAGAATTGCTTCATAAATCTTCTCAAGAAGCAAAGAATCAGGAGCAAACTCATTTTTTACGGATATGTCCTCCTCCCAGATCTGTATGCTTATCTATTGGAGACCCATAAAAACAATCTTGTCCAGTGCATGCATCGAATCAACAGCGGCTATGCCAATTATTTTAATCGCCGCCATCATTGCCAGCATAAACTCTTTCATGACCGCTATAACTGCTATATCCTAGAAAAAAAGAGCCTGGTTGAGGTCAGCCGTTATCTTCACCTCCTTCCAGTAAATGCCAAAATCGTGACCAATCCTGCCCTTTATTCATGGAGTAGCTATCCTGGTTACGTGGATAGCACAAGGCGGGAAGAATGGATCTCTTATAACTGCATCCTGAAAATGTTCAACGAGAACAGATTGGCTTCTTCCCTGACCTATCAAAAATTCGTGGATGAAATGCTAAAAACTCAAATTTCCTCGCCTTTTGAAAATCTAGGAAAAGGAAACCTACTGGGAAGTAAAAATTTCAGAAGGGAGATCTACACAAATCGTCAATCTGATCATACGGATGCCCTGAAAGAAGACCTTATCCTAGCCCAGAAAATCATTGAACTCGTCAATCAGTACTCGACCTGGCCGTCTTTGAGAGCGAACAGAAAAAGAATCGCCAAAACGATTCTGTCCCGCAATGCGACTATCTATCTCCTGAAGAAATTTACAGATCTGAACAATCAGCAAATCAGCCGTTTCTTCCGATCCTTGAAAGCATCAAGCATGAGTCAAATGAGCCGGAGATTCGATATGGCCAGCAAAAAAAACAAATCTCTCAGAAGAATTTCAGAATCTCTGGAGTCAAAGATAAAAAACATCGCCCTCTACGAGAAATGAAAGAGCTATGGGACTCAAATGACTTGGCTTCTAGGCTTTTGCTTAAGGCGGCCTCATTTTTTGCTTAACAGATATGCTTGAGAATCGTAAGGTAAAAATCCTGTTGGTTGTCCCTTCTCTCTCTTCCTTTATTCAAAGAGATCTGTCTTTATTGCGTAAATATTTCGACACCAAAGTCATCCACTACAAAGGCCTCAAAAGTATTCCCAGTGTTCTCCCCAGAATCATTCAAGGCGTTTTCTGGGCCGATGTAACATTTTCTCGCTTCGCTGATAACCATGCCTTCTTGGCAACTCTATTCTCGAAGATATTCAGAAAAAAATCTATCGTTGTCGTCGGAGGGTACGAAGTGGCCCGATTGCCCGAACTTAACTACGGCCTGTCACGCTCCCCCGTCTTCCCTCATACCGTCAAATACATCCTCAATAACGCGGACAGAGTTCTCACCGTGAGTGAATCTTTGAAGGAGGAGGCCATAAAAAATGTAAAAACAAGGGGAGATAATATGCTGACCCTCCCCAATGGTTATGACTATAGAATATACAAGGCCAAGGGAAAAAAAGAGAAGCTCGTCTTAACTGTAGCCCAATGTTCCACATGGCAGAGGGTCCGTTTGAAGGGCTTGGATACTTTTGTCAATTCTGCTAAATTCTTTCCGAACACGAAATTTCTCATGATAGGAATTTTCGGCAAAGCCTTGGATAAACTCAGAAAAATATCCCCTTCGAATGTGGTCCTTCTTAAACCCTTATCCCCAGAGCAACTCATTTACTACTACCAAAAGGCTAAAGTCTATTGTCAACTTTCTAGGCGAGAAGGCCATCCTAACACGCTGTGTGAGGCCATGCTCTGCGAGTGCCTGCCTGTGGGAACCGACATCCCGGCTATCCAAACAGTCATCGGCGAGACAGGGTACTATGTCCCCTATGCTGAGCCAGAAGAAACGGCTGTGGCCGTGGAAAGGGCCTTAGAATCAAGTAAGGGGGAGGCCGCTCGAGAAAGAATCAAAACGATGTTTCCTCTGGAAAAAAGGGAGAGAAAACTCATCGAGATTATATCTGAAATTTGAGTCTTAAGTGACCAAACAAAAAGGAAGTCAGCCCATGAAACATTTAGTCATCATAATTCCGGCCTTTAATGAAGAAGAAGGGATAGGCAAAATCCTGGATGGATATCCAAAGGATATCCAAGGAATTGGCAAAATCAACATCATCGTCATCAACGATGGCTCAACCGACAAAACCGAAGAGATTGCCAAGAACAAGGGAGCGCATGTCATCTCCCATCCTCAGAACATGGGTTTAGGTGTTTCTTTTAGAAGTGGGCTAGCCAAAGCCCTGGAAATGGGAGCTGATGTCATCGTCAATATTGATGCTGATGGCCAGTTTGATATTGAGGAAGTTCCTAAGCTCGTCAATCCCATATTGAAGGGAGAAGCAGAATTTGTGACGGCTTCAAGGTTTATTTCATCAGACTTAGCGCCCAGTATGCCCAGAGTGAAATCCCTCGGCAACAAGCTGATGTCTTCCATCGTCAGTAGGATTATCGGAAAGAAATTCTACGATGTCTCGTGCGGTTATCGGGCCTATTCCAGGAAGGCGGCCCTGCATTTGAATTTATTCGGAAAATACACCTACACCCAAGAGACGTTCATAGACTTAGCCTCCAAAAATATTCCGATAATCGAAGTCCCTGTTAAAGTGAAAGGAGAAAGAGAATTCGGGAAATCAAAGGTGGCCTCCAACCTTTTTAAGTATGGATTCAACACTTTGAGAATTATCATGGCGGCCTTCAGGGATTACAGGCCATTGCGATTGATGTTTTTTCTGAGCCTCATATTAGTCGTCATCGGAACTCTTTTTGGAAGCTTCTTTTTGATCCATTATATCCGTGTCGGAGCTTTCAGGCCTCATACGTGGGCAGGCTTTCTGTCCTTCTCATCGTTTATCTTGGCCTTACTCATGTTGATCGTCGGCGTCTTCATGGAGATGTTCAGCCGGATGAGGATGAATCAAGAGCAACTCCTGTATCATATGCGAAAAGACTATTACGAGAAGAAAAAACATGATGAACATCGTGAAGATGTGAATGGTTGATGAGAAAAACCATCCTCTTCGATATCGGTCATCCAGCCCATGTCCATCTGTTTAAGAACTTCATTCACTATCTCAAAGAAAAGAAACATCGAGTCGTCACTGTCTCCAGAGAAAAAGATGTTACCAACGACCTCTTGAAGTATTATGATATTGACGCAATTTCCCTGAGCCGAGTAGGGACCTACCCACTCGGGATGTTCGGGGAAATGACCAAACGAGATTTCAAAATATTTAAGCTGAATAGAAAGTATCGGTTTGATATCGCCTTCGGCACATCCTATTCCATCGCCCATCTCTCTGCTGTCACTAGAGTAAAATCGTATGTTTTCGAGGAAGATGATGACCATATCGTTCCCGTTTTTTCACTGATCACCTATCCCTTCGCCACAGGCATTGTAGTCCCCTCTTGCCTCCAGCATAGTAAATGGCGACAAAAAAGAATCGTCCATAATTCCTATCACGAACTTGCTTACCTTCATCCTGACCAATTCCTTCCTGATAAAGGTATCCCCAAGAAGTACGGGCTCGAACCCCAGTCATACATCCTAGTCAGAAGTTCAGCCTTGAAAGCCCACCACGATCTCAAACAAAAAGGATTGATGGGAGAGGGTTGGGAGATGATTCAAGGGTTGATCAAGGATTGTCACGTAATAACCAGTAAAGAAGGCCAATTGGATCATAGGATAGCCCCTTGGGATATGCACCAGATCTTGAATTTTTCGAAAATGATTATCTCCGACTCCCAAACCATGACCATGGAAGCGGCCACCCTAGGCGTCCCCTCAATCAGGTACAGCTCCTTTTCTGGCAGGATCTCCTGTCTGGAGGAACTAGAGAAGACATTCGGACTCACATTCGGGTTTAAGCCAGGAGAGGAAAAAATGATGATCAACAAAGTTAAAGAATTACTAAGTCATCCTGACTTAACAGGAGAATGGCAGCAGAAGAGAGAACAAATGCTCAAGGATAAGTCAAATTTTTTCTACTGGCAGATAAAATTTTTCCAGTCTCTTTCATAAAATGAGACTTTTAGTCTTTTCAGGTCTCTCAGACACAAAGCTGATAAGCAAGCTGGAACCCATCGTTTCCCTTGAGAAAGTCGAAAAAGTCTACCTCATCAGGAATTCTCCTCTCCAGCATCCCAAGATAAAATCTTATGGGCTGCCGGTATGTCTTAATATCCTTTTCCTGAGAGAATTCATCAAGCTTATTCATGGTCTTAAGATCAGCCTCACCAAAAAAATAGACTATATCATCGGCATTTATCTCCGTCCCCATGGTCTGTTTGCCTACGTGATAGGCAAGGTCGTAAAAAAACCTGTGATTCAGCTCTTTGTGGGCAATGATGTTGATCTGATCGAGAAGTATAAAAAAAGCTTAAAAAATCTACTAAAAACCGCCAAATTTATAGGAGTGAGAGGCTCCCGGTCGAAGAAAAGGCTCAATTCTATTGTCCATCAGGAGGAAAAATTTTTTATCCTTGACAATGTTTTTATTCCTCCAGAGATAAGCCAAAGTTCGGTCAAAACGCCAAAAAAGAATGACATCATCTGTGTGGGGGATTTTACGAAGGCCAAAAGGATTGATGTTTTTCTCAAGGTGATCGCGAGGATAAAGAGAAGAAATCCTGATATCCGTGCTGTTATGGTTGGAGGAGATGGGAAAAGATCTCGTTTTGAAAAAATGAAAAGCCGGATGAACCTTGACCCGAATGTGTTTTTTAAAGGCCGGGTGAATAATATTTATTCCTACTTAGCAGACAGCAAAGTATTCTTATTAACCTCAGAAGCGGAGGGCTTGCCCATGTCCCTGATTGAAGCGATGTCCATGGGGCTGCCGAGTGTCGTCCCCAATATCGGGGATATCCCTGACCTCGCCAGGAATGGAGATAATGCGTTCCTGATCAATTCTCTTGATGAAAAAGACTTTACCTCGCGAGTCATCCAACTCCTCGAAGATGAAAAAATGTACGACGACATGTCCCGCAATGCTTACGAAACAATTCAGCGTAAAAAAAGAGACTATTCCTCGGAATACATTCAGTCGATATGGGATAAAATCCTTGACTGAATCATCATCCCCGAGTAAAAAAATTCTATACCTGACTTTTGCCCGCTTTCCCTCCGAGGCGGCTCATACTGTGAACATCATAAAGATGTGCCAAGCGGTCAAAAAAAAAGGCCACGATCTCACACTGGTGGCTGACCTACGGAAGAAAGCCGAAGACATATTCGACCTATACAGCGTAAGGCACCGCTTTGAGACCAAATGTATAAAGCTCATCGATGTCCGGTTTTTGGGAAGGCTGTTATTCTTGATGAGGGCCTTTTTCGTCGTTCGAAAAGAGCGCTCCGACTTGTTCTACATAAGAGATGTGTTCAACGCCTTCTTGGTTCGAACACTGAAAAGGCCCTATGTTTTTGAGATTCATGAAGCCCCCAACACACTTTTGCGCAGAGCATTGATGAAACGGGTTCTGAAGAATGCCCATTTGCGATGTGCTATCTTTATCTCTGAACATCTAAAAAGGGCATTGGAACCTCAGTTCGGTTCATTTTTTCCGGAAAAAAAGTGGGTCATCGCCCATGATGGAGTGGATTTGGAGGAATTTGATATTCAGGTCTCAAAAACCAAGGCAAGAAGATTACTCAACCTGCCTCAAAACGCCTTCCTAGCCGGGTATACAGGAAGTCTATTCAAGGGGAGAGGAACAACGGAGACAATTTTAAAGGCGGCCTCTTTTTTGAAGGATTTTCTGTTTATTATCGTAGGGGGGGAGGGAACGAATTTAGCCTCGCTTAGAGAGAAGGTAAGTCATCTTCATCTCCAAAACGTCAAAGTTGTGGGCTTCGTTCCCCATAAGAAAATTCCTCTCTACCTGAAGTCTTGTGATGTTTTGTTGATGCCGTATCAGCAAAAAGTACTCCACCGTCAGAAAAAACACGACACCGCTTCATACATGTCACCTCTTAAAATGTTTGAATATATGGCCTCGGGCAAACCGATCATTTCTTCTGATATCGATGTCTTGAGAGAAGTGTTAACTGATAAGGATAATGCCCTTCTTGTTAATCCAGAAAAAACTGAGGAATGGATTAAAGCTCTAACTCACTTACAGAAAGATCAGAAATTGGCAGAAGAATTAGGAGAAAAGGCAAGACAGGACGTGAAAAAATATACATGGGATGAGAGAGTTAGAACCGTTTTTAGAAATATTTAAAAAATTTGACTATGTGCGGAATAGCAGGAATCGTGAAAAAGAATAAGGAAACACTGAATAAAAATCTCTTGTTTTCCATGTCACAATCTCTTTCCCACAGAGGGCCTGATGATGAAAAATTTATTCTCTTTAATTCTGAAAACCAAAAATGGCATCTTTTTAAGCGACGTGATTCTGTTCATTTTAAGGGTGATATCGGGTTTGCCCACAGAAGACTTTCGATCATAGATCTATCCGATGTCGCCTCTCAACCTATGAGTGATGAAGAAGAGAGCCTGTGGATAATTTATAATGGTGAAATCTTCAATTATTTAGAGATTAAAGAAGAATTAAAAAAACTCGGGCATAGTTTTAGAACTCAATCTGATACAGAAGTGATCATTGAGGCCTACAAAGAATATGGAAAAGATTGCTTGAATAAGTTCAATGGAATGTGGGCTTTTGTGATTTATGATTTAAAAAGAAATAAAATCTTCGGGGCTAGAGACAGGTTTGGCCTAAAGCCTTTTTACTATCATATCTCTTCTGATAGCTTTTCTTTCTCTTCAGAAATAAAAGCCCTGTTGGAATTGCCGTGGGTCACCAAAGTCCCCTTCTTGCCCGCTATCAAAGATTATCTCTTTTTTTCAAGGGTGAACACTTCAAAATATACCTTTTTTGAAGGAATCCATGAACTCGAGGCCGGGCAGCTTTTTGATATCGATTTGAATTCGGGATTTCATTTTCAAACATCAAAATGGTGGAATCTCAAAGAGAATCTTCCTCCCTGCCCTAACGACGCAATAGATAAACTCGAAAAATTCAGAGAGCTCCTCCTTTCATCGGTCCGTCTAAGATTAAGGAGTGATGTTCCTGTGGGCACTTGTCTATCTGGAGGACTCGATAGTACAGCCATAGTCTGTCTGGCCTATCCGTTCCTCAAAGAGGGAAACCAAAAGACATTCTCAATCGTCCATCCTGGCTATGAATTTGATGAGTCCCACTATGTGGACGAAGTAGCGAAAAATTACGATATTGTCTCTTTCAAAATATCTCTTAATGGAAAAAATCTTTTAAACGATCTTGAATACTTAATAACTTCCCACGACGAGCCATTCACTTCGACGAGTATTTATGCTCAATGGAAAGTATTCCAACTTGCCAAAAAAAATGGAGTCACCGTAACCCTAGACGGACAAGGAGCTGATGAGCTCCTCGCCGGTTATCCTTATTTTAAAATCGTTTATTGGTCTGAACTATTACAAAGATTCCGCTTAAAAAAATATTTCGCGGAGATATTTTTAGATTCAAGATCCATATCTCAATTCATCCTTAATTCCATCTCAACAATCTCAGGTTTTCTGCCTCATAGAAAAATGATTGCGCTGGCTGGAGCCAAAAATCCTCAATACCTTACTCATTGGATAAATAAAAATTATTTTACAGACATTCCTCTTCCCCACTCACCCATAAAAAAAAGGTTTAATTCTCGTCTCAATCAAAGGCTCTATGAAATATTTACCCGTGATGGTCTGCCCGCCTTAATCAGATATGCTGACAGGAATTCTATGGCCCATGGCTTGGAATCCAGGATGCCCTTTCTTGATCACAGGTTGGTTTCTTATGTTTTCTGGTTATCCTCTGATTTTAAAATCAACAATGGCTTGAGCAAATATATTTTAAGGACCGCGCTAAGAAAGGATATCCCCAAAAAAATACAGGAAAGAAGAGATAAGATCGGGTTTGAAACCCCTGAGGCAGAATGGTTCAGGAATGAGTTAAAGGATTTCATAGCCGGTATCGTTTACTCAAGACCATTGGGAAAAAGAGGCTTCTATCATCTTGATAATTTAAAAACCCTGTTTGAAAAACACAAGAAAGGCACAATCGATGCGAGCCGACCCCTCTGGAGAGTCATCAACCTGGAGTCGTGGTATAGAAAATATATAGACTAAATTCAGTGGATCTAATCTGTTTATCGAGGGGAATTCCAGTTTGTTAAACAAGATAAAGTCTCTTTCTAAATTATGGAATCATCTTCAAGAAAATCCTCGTCGACTAATCTTTTCCTTCCATAGAGTCTCCAGAGAGAGAAAGGCACGAGAAAATCCTTTTAACCATTTATCCTGTGTTTCCCCTTTTCAATTTGAAATGTTAATAAGGTTTTTTAAAACAAACGCAAAGTTCGTAGACCTAGGAAACTTCTTTTTTGCGGACGAAGGCAAAGGTTTTCAAGCTTTTATCCATTTTACTTTCGACGATGTATCAACGTCATTCCTCGAACAGGCCCTTCCCATCATAGAAAAACATCAAATCCCTGTGACTCTCTTCGTTTGTGCCAAAAATGCAGAGGAGGGCTATAGTTGGAGAGATAAAATCTATTATCTCTTGAATCATGCCGATCTTCTCAATCAATTCATACAAAAATCCAGACTCCTTTTTGGTGACAGAGCTGATAGAGGCCAAGAAAATCCGTATCAATGGTCAAAACAGGCAGACCTCAACCAGAGGCTATTGGAGAACCAGGTCATAGATGAAGTTTTAGATAGTCAGACTGATGATTTTCATGAACAAGTAAATGAGTTTAGACCCTATTTGAATTGGGAGGAACTGAAGCAGATAGCAAGTCATCCACTTATTGTTATCGGCAATCACGGTATGAATCACTACAATTATAACAGTCTTCCTGAAAGGGAAATTGAAGATGATATCATAGAAAGCCATAGGCTTATCGAGCAGAGGATGGGAATCCAATGTAGGCATTTCGCGATCCCGTTCGGTGCTGTCGGCCAAAAAAGCTTTTTAACGGTCGATAGGGTCTTAACCCGACTGAACTATGATTCCGCTGCCTGGGTAAAAAGGGTCAATAATCCGAGAATTCCAGGTGAAGCATTGAAGCATTATTTTAGAATAGACAGCGGACGGAATCTTCTGATCAATTTTGTCAAATTCTGCAAAGCCTATGTCAAAACACAATACTCTCCTCTCTCTGGGATACCCTTATCTTCCTATCATGATCCTCGAATCAAAATAGATCTTGTTACCGAAGTCAGTCGCGAGGAATATAAAACTTTTTTTCGTCGATCTCAGCCTCATAAGTCTCATCATCAGAATGATGGTTACATCAATCACTTATATTACGAAAACCCCTTCAGAGGACAGAAGCCCATCCATTTTGCTCTAAAAGCGAATGGTGATATCTACTCGATAGGTTCATTATTTCATGTTCCGTTTCTCTTAAAAGGGGAAAAAAAAGAGGGAGCCTATTTTTGCGGTTGGTATAGATTCCCTGAATTTCCTGCTGAATCGCTGAGAGCCAGAAGGATATTAGAAGAAACTCAGAAAGTTTGCTTTCTGACTGGTGCTTATCATCCCTCCTCTGATTCCCTGCATTTCTACGATAGCTGGAACAAGGTTAAGGTTTATAGACTTACGGCCAAACTAAAAAGAAAAAGGAAAGCGCATTATCCTCATTCAGCTTGGATTATGGCGACCAAGTGGGATCCCAAATTACAGAGAATAATTGATGCCTCACAAAATAATTTACTCCTATCCATCAAACGGGGAGAAGAGCTATACAACTGGAGAATCGACAAATATCCCCTTTGTGACTTCTTTTATTTTTATCCTAAAGTCCCGAATCCAGATTGGTATCTCATATTTTGTGAACACAAAAACACACTGTATATTTCAGACTTCTGTTTAGCCTCTTTAGACGACAAAAAACTCATTTCTGAAATGTTTCATTACCTGCTGGATTATTGCTTAAATCAGGAAATTCAAAAAGTGATCATGGAGACCTCAAACAGACATATTCAAGAAGTGGCCAGAAAAAATCGATTTAAAATCTTTGAATCTTTTCTGAATGTTTACTATTATCCAGAGGCGACAGGAAAGGAAATTCACTGGGAAAAAGTTCACGAGACTCAGATTTCAGGAGATTTGCTGCCTCGTTTAAACGACTCTGCCAGATCAGAAATCACTCAAAAATAATTGATTTAACACATAAATCTCGGTTCCGTTTCTACCTCCCTGTCTTTTAAAAGCAAAGAGCTCGAAATGAGCATCCGACAGCTCACCAAAAAGTCCATCCTCGCCATAAATAAAGCGGATCGCAAGAAGATATTTTGGCTCTGCTTCGCTATTCTTGTCTTTGGATTGGTATTAACGTTCTTCGAGAGAACCTTATCGACGCATGATTTGTCTTTCTATAAAGCCAAAGGAAGCTACTTCCATATTGCCTCGAATTTGACCGATCAGGGGTCCTATTCTCTCTATGGAGTCTCCCCGACAGCCTATCGTCCCCCCTTGTATCCTTTATATCTCTATCTGACGATGCTTGTCTTCGGAGAAAGCTGGCAGATCGCTGGGGTCTTGGGACAATTCATTCTAGGTATACTCATCGGCCTTCTCACGTTACTTATTGCCAAGAGATCTTCTGAGCGCAACCTGACCTTATTGACGACGATTCTTCTTCTCATTGCTAACAGATTCTTTATGTATGAGGTTCTCCGGCTGCGAGATACAATTCTCTTTGTTTTCTTTGCCTTATTATTTCTTTATTTTTTTCAGAGACATTCTCTTTCTGATCTTCGTCTTCTTTTACTTGCTTTGTTCGGCTCCTTGGCCTATTTGACACGACCACCAGGAATTGTCTTTTTTGCCTTGATCTTCATAATCCTCCTCAAAGATTTCGTCCAGACCAAAAGATGGGTCTACTTAAGGAAGATCCTCTTCTTTGCCTTGATGGCACTCTTGATCACATCGCCCTGGTATTATTATTTATATAAAAATTTTGATAATCCTCTGCTGTTTCCCTCCTCCACAGCAGGAATCAATCTTCATAAAGGGAATAACAAAAATCTTTTTTCCTACTACCCTTGGGTCGACGTGGATCGCTACTCACCCTTGATTAAAGAATTTGTTATTCAACAGGGTATCCCAATCCAACACTGGCCCCCTGAAGGACAATTCGAGAATGCTGTTGATTCTCTCCTAAGAAAACAGGCGACAAAATACATATTGTCGCACCCGATTGAATTTATCCTGAGAAGTTTTGTGAAATTGGCCGCCTTGTACTCACCTCTCCCAACTCCTCTTGGAAATGGAAAATTAATCAAAGTCAATGATAAGGTTAAAATCGATGAGTTTCGTTTCAGGATCAGGCCAACAAAGCTCATCGGCACCTTCTGTTGCGCTATTTATATCTTGGGAGCCGCCTTGTTGTTAACACGAAATACCAGATACGTTTTCAAGAATAACCTGGTCCATCTAGTCTTGTTCTTAGTCCTCACCACAGTTCTGTACATGATCACTTTCTCAGAAACAAGATTCAGACTGACGATTGATCCCGTCTTGATTATTTTGGGATCGATTTACTGGTCCAACCTTCTGAATAATTACTCAGCAAGGAGAGACCTCACTCGATAACTGGCCGAAGCATAAAGCAAACACTACAGCCAGGATGGAGATAAATTCGGATGCAGTATGTCCAATAATTTTTTTGCCAAAACAGGATTCTGATCAGGGAATAATGCTGGAAGTCAATCACCCACAGATCACAGGCATCAAATCACTCTCAGTGGCCATATTAATCTTCGCCATCTCCGCTTTGGTTTTCAGCCAGTATGGGTTTGAAGGCACTCTTGTCAGAGATGACGCCAATTATGTCTACAGCGGACAGCAGATGGCTCAGGGGATGCCTCCTTATAAAAGCATTTTTGATTATAAAGGACCATTAGCCCCAATGCTTTCGGGACTCGGAGCATACTTAGCTGAGCTAATCCATATCGATGATATCCTGATGGTGAGAATCATCTTTTTCATCATAAGCTGTTTGGTGGTCGTCGCCCTCTATTTCCTCGGTTCTTCGCTTTTTGAATCCTGGCCGGTAGGCCTTCTCTCTGCCTGTGTCTTTATCGGATTCTCTGGATTTGGCAGACATGCTGCCTCTGGCCCACGGGCGAAAAGCCTGATGCTTCTGTTCGTCATTTTAACTCTCCTCTTGACATCCAAAAAGAAATGGTTCTGGGCCGGGGTCTGTGGATCATTAGCTTTTCTAACTTGGCAGCCCACAGCCATTTACGTGGCTATCTCCATATTTCTTGCTTTCATCCAGTCAGAGAGTCGATACACCAAGGTAAAATCTGTTTGTCTGGCGTCTGCCGGAGCCCTAATCCCGATGGCCATGATCAGCCTTTATTTTCTTCTCAAGGGCGCCTTCTCTGATTTGTTCGATGGCGTTATTCTCTTCCATGTGAAGAACTTGGAGCGAGGCCCTTTCTCTTTTTTAGGCAATTTGGGAGAGCCCATAAGTGCTGTCTATAAAGCCTATACCATCATGACGATCCCGATTATCCTTGGCCTTTTCATGCTGGGTGGGCTGTATGTTTGGCGGCTAAAAATGCAGGCCAGCCGTATTTCGACTCTACTCTCTCAGGATCATTTTGCTGCCTTTCTGCTTTCCCTTCCTCTCCCTGTCCTATGGTCATTTTTGTATTTTCAGAGTTATCCGGATTTTTATATCTTTCTACCTTACCTCGCTCTTGGCTTTGGCTGGCTTTTATATTTAGCCCTGGAAGCCTTTACGACAACAGCCGATATCTCCATTCCGTTGAAAAAGATATTCCAGCTGGCTCTCTGTGTGTTCCTCATAGGAGGGGCTTTAATCGGCTATCGTAAGGCTTCAGAGAAAGGGCTTGTCGAACAGCGTCAATGGGCTCGTCAGATAGAAAATATGTTTGACCGTGATTCTAAAATCGTGTCCATCGGTGTACCAGAAATCTTGGTTTTGCTCCACAGGACTAACCCGAATCCGTATGTCTACATTGTCAATGGAATCGATAATCGTATCGATGAAAAGACAACAGGCGGTTTCGACGGCTGGCTGAAGGAACTGGACAAATACGATCCTTCTGTTATCGCCTTCGGACAGACAAGAGGTCGATTCAAGGCCAGTCTTACGAATTGGTTAGAGAGACATTACAGAAGAATAGAAATTGGACAGTGGACCCTGTTTGTCAAAAACCGAAACCCTGATTGACTGTTATCTCCGCCTGTTCTAGAGCTAATAGAATAATCCTGAAACATTACTGTATTTAATTTCTCGCCAAGCAAAGAGCCCGATGAAGCTAAGGAATATAAAAAATTTTAGAGACTTTTTACTCACTGTTGACAAAGTCTTCTATCAACTCTGGATGAAACATCGAGCAACGTTCGTCATGAAAAAAGACTGGGATAATTTGATTATCCTTGACGGCTGTCGGTACGACATGTTTAAAAAAATAAATTCTATTCCAGGCAGGCTAGAATTCATCTATTCTCGAGGCTCATCCACTGGCCATTTTCTCATCGAAAATTTTAAGGGCAAATCATTACTTGATACAGTCTACATCACTGCCAATCCGATGGTGAACTACTTTGTCGAGGACTGCTTCTATGAAATCACGCCCGTTTGGAAAGATGGATGGCATGAGTCTTATAACACAGTCATGCCCCAGACAATGGTGGATTACGCTCTTAAAGCGAACAAAAGGGTTCCGGATAAGCGCCTGATCATCCATTTTATGCAACCTCATTATCCGTTTATTGATGAGGAAACAAGAAGGATCGTAGGCGAACATGATGGCATTCTATCAAGAGGCCTCTTTTTTGGAAAAGAAACCAAACACAGGCAAAAGGTTTGGACCTTGCTCCAGACAGGCAGAACAAACAGAAAAACCGTTTGGGAAGCCTACGAGAAAAACTTGGCCATCGTTTTGGAGCACGTTAAAAAACTATTGGCAGAATTAAAAGGAAAAACAGTGATAAGTTCTGACCATGCCAACCTGTTCGGAGAATGGCTCTTCCCTATCCCGCTGAAAGAATATGGACATCCTGGAGGCATTTATAAAAAGAGTTTAATCAAGGTTCCATGGCTCATCATAGAAGCCCAAGAGAGAAAGATCATAAAAAAAGATGCCTTTCCTAAGCCAAAGCCAACCCCTAAAAGAACAGAAGATAAGGTCATTAAAGAGAGACTCAAAGATCTGGGTTATCTTTGAATTCGTCATTCACTTTCTTTCCATCCCGATGAAGAGATCAGGGAGATGAGAAGGATTAACATTCTCACAACGCATCAGCTTAAATCGAAGTTGTACCTTTTTCCCCTCCATCTGCATGCCAGAAAACTCAGGGAAGCCGACATCTCTTTCAAGTTGTTCTATAGAATAAGATCAGAATTATTCGATGCGGATCAAATAGTCATTGATCAACATTTTTCCAGTCAACTCTGGAAAGATAGACAAGAGGACAGACATAAATTTCTTGGAGAAGCAAAAGAGAAATCTCAAAGACTTTTATGGTTTGATACGACGGCCAGCACATCCATTCAACAACCAGATGTTCTTCCTTACGTGACTGGTTACTACAAGGCCCTTGTCTTAAGAGATTTGAGTCTTTACTCGAGACCTCTTTACTCAAACAGAGTCTTTTCCGATTATTATCACAGAAAATTTAGCATCACGGATGAAGAGCCTGCTGCAAGCCCTTATCTAAAGTCCGCACAAGATCTTGATAAGATCAAACTGTTCTGGAATTATTCACTGGCTGGGTTTGCAGGGATTCAGACAAGGATATACAACAGATTACGCACCTTCCTTCCGTTTCCCTATTTTTACTCCCTAAATTTCACTCCGCCTCAAACCGCTCGGCCAACAGACATCAGCTGTCGCCTGGCCGTTGCTTACGAGAGGAATACGATCTCCCACCAACGGAGAAAGCTGAAACATCTTCTAGAGGAAAAGTATAAACTTGATGTTTCTCGGATTTCTCAAAGGGAATATTTAAGAGAACTGCGGCGAGCAAAAATATCTCTCTCGCCATTTGGATGGGGGGAGATCAATTACAGGGATTTTGAGATTATCCCCTCTGGTTCAGCCCTAATGAAACCTGACATGGAGCATCTCAGGACCTGGCCTTTCCTCTACAGAAAAGATGAAACCTATATCAGTCATGATTGGGATTTGAGCAATGTCGAAGAAAAAATTGACTATTATCTTCAAAATAATAGATACGCTGAAGTAGCTCACAGATCACAGAGTCTCTACCGCACCTACCTTTTCAGTAAAGAGGGGCATGAGGAATTCCTGAAAAGAGTTATGAGCATCTTTAACAGTAATGAGGACTAGGGTGATCCTCTTTCCTAGATATACCAGATAAGATGGACAGCCGAAGAAAGTTTTGTTTTGTTCTTCCCGCTTTTTCCGCGATGCCTAAGGATGCCAAAGGCGGTTCAGAAATTCAAGCCTGTTTGATAGGCCAGGAACTCTTGAGAAGAGGATGGGAAGTCCACTACATCCGCGAGAATAACCAGATGGTAGGTCAAGAAGAAAGAATTCAGGGAATAATCGTCCACTCCTTACCTCAAAGACATACTAAACTGAAATGGGCCAATACCAGAAGACTCTCTAGGCTAATGAAGAAGATAAAAGCTGAAGTTTGGTACTGTCGAGCCACGGGTTCTTACGTCTTTCCTGTGTCTTTGAACGCGAAAAAAATTGGCGGCAAAGTCATCTGGGCTTGTTCCAGCGACCGGTTCTTAGCCAAGAACTCAGTCAAGGAATGGAAGAAAGAAAGCCTGCTCCGTCGAACCGCCTCTCTGATCGACAGGTTTCTTTTGAAGAGAAGTATGGGAAAGGTTGATTTGATTATTCTGCAGAACCATGGACAAAAAAGGTTGCTCGCAGAAAATTGGGGGTTAAAAGGAGAGGTCATCTATAACAGCCATCCTATATTCCCCTTAAAAAAAGCAGAAAGAGAGCCGTTGATTTTGTGGATAGGGAGGCTTCAACCATGGAAGCACCCAGAAGGATTCACCCAACTCGTAAGGGGACTCAAAGAAAAGCCTTACAAATTTCTTGCCTTAGGAAGAAAAGTGGAAGACTTTGGCTATGACGAGGACTTCTTAAAGATGGAAAAGGAAGTGGCGAATTTCAGTTATCTTGGCGAACGAAGCCGTGAGGATGTTTTTCAGCTGCTCGAAAAGGCAAAGGTCCTTGTCAACACAAGCCGTGTCGAAGGATTCTCCAATACTTTTATCGAAGCCTGGTTACATGGAGTTCCGGTTGTTACTCTAAACGTGGATCCGGATGAATTGATCGAGAAAAATTCACTCGGGTCTGTTTCCCGAAACTCGGATAAGCTCATAAAAGATGTCGAACTCTTGATGGAAAATGAGGAATTATGGAGACAGACATCAAGAAGATGCCGAAAATTTGCCGAAGAAAATTTCAATATTATTGATAAGGTTAATGATCTAGAGGGACTGATCGAGAGGCTAGAATAGACAGACGAAGTCTCCTGCAACCTCTCTCTCAGGCATGGTGAGTCAAGAATTTTGCGAGGAGCCCTTCCAGTCGAATGAAAAAAAAGCGAATGAAAATTTTCCTCTTTGTGCCTCTGGTCATGGTCAATATCTTCAACCTATCATTCATAGCTTACAAATTAAAGGGAAGCCAACAGATAAAGGAAGCTGGCCGAATTCTTTCTGATTATTTTTTCGGTTTTCATCTCATCCCCCTTCTTCTCGTTATCAGTATCCTTATCCTGTTCAATTCTCTCAAAAAGAGCTCTTCACCAATCCTCTATCAACTCTTCATGGTCTTCATTCTTTTTTTTATGGCTGTAAACTTTTCTCTGTTTCCTGAAATCGATGGCTGGTTTGGGCTGGGTAAATATGATTTTAAAATGAAAAAAAATTCTTCCCTGGAGGAGGCCATTTCAAAATCTCCAGCCAAAGCCGCCAGGCAAGTGAAATCCTGTATCCAATTGAATAAATATTTAAGCGGAAAGACACTGGTTATCCCTTCTCAAGGCCTTCTGGAAAAAGATTTTTTCTTAAAAGTATTCACCACACCCAAAACAACAGTAGAAAAGGAATATGATCATCTGCTCGCTGCTGAAGGCGTTAAGCAACTCAGTAAATTCGAATCGATAACCTTGATTGCCTTCAAGAAGAGAAATAGGGTAAAGGAATACATCGTGATCACTGGTTATCCCCATTCTGATGAAATCTTTTTGTACGCTTACAACAAATCATTCGTGTTTGTTCCATCAGATCTGGTAAACCAAATTTCTTTGAATCCTGATGATTAGTCAATTTTGCTTCCTGCTGTTTTTGGGAATATTGGGAGCCAGTTTCGTCCTTCTTTTCAGGAGGAGTCTAGGACTCTTTAATGTCTATGCCTTAGCCCTGCCTATGGGTCTCACCTTTTGGGGACTCATCCTGTTGATTCTGTTAGCCACAGGTTTACCTCTCAACATTTATACCACTGTCGTTCTGAGTCTTTTGTTACTGACGATTTTTGTTATCTACCAACTGCGGAACAAAAATTTCTCAAAAAAAGATTGGAAGCCTTTCCTCATATTCCTTCTCTCCCTTTCCTTTATCTCGCTCTTTTTCATTCTCGTTAATTACTCTACTCTATCTAATGACTCATGGATCCTGTTGACAGGAGGTAAATACATCGCCACCTACAATGACATCTCTGAACATTTTTTGACTTTGGGAGGGATACTCTCTTATATTATTAATTCATCAAGCGTCCTTTTCGGCTTCGATTATTTATATGCCCTCTATCCCTTGATGACTTTTCTCTTCCTTTTGATCTTCTTTGCCAATCTTTATCTTCCTATCAGGAGGACGAGCTTTATCCTCAGCCGGGAATTCCTGTTTTGTCTGTTAACAGTTCTCTTTCTTCTGAGTTCTTATTTTATGCTGTTCCATGCTATTTATCTCCACTCCAATCTGATCTACGGGTTTTACTCTTTTCTCGCTTTGTACGGACTGTGGAAGCGCCTCATCTGCAGAGACAAAATTTGGCTGATAATATCGTGTTTAGCCCTAGTCACCTCTTCCTTCTTCAGGATGGAAGCCCCCCTTTTTTCTCTAATCCTGATCCTCATCCTGATTTCTGAAGGGACGATTAAACTCGAAGAAAAACTCTATTACGTCGGGATCAATTCTTTATTTGTTTTACTCTGGCACACAAAATTATTCTTCAGATTATCCGATTACGAGAGTCAATATTTAAGCTCAAACAAAGCCTTGACTACTGTCGTATTGTATCTTGTGCTCTTCATAGTCTTGTTGATCAGCCACAAAGGTCCTTTAAAAAAGTTAAGAGAATATTTCCCCTTAATGATGCTTTGTGCTCTCAGCGCCGGATGGAGCTATCTCATTCTGACTCAAGGATTAAGGATGAAAGGAAATCTCTTGATTATGGAAAGATATGGAATATTCATTCTCAATTCTATAAAGTATGGAGGATGGGGAATCACATGGATCGTGCTTGGTATTCTGTTTGCTGTTGGGCTCGCCTTGAAAAAAGTGAGACATGAATCTGTGTTCTTGTATTATATCTTCTCTTTCTTGCTCCTGTTTAACTCCATAAATTTGTTTCGGGGAGGATGGAGACTCAATTGGGGGGATAGTGGAAACAGGATGTTGATCCATATAATCTTCGTCATATCTTTCTATGCCTTCCTAAAATTCAGGAATGTTCTGTTTCCAAATGCACAGGGTTGATGAGACAGAAATTCAGCCAAATAATGAATCTAAAAAATCTGACTGTCTTTGTCTGTATCTTTTTTATTTTTTTCTTTTCGGCTCGAGAAGACAGACTCTATAAAAAATGGAAAGCCGCATATGGAGAGCTTTTTACGGCCTATGTCAGCCTTAAGCAGGTGGCCCAGGTTGTCTTATCGCCAGAAGAAAAGATACTGATCGACAACTCCGAGCTCAAAAAATGGAAGAGTCCTTTCAGAAGTCGAATTCTTGGCCGTGGTCGTCATCTACTCTACTCTCACCTTTCACCACGGCTAAAGGACGAGTCAACCCAGTTAAACCCCGAGGATTCCGAACTTCTTATCGAGGAGCGAAGTAAGAAGGGAACCTTCGAATCCTACCGAGCTGTTCCTCAGGCCGAGATGGTAGCCTTAGACAAGAATGATTTAAAACGTCTGAGACAATTCATGAAAAAAAATAACGTTCAATTTTTTATTCTCTACTATACTAACTGGTGGCAAAAGAAGTCAGACTTGGCCTCAGCTGGGTTTAAAATCCTCCAGTCCAATAAACACTTCATGTTATGTACTCTGAAAAAGTCAGACTGAGCCTGAGGATTGAATAACAGGATGACCAGCTCCCGATCCCAGGAACGCATCTTGCTCTGTCTCTATTCTTTCCCTCCTCTTGGAGGACCGAGGGCGATAAGATGGCTGCATCTCGCCAAAACTCTATCTGAACGCGGCTGGGCGATTGACGTCTTGACGGTCAGACCATCCACTTCTGACAGTTTTTACGACGAGAGCCTCCTCGAAGCGCTGCCTTCCGGGATCAGAGTCTTCCGAACCTATCCAGGTGTCTTTTATTCCTTGATTCATTTCAAGAAAAGACCGGTCCGAGGGTTTCCTAAAACAACCATAGAATGGCTGCCGTTTGGACTCATCCAAGGCCGGAGGATGATTAAATCTCACCAATATTCTGCGATCATCTCCTCTGCTCTACCCTTTGTCGGACATATCGTCGGTTATTTTCTCAAGCGTTGGACCCAAACACCTTGGGTGGCCGATTACGGAGATCTTTTTAAGTTCAACCCGGTAAGGAGTAAAACAAAGCGTCTTGTCGGGGGTATCGCCGAACACTACCTACTCAACGAGGCAGACGCCTTGATCGTTCCCTTCGAAGAGATGAAGGAAGAATTCTTGAATTATTATCCTTTCCTGAAGACCAAAAAAATTTCCGCCATCCAGCACGGCATCTCTGAAGACATCGACAGCATAAAATCAGCCTTTTTCGAAAACAAATTTATGATATCTTATGTGGGCAGCTTCTACAAAAACGACCGCGAACCCTATCAATTCTTCCGCGGCCTGAGTCTGTTAAAAAAAGAGTCAAAGATAATGGACAACATCCGGGTGATTATTGCTGGAAATACAGAACAAAGATATATCAATTTTGCCTCCCGACTGGGCCTCACCGAATCCGTAGAATTTTTGAGGCATGTCGATTTCCACAGAGCCGTATCCATCTTGAAAGGATCTTCCACCATCCTCTACCTCGGGGGTAAAAAAAGCGGCTATCACTTTCCTTCAAAAATACTCGTCAGTGCCGCTTCGGGACGTCCGATCATCGGCGTAAGACAATCTCCAAGGGATTTAGGGGCTGATTTTATCGATAAGAATAATCTAGGAATAGTGGTCTCGATGGACACAAAAGAAATTGCTAAGGCTATCCAGAGATTATACGGTCAATGGGAAAACAACACCCTGGATAAATCATTCAAACCTATCAGAAAAGAAGATTATTACTGGCGAGAAAGAGGAAAAGAATTAGAGGCCTTTCTTCTTTCTGTGATCAAAGAGAATTCAGAATAGAAAATGGCTATCCTTTCAGGAACAAAAAGGCAGGAAAACAAAAAATCCATCCCCTTCATCACCACTTCTATCCATCAAGATTTTATTCTAGCCATCCTCCTCATTCCACTCTGGTGGATTCTTGGGGTGAAATTTTTCATCTTTCATCTGATTGCGCTTTTGGCCTTCATGAAGGTTTTGTTAAAAAAACGGAAAACCAACAGCAAGATTATTTTTCCAGCTGAAATATATCTTCTGCTGATTTTCACTTCAGTTTATTTCATTTCCCTTTTCATAAACCTTCGGAACATTCCTGCCCTGCGTCTTCTCGCTTCCGTTAATAGTCTGAGTTTTTGGATAATGGGTGTATTGATTGTGATAGCCGTTCATAATTCCATCGATAAAGACGGTGTTCTTTCTCTGCTTGGAGCGATGAGAGCTTTGGGAATAATCTATGGAGTCTATGTCTTGTTGGCTTATCTCATCTGGATTGTTGGTCACAAATTTATCAGGATAAAAGGTCCTGCCTTTTATATTTTGCCGGATGAATTAATTGACTTCATACTTCAAAAAGCCCTCCTCCTCAAATCCTCTCTTTGGCTGACCATCATCGGGAAAGACAAAATTTTTCAACGCCCCTTCCCCAGAACGCCGGGCTTTAATGTCTACGGAACAGCCCTGGGTGCAACCATGCTTTTTCTCGTGGTGATGACTTTAGCCTACTACAAAATAAAGAAAAAGCGCGGTCTTTTGCCGGTGGTTTTAGCCTTAGAAATCGCAGCTTTGCTCCTCTCGCTATCGAGAATGTCTGTCTTGTCCCTTATCCTAGCCGGTCTGATTGTCTACACAATTTCCCCAGCAAGAGCCTATGATTATCGCTTAATTCTGGGGATGATTCTGATCGGGATAATCCTGGTGCTGATCATCATCCCCCCCCAAAAGGTCATCCAGACTTTTTCAGAATTCAGGAGAGGGAGTACTTACTGGCGAGGAACCCTCTACAAGATGACTCTTACTCAGTCCCTGGAGAAGCCGTTCTTGGGCCATGGCTACAAACCCAAAACCGAAAAAGTTCCGATTGCCATCGGTTCTCATTCCACATATTTGGGTATTCTCTTCCGAACAGGCTTTTTTGGATTGATTACTTTTTTGCTCTTCTGGCTGAATGTTCTTCGGAAATGGTGGAACGAGCGTAAAAGCACAACAAAGGACCCTATTTTAGGTCCTCTTTGGTTTTATTCGGGCATAGCCATGTTTGGTGGCTTGTTCTGGATGATGACTGAAGATCTGGATGCTCCGCCGATCGTGGCCTTCATCTATTTCCTGATCATTGGTCTGATAGGCAGCATCCCTCGCTGGCGGCGGGAGGATAAAAGCGCATGAAACTCGGCCTCGTCTGCTACAGCGGAGGTCATCTCTACCAGCTGTATGTCCTCCAACAATGGTGGAAGAAATACCCCAGATTCTGGGTCACTTTCCGAACGGCCGATGCCCTCTCCCTCCTGAAGGAAGAGAAGACATACTGGGCCTACATGCCAGCAGCACGGAACATTAAAAATTTTATCCGGAACTCCTTCCTCTCGCTGAAAATTCTGCTGAAAGAAAAACCCGACATCCTCGTCTCAACCGGGGCCGCGGTGTGCGTTCCCTTTTTCTACTTCGGCAAATTATTGGGAAAAAAACTCATCTTCATCGAGGTTTTCGACAGGATCGACTCTCCCACCCTGACTGGAAAACTGGTCTATCCTGTGGCCGATCACTTCGTGCTCCAGTGGGAGGAGCAGAAAAAGTTTTATCCTAAGGGAAAAGTCCTGGGTCCTTTATTATGATCTATGTCACGACGGGAACCGACCACCATCCGTACGGCCGCCTGATCAAGGCAGTGGACTCCATCAAAGGAAAGGGTCTGATTCAACAACCGGTATTCATCCAGACAGGCTCTTCAAGCTACATTCCCCAACACTGTGAGCACACAGATTATCTGACCTTCGACCAGGTCAGAGAGAAAATCAACGAGGCAAAGATCATCATCACCCACGGCGGCCCGGGGACTATAATGCCCGTGGTTAACAGCGGGAAAGTCCCTATCGTCGTTCCCCGGAAAAAACAGTACGGTGAGGCGGTCGATGACCATCAGGTTGATTTTGTCCGTAAACTCGACGAGCGAGGGTTGATCATCGCCGTCGTGGACACTGCAGACCTGGCCTCAAAAATCAATGATTACGATGACCTTGTCTCTCGGTTAAAGCAAAAGCCTGAAACAGAAAGCCCAGACCAACGGATTTCTCGTTTCGCCCGGGCTCTTGAGTCCCTGTGTCTCAGCCTGATCAAGAAAAAAAAGTCCTAAAATCCTTTTGAGATTTTGTCTCGACCAAGATAGAATGGATAAAAATTGGTACTGGCCATGTCTAGGTTAAAAAAGTTCGTCTCCGGGATATTTCTTATTGTAAGTGATGTGATCACGCTGCTCCTTTCCTTCCTGGCAGCTTTTTATCTAAGAAGTGTCATCCTTCTCCCGATCATCCCTCGTTTCGAGTCGCAACCTCCTCTTCCCCTCAAGACCCACCTGAATCTTGCTTTCTTATACGGTGCCTCAGTCGTCGTCCTCGTATTTGCCTTCCAAAAACTCTACACCAAAAGGCTCTCCTTCTGGGAAGAAACCCGGCACCTTATCCGGGATGTGACGATTTCGTTCGTCTTCATCACGGTGCTTGTCTTTGTCTCGAGGCAGTACATCTTCTTCTCCAGGGCCGTAATCGTTATTTCCTGGATCTTCAGCCTCGTAGTCTTTCCATTATCCCGGCTGGCAGCAAAAAAAATCCTGGTCAAGGTCGGCCTCTGGAAGAAAAAGGTGATCATCATCGGCACGAATAGCCAGGCCCTGCTGACCGCCCAAGGGTTAAAAGAGAACGACGAGCTCGGTTATGAGGTCGTGGGTTTCTTGACAGAGGAAGAGACAAAACCTGCCGACACTTTTTCCGATGCTCCGGTTCTCGGGAATCTGTCTCAACTCGAGAGCCTGTCTTCAGAACTAGAAGTCAAGGATTTTATCATCGCCCTCCCCAGACTTTCCCAGAGCCAGCTGATCAATATCATCGAACGCTGTGACGCCATCGCCGAGACGATCCGGATCATCCCGAACATAGGAGATTATTTAAGTCTAGGCGTCGCTGTCGACCACCTAGGAGACGTGCTGTCGCTGAACATGCCCCGGAATCTTTTTAAACCCTTGAACATCGTGGTCAAGACCGTGTTCGAGTATCTCCTGGTCATCATCATCTCCCCGCTGCTTATCCCCGTCTTCCTCGTCGCGTCTTTAGCCGTAAAAGCTGATTCTAAGGGAACTGTTTTTTTCATCCAGAAAAGGCTGGGGAAGAGGGGACAGGTGTTCAGCATCCTAAAATTCCGGTCGATGTACACTGACGCCGATCAAAGGCTTGAAAAATACCTGGAAGAAAACAGACAAGCCCGGGAAGAATGGGACAGATATCAGAAGTTGAAGGCCTCTGATCCGCGGGTGACGCGGGTTGGAAAATTCATCCGGAGATGGAGCCTGGATGAACTTCCCCAGCTTCTGAATGTCTTGAACGGCGACATGAGTCTGGTCGGACCGAGACCCTACCTCCCCCGCGAAAGACAGGAGATGGGGAAAAGTTATGACATCATCTCCAGGGTTAAACCGGGGATGACCGGTTTCTGGCAGGTCCGAGGACGAAGCCTCCTTCCCTTCCAAGAGCGTCTCCTTCTGGACGAATACTACATCCGGAATTGGTCATTGTGGCTGGATATCGTGATTCTGTTCAAAACAGCTAAAGCATGGCTCAGAAAAGAAGGCGCTTACTAGGATTCATCCTTTGTCTCTGTTTACTGTTTTGGATATCAGAGAACATCGAACGTTTGAATGGTCCGTTCCCTGAGTCAACGCCTAATCTTAACGAGATCGATTTTATCCCAAAGAATGAGTAGGAATTCCATGGATCTGACAAAAAAGAAAATCACTATCACTGGAGGAAAAGGATTCTTAGGAACTCACCTGATCAGGGGGCTCAAGGAAGACAGAGGATGTCCAGACGTCATGACCGCTGATCTTCCAGAGTATGATCTCCGCCTTCTCGATGACATTCAAAGAGTGTTCGACGACCAAAAACCGGATATTCTGATCCACCTCGCCGCAGTGGTTGGAGGGATCGGGGCCAATCGAAAAAATCCCGGAAAATTCTTCTACGATAACGCCATCATGGGCATCCAGCTCATCCATGAGGCTCACCTCAGGGGGATAGAGAAGTTCGTGGCCCTGGGCACGATCTGCTGCTACCCCAAATTCAGTCCTGTCCCGTTCAGAGAGGAAAACCTGTGGGATGGATACCCGGAAGAGACGAATGCCCCTTATGGATTGGCCAAGAAGATGCTCTTGGTCCAATCCCAAGCCTACCGGCAGCAGTACGGATTCCATTCCATCTTCCTAATGCCTGTTAACCTTTACGGACCCGGTGACAATTTCGACCCCGAGTCCTCCCACGTCATCCCGGCTTTGATAAAAAAGATTGTAGACGCCATCGGAGGAAAACAGGCCGCTCTCCGCCGAATTCAAGAAAATCAGCCACCAGAGACAAAGGACAAGCCTCTCGTCGTCTGGGGTACAGGAAAAGCATCCAGAGAGTTTTTGTACGTGGAAGATGCGGCCGAAGCCATCATCTTGGCCACCGAAAATTATGACAAGCCCGAACCCGTCAACCTAGGGGCCGGGTTCGAGATCACGATCAAGGACTTGGTCCATCTGATAGCCAAGTTCTTGGCGTTTAAAGGGGACATTATCTGGGACAGTTCCAAGCCAGATGGTCAACCCCGCCGGATGCTGGATGTCTCCAGAGCCGAGAAGGAATTCGGTTTCAGGGCCAAGACTCCCTTCGAAGAGGGCCTAAAAAGAACTATCGACTGGTACCTCAGAAGCGACTAGGGGCATTCCCTTTACCTTTTATTAATCCTATGTACACTTTAGGGGCTACACCAAAAAAAGTGCCAATCTTCCTGCTCCTCTTCTTCTCCTTTGTCCTTGGCTGCCAGTATGTGTTCCTGACACCTCCCTGGCAGGCTCCCGACGAAATCACCCACTACGAGTACATCGACATTCTCTCCCGGGCCAAACTCTTCCAGATCAGACACGAGTCCGACTATGTGCTCCAGAGAAGGATCATCAACTCGATGGACCGGTTCAATGCCTGGAACTATGTCT
>SMTZ1_10000114_pt1 | contig 61603 bp, 46 predicted proteins | sample DeeMarSWOR136_30_FD_25667 | JGI IMG/M metagenome (IMG submission 25667) | reverse complement strand
TTCGCCCATTAAAGCGGCACGCGAGCTGGGTTCAGACCGTCGTGAGACAGGTCGGTCTCTATCCGTCGTGGGCGTAGCAGATTTGAGGGGAGCTTTCTCTAGTACGAGAGGACCGAGAAGGACAGACCGCTGGTGTGCCAGTTGTTCCGCCAGGAGCACCGCTGGGTAGCCAAGTCTGGAAAGGATAAGCGCTGAAAGCATCTCAAGTGCGAAGCCAACCCCAAGATAAGATCTGCCACCGGGTTAACCGGGTAAGACCGCAGCGAGACTAGCTGTTTGATAGGCGGCATGTGTAAGTCCGGCAACGGATTCAGCTTAGCCGTACTAACGGTCGAGGGCTTGACCTACATTAAATCACCGACAGAACCATAACGCCCTGTTCAGTATTCAAACACCATTTCGAACCAGTAAACCACGCACCAGTACACCATATAGAGCATCGCGGGATGGAGCAGTGGAAGCTCGTCGGGCTCATAACCCGAAGGTCGTTGGTTCGAATCCAACTCCCGCTACCATGAAAACAAACGTAAAATGACCCCCGGATACCTGGCATCCGGGGGTCGGTTTTTAGGTTTTGCTAATCCACCGCTAACCAGCCCCGACGACCGTATCCTGGTAATCACACCGCATACTACCATAGCTTCTCCTACCCCATCAGGTGTAAACGTAAAAAATGGGAGGTTTAGTGAAGTAAAGTTAAGTACCTTTGTTTGAATTCTTCGATATAATGTTGTAAAGTTGCCGCACGCTCTGGAGTGGACAGTGTAGGTACAAGAGTAACCTGCGCCATTAAAGGAGGGGAAATGAAAAGGAGAAGTCTGTTCAACATAGTTCTCGCAACCATCCTGACAGCAGCTTTCCTTATTCCTGTAGCTCCTGCCATCGCCTATGAAGACTCTGCATTGATGCCTGTGTCGGGCTCTTCAGATGGCTACACGCTTGAAGTAATCGAAAACTGCTCTCAGGAGTACATCCTGGAGTACGATGATTCCCGCAAAGAGATCCGGCGCCAGTTTGTCGGTGAATCGCCCGTCCCATGGGCAACCGGCTATAGCGGAGACCGCTACGAGTCCCAGATACTAACGGTAAAGGAAGGTTTCGAATTCCCGGAAACCTACATCGAGCAATTTCAAAATGAGTTGACCGAGAGTAAGGTCAGCTACTGGGCCGATACTGGTTCCGCAATTTCGGTTTTCGGGTGGACTCTTTACAGCTCAACGGACGTTGATACGGAAATGGTCTGTGTTAACTTCAAAGAGCCTTTAGCGCTCTGTTCTTTTACAGACGACCATGTCGAAACGACTGTCCCGGCTTACGTTATGAAATATGACACCATCGGCCTGTTTACCCCGCAGGCCTCCCAGGCTGGAATGCCTGAACTCGAAGGGGACGATTTAACAGCCACCTTCGTCTCTGATGTAACAAGCCGTTCAGAGAATGAAATCGTCTTCGATTATTCCCTGCTCATTACCGGCGAGGGCACGATAAGGTACTGCGACCCGAATGACCCGCTCGGATTCCTCGACAGAAAGGATAAAAGTGAGTCCTGCGAAATCTCTATTTCAAGAGAAGGGACGATGACCATTGCCAGGGACGCCTCCTGTCTGAGATGGCATCCGGTTCAGGAGGTCTACACCGAAATATGGGAGGCAGAAAGCCTGGCGAGCGCTATGACCATCTCAGAGAGCAGCCTCAGCGGGCCGAATATGGAGTACTCATTGACACCTGCTGTGCTGCCCGAACGAATACCCGCTGTTAAAAGCATTTTCGACGTAATGGACTACGGCGCTGTGGGTGACGGCGTGACACTGGACACCGGAGCCATCAACGACGCCATCGATGCCTGTGCAGATGAAGGCGGAATCGTCTACTTCCCACCCGGCACGTACTTGAGTGGCTCTCTTCACATGCAGAGCAATGTTACGCTCAAGCTCGATGCCGGAGCGGTTCTTCTCGGTACCAGGGATATGACGCAATATGACCCGCGGGAGGAGAACCCTTGGGACGAGTATCAGGACAGTTCCCAGACTTTTATCCACCGCAGCCTCATCTGGGGAGAGAACCTTACCAACGTCGGATTCATCGGTCCGGGAACTATCAATGGCAACGATGCCTTCGAGCCGTGGGGACCCGGAAATACGGCACCGCCGCCGCCACTGTGCTGGATTGCCAGCACCCTTATGTATCAGACCGACCCGAATATCTTTCAGCGCGGTGCCAAGCCGATCTCGCTCAAATACTGTAACAACGTTCTGATAAAAGATATATCCATTCAACACGCACCAGATGAATCCGTCTTCCTGGCAGGTTGTAATGAAACGCTTGTCGATAGATACCAGGCACAGGATGTCCGCGTTGACGGTATCGACCCGGTATGCTGCCGCAATTTCACCATTAACCACTGCGAGATTCAATCCCTGGACGACGCAGTCGCTATCAAGAGCTCCTATCTGCTCGGCTGCAAATGTAACTGCGAGAATATCACCGTCAAAGACAGCCTTCTTTCCACCTTCATCAATGCTCTGAAAATCGGTACCGAGTCGGTAGGGGACTTTATAAATATACGTTACCACAACTGCATAATCCATAATGCTCCCCTGCTTCCTTCATATGCCGGCATATCGCTGATATCCGTCGATGGGGGCATAATAGAAGACTTTGCTGCTTCAGACATCACCATGAGAAACGTCGGCTATCCGATATTTATGAGATTGGGCGATCGCTTCCGCTCGCCCGAGCCCGAGATACTGGGAACAATTCAAGACATATCACTATCCGACATTATCGCCACCGGTGCCAAGAACAGTTCCCTGATTCTGGGAGTGGAAGAAAAGCGTATTGGAACGGATGTAAACCTGAGCAATATTGATATCACCTGTAAGGGCGGAGGCAAAAGAACCGACTCCTATCGAGACATTGTCGAGATAAGCGAGAGCGATGGCGTATACCCAGATCCCCCCTATCTTCTCGATGGCGAGCCGCCGGCATACGGATTCTACCTCCGGCACGTTGATGGCATAACATTCAACAATCTCAAGCTGGGCTTTGAAAAAAGTGATCGCCGCGCGGCCTTTGTTTGCGACGGCGTCTATAATCTTGTCATAAATGGTTTCGACGCCGAGCGTGCCAGCTTCAGCGCGCCATCGATTATGTGTGATCCATCTCTGCCTGAAAGTGAATATGCCCCCTGGCCCATGCATCCTGTAGACAGCCGCTATAGAGGCGCAAATGCGTTGAGCCCGGGAGATGTCAATCAGGACGGCTACACCGATTACCTGACCAATTACGAATTCGACCAGAAATACGTGGTTGTACTGCATCCTGGAGACGAGGGTGATGTCAAGGAACCGTGGCCAACCGTTGACGTATGGGAGCCGGAGCCACCATATACTGCGGCAAAAGGAGTAAATCCCGAGAACGCCGCACTTGGCGATTTCGATGGCGACGGTAACCTAGATGTTGTAGGTGCTCAGGGATACTCGAATATACTCCTTGAATGGTGGGAAGGTAGCGAGCCCGGCATCCGGGTAGTCTGGGGTCCCGATGCGGGCGATTTGCTGGATGCGAACGCCTGGACAGACGGGGGCCGGATTCCCGAGACCGTCGACCGCGGCCACTTTCACTGGGTTGTCCCGCATGACGTTAACGGTGACGGCGCTACGGATATAGTCGCGGGCGGAAGGGTGCATGGAGGCAACCAGCGGAAAGCGGGCGTTATCTGGGTCGAAGCGCCCGGCAATCCGGACGCACGTCGCGACCTTTCCCTGTGGCAGGTCCACGACATCGACCCCGACCAGTTCGGCGGCCATGGATTCGTCTTCACCGATGTCGACCAAGATGGGGACAACGACATCGTCCTCGCCAATGCGGACTTCGATACCCCCGAGAACGAGGAGAAAGTCCTTTGGTACGAAAACCCTGGGTCAGGCACGAGCGGTATTTTGACCATACGGCCGACCTCCGACCATGACGTGAGCATTCCCAACGTCCGACCGGGTTCACCTGCAACACACTGGGACAAGCTCGATGATGCTCATGCAGACGGAACAACCACAGAGGTCTGGACCGGCCAAGCCCAGTGGCGGAATGACCTGTTCGGTCACAACTTCGATGAGAATGACTATCCCGATGGCGATATCACCTCCGTACGGATATATGCAACGCTCCAGACATTCCTTGCCGCAGCTATCAATGCCAAGCCAATCCTCTATGACGGGACTGACGATGTTATAAAAGAGGGAACCCCATGGAGCATCAATCCCGGCTACAAGCTCTATGAACAGGACATCACCGGCTTGAGAGAATCATGGAACTGGGATGATATCAGAGACTCAGCATTCGGCGTATCCCTGAAGATGAACGCATTCCTGAATACTACCGGATGCACTCAGGTCTATATGGAAGTCGACTACGCAGGGCCCGAGGGCACAGGCTCAGTGGCGCAGAGAAATCACTGGCCTGTACACGTTATCTATCAGGACAGCGAGTTCTCCGTAAAGCCCCAAGTTGTGGTTGTGGACCTCGACGGTGACGGACTGAACGATGTGCTCACGCAGACGGAGCAGGACATCTACTACTTCAGGAAGACAAGCATCGATCCGGTACAGTGGGATATGATTGTTATCGAGAAGGACCCGGCGGCACAGTACTTTGCCAGGACGCTCAAGGTAGCGGACCTCAACGGCGATGGCAAGCTCGATATCTTCGGGATGCTGGTACATGAAGATGCCATCATTCCCCCCGACAAAGCTGCTGCTTTCTGGATGGAGTACGGCGGCGATGAACCGCTGGCAGACAACTGGACGACTCACGCAATTAAGTGGGGCTCGGGCCAGACAAACGTCCTTGCCGAGTTCGGTGAGAAGTGGGACCAGGCCGATGTCATCGACGTTGATGGCGATGGCGACCTGGATATAGTAGCCAACTGCGAGGAGTGGTGGGAGGACGGCTGGGGTATATATTCGTTCTGGGACCCCAATGCGAGTTCCGCCACCGCTGCCGTGGTGTGGTTCGAGAACAGACTCGATGAAGAACCATATACGTTCGATGATATGAGCGGAATCTCCGACTCCAGCGATATAGTACTGGAGGGAGGGGTTGTCAAGCTTGCAGGCGGGCTAGGGGAAGAAGTCATAGCCTTTTCCGATGACTTTGAAGGACCGCAGGCGCCCTGTTATAGCTGCCTTGAGCAGTGGCATGGTGGTAACTGGGGGTGTGTCAAGAACCAGTCTCAAAGCCCTACTCAAAGCGCGTGGGCAGGCGAGAGCCATGATGACTTCTTCTACACCGACGAGATAGACCTGTCAGACGCGACAGAAGCATCGCTCGAGTTCTGGTACAGGCATTACGGCACCGACACCGATGATTTCACCCTTTACTTCTATGACGGAACCGGAGGTGAATTCCCGGCCGGCTGGAATATAATGGACGAGTTGGGCCGACGGGGAGCAGACAACCAGTGGCATCAGTACAGCATTCCAATAGATATCGGTACTTATGGCATTCCTAACTTCGAGATAGCGTTCGACGCCGACCTTGGATGGGTGTTTCCCTTCGTCCAGGAACAGGCATGGATTGATGACGTAGTAGTGACCAAGCGCACAGAACGCGCAACGTTAGGCGCTCTCACATCCGTGACCATTGCCCCTGACAACCTGGACACGTGGGGCACGTTTACCGCGACGCACACATTGCCAGCAGGAACCGACATCATCTATAGCATCCTCGATGCCAGTTGCGACTGTGAGATAGTCAGCATCACTGCCGCCCAGGCGGCTGCAGGGTATGATATGTCGTCAACAGTGGAGGCTAGCTCGATCAAGCTGCGTGCCATCCTGACAGGTGACGGCACTGCCACGCCGATGCTGGATGAATGGCAGGTGACGTGGTCAGATGGCTCACCAACACCGTGTAGCTGGAATGACACGTTTGACGGCCTCTGCGTCATAGAAGCGGAAAACTACACCGAGTTGTATGACGGCACGTGGGTGAAACGTGCCAACTATGAAGGCTACGGTGGGGATGGCTATATGCAAGACCACAATGCAATACAGGCTGGTGCCTACGCGTGGAACGACACTGAGGGTCTGGAATATGCCTTCGATGTCAAGGGTGGTCTTTATTACCTCTGGGCGCGCCAGTGGGTTCCTGCGAAATGGGGCTTCGGCCTCGCATTTCTCGGAGGTCAGAATTCCAATTCGGCGTGGATTGGCCTAGATGGCGAACCTATTAATGCTGCCCTTGATAGCGGCAACGGCGGATTCGATGAGTGGTACTGGATACATAACAGTATCCCCATCTACCTGTCGCCAGGTACTCACACCATAAATCTGCGCGTTAGTGAGGGAGGATATGCCCTGGACAAGGTCATTTTGACGCCCGATGTCGCTTTCGTGCCATCCAGCGAGGGGCCATGCGTAACGCTTTATAACCCTTGAGCACGTCGTTGGTTCGAATCCAACTCCAGCTACCATGAACATAAGACCCCCGGATACCTGGCATCCGGGGGTCTTTCTTGCTAATTTCGAGAAATCTTTGTATAAACGAACCGCATAAGGTCGAGTTTCACAGTAGAGCATCATATGCCGAGGGCTTTGGCAAGCTTACCGACAGCAACCTTTCCCTTTTCAGCGGGAATGACCTCGGTGTTCCAGCCCTGCAACCGCATCCCCTCCAGGAAGGGCATCAGGGCCTCGAGGTCGGGAACCTCCCATACGCAGACGACGAGCCATTGCGCACGGGCATAGTACGAGGCTATGAGCTTTCCTCCGGGCACCACCTCCGACGGCTTAGACAGGACATCTCTCGCAGCCTGAATTCCCATTGTCGCCATCTCCGGTGGTATCATGCCGACCGGCCTGTGGATGAGAATGACCTCCATGATGTCGAACACCTCCTTTTTAGATTTTGCCTTGCGATTATATAGAATTCGCCAGCATTTTGCCAATCCCTGCCACTATTTCTCGATTTACTCCTTGCGCTACTACACATACCGCAGTAGAATATGACAAGCAGCATAGTAAGATGAGTTCAAGATGTGCGGACGCGGAGCGTAAATTAGATCGATAGCTGCTTAGAGAGCAACTCATGGCGACAGAGAAGGAACTTTTAAAGGACCTCCGCAAGTGGATAGATGAATACCTTGAGGCTGATGAGGACGTCTACAGGTTACAGCAAATCATATCAGAGCTGTCAAAGGGCGGGCAATCGCCGAGCCTCAGCTTCAGCAAGGAATTCGATGACGCTAAACAAAGGGTTGAGACCGCCCTTAATAATATGAGGGGGATACAGGAGAAGCTGGCCAAGCACATTACCGATTGAAACGATAATACCTGACAAATACAGGCTGTCAAGGCACATTGAGGGGGGCAACCCGAACAACTCTGCGGCGCCCCCCTATTTCATGGTGGGCTTGCCTCGTGCTACCCACCCTATACTAACTATAAGATCGCCCCGCTACCTTACTCTATTTCCGTGTCGTGTAATTTATCTGTTTTATCGACCCTCCCGATTAGTTCTTTCTCCAAGGGATATATGCCCGACTTTTAGCGTGGCACTGGATGACACCGCTGGCAGACCCCCTGGTAAACCCATGACCAGTGCTGCCGCGATATATGTTGCTTTGCAGGTATTCAAGGATGACGCCCACTATTATGAAGCTGAATGGCACTAGCCAGACCTCTATTCCCTTTATGCTGAACCATTCCACCACCCCATCAAGCTTATCGGGGACGTCCAGGGCAAGGAACAGGTCGCCCGCGTACTTGCTCCCCACTTCATCGACTCCGAAGAGCGCGACATCGCTGAAGTGAACATACATCCCGTGTATTCCCAGGACCAGCGCCACAATCCCGGCAAGCAGCAGGAGAATTTGAGCTGTCCGTTTCACTATCGATTCCACTTCACCCTCACCAAACGAGCTAAATCTGGCTATACCTCAAGTACATGTCCCACCAGACATAACCATTGTGCTCAAAACGGCAGGTACGAACAATGTGACGAGTGTACTTATTTTATTTGAATTTTTCTTACTTTATTCGTTCATTCAACGAGCCAAATTTAGCATAAAGTACTAATTACGCCGGTCTATGAAAAGGAGCCAAATCGCGAAGTTTGGGCTGCCGGGATACTATTTTGTACCGATTGCAGCCTCGGTAGCTTCCAACCACGTTATGGTAGATAAGTTCCATCCTATTATGTTAATCATACCTTGCTGTGTGCGTACCATTTCCGTACCTGTTCATCCATGTTATGAGACTTCTGTCACATCTCTTATCAGGTTGGTGAAATACAATAGAATCGAGGCCGGGCGTATCTCCCAGCCAGCCCCGCCCGCCGGGGTGGTTCACTCTCCTTACCACCCCCCAAGCGTGCGGGGTATATTCACACCTGAAAACATCACGCCTAAAACCGTCCAGATGCCCAGACATCTGAACATTCAAACAGTCAGATACTCAGGCATCTGGATGCCTTGACAGCCCTGTCCCATTGCCCTATAGTAGGGGCGTATCATACCCGGCGGTTGCCTATGCTCACTATAGCAGTCTCCAACCAGAAGGGTGGCTCGGCCAAGACAACCACTGCCATCAACGTCGGGGCAGCGATTGCCGAGGGCGGTAAACATGTCCTCCTGGTAGATGCCGACCCCCAGGGACATCTCGCCGAGGGCTTCGGTATCGACGCAGGTGCCCTTGATAAGGAAATCTCCATGGTACTGGACGGCAATCTCTCGCTGCGGGAGATAATCATCAGTGTCCGGCCCAACCTCGACCTGGCTCCCAGCAACATCAAGCTGTCATACCTCGAGGCATCCCTCTTCACCAGACACCGCCGTGAGGACAAGCTCAAGAACGCCCTGTCCGCGGTTAAGAACAGCTACGACTTCATCATTATCGACTGCCCGCCCAGCCTGGGTCTGCTTACCGTGAACGCCCTGTCCGCTGCCGATTGCGTTCTCATAACTATGGTGTGCGAATTCTACGCCATGCTGGGCGTCAGCCTGCTGCTGGATGTGATCGAGGAGATGAGGGTTGAGCTCAATCCCTCCCTCCACATCCTCGGCATCGTCCCCACCCGCCTCAACCGCACAATCCACGCCCGTGAGGTCCTGGAGCGCACTAAAACAGAGCTCGAGGGCCGCGTCAAGGTATTCGAGCCAGCGGTAAACGAGAGTGTGCGCTTCAAGGAGGCAGCGGCTGCCGGCCAGACTATATTCGAGTACGCGCCCGATATCAAAGGTGCGGAGGCCTATCGAATCATAGCTAAGGAGATTGCCGATGGACTCTAAAGAGAGAACGCTCGGAACGCGTGCCAGCATCTTTAAAAAAACCGATAAAGCTATACCCGAACTCGAGGAACCGGCGGAGGATGTGAAGCGCCCCCCGCAGCAGCCGAAGAGGCAGCGCATCAAAGCTACATTCTACCTGAACCCGGAGGACGTGCTGGCAATCGACGAGCTTCAGAGCAACGAGTTCAGGCAAACAGGCAAGAAGCCGGAGCGCTCCGAGATCGTCAGCCGGGCTATCCAAGTGTTCAAAGAGCAGCAGGTATAGCTGGCCCGAACCTCGCCTCGAACCGCGCGTAGGGGCACTTCGCGAACTGCCCCGACAAGGCAGGAGGCACGGATTAGGCCCCCATCGAACGCAACTTTTGACAACCAGCATATAATATATTTATCCTATTGTACCGTTCGACGGGTATTTCATGAAGGCAAAGACGATGACTTCTAACCTTGATTTCATCTCCACGGGCACGATTACCACCCCCCTCGGGTTTCTCGCCGGCGCTACGTACGCCGGCATTAAGAGCCCGAGCGATAGCGCGCTCGACCTGGGCATCCTCTACTCAGAGGCACACTGCGCGGCTGCCGGCGTTTTTACCACGAACAGAATCAAGGCGGCGCCGGTAACCCTGTGCCAGCGGAACCTGAAGGACAGCAGAGCCCAGGCTATCGTGGTCAACAGCGGATGCGCCAATGCCTGCACCGGCGAGCAGGGCTTGGCGTATGCCGCGGAAACGGCGTCTCTAACCGCTGAAAAACTGGGGCTGACACCCGAGGCAGTACTGGTTGCCAGCACCGGCGTTATCGGCAGAGCACTGCCCATGGAACTTGTTCGAAACAGCATCGACAGAATAACCCTATCACGAGAAGGGGGGCATGACCTAGCGAAGTCTATTACCACGACCGACCGCTTCCCCAAGGAGACAGCGGTTCAAACAAACCTGGGGCACGAAAAGACTGCCATAGCCATCGGCGGCATCGCCAAGGGTTCGGGGATGATACATCCCAACCTGGCGACCTTGCTCTGCTTCCTTGCGACCGACGCCGCGGTCGAGCCCGAGTTTCTCAAGGAAGCGCTACGAAAGGCGGTAGACGTATCGTTCAACATGGTCACTATAGACGGCGATACCAGCCCCAACGACTCGGTAATCATACTGGCAAACGGGCTCTCCGGCAGCGAGATGATCGAGAGCAATAAGCCGGGGTCGGAGGAGTTCGAAAAGGCGCTGGAGGCAGTCTGCCTCTCCCTGGCGAAGTTAATCGCCGGCGACGGTGAGGGGGCGACCCGGCTTATCGAGGTCAACGTTGAAGGCGCACTCACGGTGACCGATGCCCGAATGGGAGCTCGCGCTATCGCGGGTTCGTCGCTGGTGAAGTCGGCAGTACACGGCTCCGACCCCAACTGGGGGAGGATCATCGCCGCTCTGGGCAGGAGCGGGGTTGAGATGACGGAATCCAAGACTGACCTCTACCTCGACAACCTCTGCCTGATGAAAGGGGGATGCCCCCAGAGCTTCGACCGGGCGCAGGCGAGGGCGATATTGAACGGGGCAGAGGTGCCGGTACGGATTTGTCTTAACATCGGCGATGCAGCAGCCACAGCCTGGGGCTGTGACCTATCGCAAGAGTATGTTACTATAAATAGCGAGTATACTACGTGAAAGGGATAATCACAGGGTAAGCGATGGCAGAACCAAATATCAAACCCTCATCGGGGAAAAGGCTCCTCCTGGGACTCGGGTTTGTATACCTGGGAATCATCGGCCTAGGTATTGGTCTCTACCTCGATGATATGGCCGCGGTTATCATCGGGCTGGCTGTTATCTCGCTGGGAATGGCTGTCTACACCGTAGCAACCGTGAGGGGCTCATACCGGCGAATGCGAACCATCGCCAACTTCGTGTTTCACGAGAAACTCGCTATTATCAGCAGTTACCTGGGAAAGCCGCAGAAGCAGATTGAACACGACAGGCAGGCTGCCCTGGAGATGGAGAGATGGGTTGAGCCGATATTAAGACAGGAGTTTGAAGAGTTGTGGCAAGAGTATTTTGAGAATGAGAGAAGGCCCATCGTGGTCAAGATCGGGGGCTCGACACTGGGCAACCACGATACCACGCTGAAAGACATCGTAGCCCTTCAGAAACAGGGGGCTCTACCGGTAGTGGTTCACGGCGGCGGCACCAGGGTAACCGAGTGGCTCGAGAAGATGGGGGTCTCCACCAGCTTCATTCGTGGCACGCGGGTAACCGATAAGGAGTCGCTTCAGGTCGTCGTCGCCGTACTCGCCGGGCTGGTCAACAAGGAGCTTGTGGCAGCAATAAACTCCTTAGGCGGCAAGGCTCTCGGCTTGAGCGGAATCGATGGTGCGCTGATCGAAGGTCAGATTAAAAGCCCCGACATGGGCTATACCGGCGAGGTGGTCAAGGTCAATCCTGAATCGATTATCGCCGTCATCAGCGCCGGATACATCCCCGTGATCGCTACCGGCGGATTCAGACCGCCGCCTGGAGGCGACGACCCGGTCATGCTGCTCAACATCAATGCTGACGCCAGCGCCAGCGAGATTGCGCTGGCACTCAAGGCCGAGAGGCTCATCTTCCTGACCGATGTCCCCGGTGTTCAGGACGATAAAGGGAAATTGCTGCCCAAGCTGTCCGCCGCCAAAGCGCGGTCACTCATAGATTCATCGATTATAACGGGAGGGATGATCCCCAAGGTAGAGGGGTGTCTCCGCGCGCGCTCACATGTACCCTCAACTCAGATCATAGATGGGCGTAATGAGGGGGCTCTTCTCGCCGCTGTCAAGGGCAAGGGCAACGGCACCACGATCGAGTAGCAGGTGCTATGAGTTGGTACAGACCAGATAGCGGGGACAACAGTAACGGGCAGCCCAAGTGGCCTGACATCTCACAGATGCAGTTCAGCGTCCCTCCCGGGTTACGCAGAGTAGCCAAGTGGCTGATAATCCCGTTCGTCCTGATAGTGCTCTTTATCATCTTCAGCGTGATTAAGGGCATATGGACAGAGTGGCTCTGGTTCTCCAACCTGGGGTTCAGCAGCGTCTACAGCACTGTTCTCGTTACCAAGGCCACCAACTTCTTCGTAGCAGCTTTCGTTTTCGGCATCCTGCTTACGGGGAACATCCTGCTGGCAAGGCGGCTGAGTCCAAAGGCCGATATTCCTTCGATTTCCCAGGAAGGGCTGCAAAACCTGCGCAGGACGGCGATAATAGGCATAGTACTCGCTGTAATCATTTTAAGCTTGATCTTCGGCTCAGCCGCTCAGGGACACTGGGAAACGGTGCTGAAGTTCCCCAACGGGCAGACTTTCGGTATCTCCGATCCCATATTCGACAAGGATGTAAGCTTCTACCTGTTCTCCCTGCCCTTCCATAGGTTCGTCCAAGGCTGGTTTCTGGGCGCTCTTATCGTTATCCTGATTGCTACCTTTGCCTTCTATGCCTTCAACTACAGCTTGCGCCGGCTCAGCTTTGCTTTCAGTATCGGGGTCAAAGCCCATCTTTCCATACTGCTGGCAGCGATACTGGGTATATACGCCTGGCACTATTTTCTGGACATCTACGGGCTGGTCTATTCGGAGCGGGGGGTGGTGCTCGGAGCTGGCTATACCGACGTCCACGCCCAGCTCATCGCCCTCAGAATTCTCATCGCTACCGTCATTGTCTGCGCCATCATGGTGCTGGTCAATATCTTCCGCCGTGGATTCCGTCTGCCCCTCTACGCCTTCGGGCTCTGGATCGCCGCTATTATCATTGTCGGCGCTATCTATCCCGCGATAGTACAGAGGTTCCAGGTCAGCCCCAGCGAGCTGGCCCGGGAAACAGAATACATAGAATACAACATCGAGTTCACCAGAGAAGCTTTTGCGCTCGACAGGATCGAGGAGCAGCAGTTCCCCGCCGAGGAGGAACTGACCATCGAGGACATCACCGCCAACCCAGCGACGATAGAGAATATCAGGCTCTGGGACAGCCGGCCGCTGCTAAACACCTATCACCAGAAGCAGGCACTGCGCCCGTACTATGACTTCTATGATATAGATATCGACCGCTATGAGACGGACGGCCAGTACCGTCAGGTCATGCTCGGCGCACGGGAGTTTTACCAGGAGAACCTCGACCCCAAGGCAAAGACATGGGTGAACGAGCGCCTGGTTTATACCCACGGCTACGGGCTTGCCCTGAGCCCGGTCACCGAATTCAGCGAGGAAGGCGCTCCGGTCTTACAGGTCAAGGACATCCCGCCGGTTAGCGATTTCGACAGGTTCCAGGTAGAAAGACCCGAGATATATTACGGGGAGAAGACCGACCAATACATCGTCGTCAACACTAATACCGAAGAGTTTGATTACCCCATGGGCGAGCAGAATATCTACACCGAGTATGCCGGCGAGGGAGGGGTGTCCCTCGGCTCCTTCTTACGCAGGGTGGCCTATGCCTGGCAGTTAGGAGATTTCAACATCCTTATCAGCGGTGAGATCACCTCCGACAGCAGGGTACTCTACTACCGCGATATACAGGAGAGAGTGAAGCACATCGCCCCCTTCCTTCAACTCGACGATGACCCCTACCTGATGATTACCGAAGAGGGCAGGCTGATGTGGATACAGGATGCCTACACCTGGAGCGACAAGTACCCCTACTCCGAGCCGCTCACCGACGGTACCAACTACATCCGCAACAGCATCAAGGCGATCATCGACGCCTATAACGGCACCGTGACCTTTTACGTCGTCGAGCCGGACGACCCCGTTGTCCAGACCTATCAGGAGATCTTCCCCGACCTGTTCACCCCGGGAACGGAGATGCCCGATGATATCAGGGAACACCTCCGCTATCCCGAAGACCTGTTCATGATACAGGCACAAGTGTACCAGAGATACCACATGCAGGATGTGAAGGTGTTCTACGGAAAAGAGGACCTGTGGGCAATCCCCGAAGAGATATACAGGGGCACGGCGCAGCGGATGGAGCCATATTATGTCATCATGCGCCTCCCCGATGAGGAGAAGGAAGAGTTCCTGCTCATGCTGCCTTTGACCCCTGAGAATAAAAAGAACACACTTGCCTGGCTGGCGGCTCGCTCCGATGGCGACAACTACGGTAAGCTACTGGCATACTACCTGCCTAAAGATAAACTCATCTACGGTCCCATGCAGGTGGAGAACCGCATCGAGCAGAATACCGCGATCACGGAGCAGTTCGCCCTCTGGGGGCGCGGTGGCTCCACAGTGCTTCGCGGTAATCTGTTGATGATACCTATCGAGGAATCCTTCCTCTACGTGGAGCCGGTATTCCTGCAAGGAGCAGCGGGGGGTCTGCCCGAACTGAAGCGGGTGATTACCGCCAGCGGCGACCGCATTGCCATGGAGCAGACGCTGGACGAGGCACTCGAGGCCACCTTCGGCATCGAGCCAGAGCCGACGCCCACACCGGAGCCCACACCAACGCCGATACCTACGCCTACACCGACGCCCGGCGGTGAGCCTCCCGGCGATGTAGCTGCCCTGGTGGAATCCATACAGCAGCATCTGGACAAAATGCAGGAGTACGCCGGGGCTGGCGACTGGGCAGCCTACGGCGAGGAGTTAGATGCTCTGGAAGCGGATATCCAGAGGCTGGCTGATTTGACCGCTGAGTTAGAATAAATCAGGGACCAACAGATGACAGACTGGCAAGAACTGGAAAAAAAGTACTTCATGAGCACGTTCAAGCGCATGCCGGTGACGCTTGTTCAGGGCCGTGGAACCCTGGTGTGGGACGATGAAGGCAACGAGTACCTGGACTTCACCGCAGGCTGGGGTGTGAACTGCCTGGGTCACTGCCATCCCGCAGTGGTCAACGCCATAAAAGAGCAGTCAAAGACCCTCATCCAGACTTCGAACCAGTTCTATACAATCCCCCAGCTCGAACTTGCCGAGCTGCTGGTGGAGCATAGCTGCCTCGATAAGGCGTTTTTCTGCAACAGCGGTGTCGAGGCTACCGAGGGCGCAGTGAAGCTGGCACGCAAGTACGGTAAGCTTCACCTCAACGGTGCCTACGAGGTTATAACCACCTTCGACTCCTTCCATGGACGAACACTGGCGATGACAGCCGCCACCGGGCAGCGCAAGTTCCAGGAGCCTTACGTCCCTGTTCCGGAGGGATTTATCAACGTGGCATATAACAACATCGATGCCATCAAAGCGACAACCAACTCCAAGACGTGCGCTGTCATGCTGGAGCCAATCCAGGGCGAGGGCGGCGTTAATATCCCCGCCAGAGACTACCTCAAGAAAGTACGGTCCTGGTGTGACGAGAAGGGCATCCTCCTCATCCTCGACGAGGTGCAGACGGGTATAGGGCGACTCGGCACACTCTTTGGCTACGAGCAGTTCCGCGTCGAGCCCGATATCATCACCCTCGGCAAGGGGCTCGGCGGTGGCGTTCCTCTGGGGGCTTTCCTGTCCAAGGATAAATCATCTGTCTTCGCCCCTGGTGAGCACGGCTCAACCTTCGGCGGCAACCCGCTGACCTGCGCTGCAGGCTGTGCCACGGTAAAATATGTCATTGAAAACGATATACCGGGCAAAGCGAGAGAGAGCGGCGAGTACCTGCTATCAGAGCTCAAGAAGCTCAAATCGACATTCAAGTTCATCGTTGATGCACGAGGCCGCGGTCTTCTTGCAGCCATTCAGTTCGAAAGCGACATCTCCGATAATGTGGTACAATCTTGTCTGAAGCGCGGCCTGTTGCTCAATCCGGTGAAGCCAAACGCTATTCGCTTCATGCCGCCTCTTAACATAACTAGCAGCGATATCAACGAAGCTATCATGATTTTGGATACCGTGCTTGCGGAAGTCGGCAAAGGAAAGAGGGGTACATAATTGACGGACAAGGTGGTTTTAGCCTATAGCGGCGGGGTCGATACTTCGGTCGCTATCAAGTGGATCGCCGAGAAGTACGACATGGATGTTGTCGCCCTGAGCATAGACATGGGAGCGGAAAAGGAATACGAGGCCATACGGAAGAAAGCGCTCGATGTAGGGGCAATCAAAGCGATGGTTGTCGATGCCAGGGATGTTTTCATCAGCGATTACGTCTTCCCCGCCCTGCAGGCGGACGCGCTCTACGAAGGACAGTATCCCCTCGCTACCGCCCTCGCCCGCCCGCTCATAGCCAAGCTCATGGTTGATACAGCCCGCCTGGAGAAGGCAACAGCGGTGGCTCACGGCTGCACCGGCAAGGGAAATGACCAGGTCAGGTTCGATGTCAGCTTTGCCGCCCTCGCCCCTGACCTCAAGATCATTGCGCCAGCACGTGAGTGGGGCATGACCCGTGAACAGACCATAGACTACGCCAAGAGTCACAACATCCCGGTGCCGGTCACAGTGTCCAGCCCCTACTCGATAGATGAAAACCTCTGGGGCAAGGCCATCGAGTGCGGCGTTCTGGAGGACCCCTGGGTCGAGCCACCCGAGGAAGTCTTCACCTGGACACGAGCACCGCAAGATGCCCCCGATAAGCCCTGTTACATCGAGATCGGTTTCGATGGAGGCATCCCCACCAGCCTCGATGGACAGAAGGTAAACGGTATCGACCTGGTGGAGAAGCTGAACAGCGTCGCCGGTGAGCACGGCGTGGGCAGGATTGACCACGTGGAGAACCGCCTGGTGGGGATTAAGTCAAGGGAGATATACGAAGCTCCGGCAGCGTCGGTGCTCCTCCCTGCTCACCTTGCGCTGGAGCAGATGACCCTTGCCAAAGACCAGCTTCGTTTTAAGCAGAAGGTAGCCCTGGAATATGCCGACATCATCTACAACGGGCTCTGGTTTACAGCGCTCCAGCAGGACCTCGCCGCCTATGTCAAGAGCACACAGCGCCATGTCAGCGGAACGGTGCGGATGAAGCTGTTCAAAGGCAGGGCAACCGTGGTGGGACGCAAATCGCCGAAGTCGCTCTACAGATACGACCTCGCCACCTACGACGAGGCAGACCAGTTCGACCAGAGCGCTTCCGAGGGCTTTATCCAAATCTATGGCCTGCCGGTAAAGACCCAGGCACAGGTTCAGGTGGAGGAAGAACTTAAATGACCCTGCGCAGCCGCTTCGGTAAGGAGATGGACGACCTGGCGAAGGGATATACCGCGTCAATTCCCTTTGACCGGCGCCTGTATGAGTACGATATCGCCGGCTCCATTGCCCACGCCCGGATGCTGGCCAAGCAGGGTATTATATCAGACAGGGACGCAGAACTCATCATCATGGGTTTGACCTCCATCAGGGAGGAGATAGAGCAGGACAGGTTCGAGTTCAAGAAGGAACTCGAAGACATCCATATGAACATCGAGGTACGCCTTATTGCGAAGGTAGGCGACCCTGGAGCCAAGCTCCATACCGCACGCTCCAGAAACGACCAGGTTGCCCTCGACATGAGGCTGTTCACCAAGGACGCGATCGCTGAGACGCTCAGACGGCTCAAGGCGCTCCAGAAAGCCCTCCTCGACCAGGCGCAGGAAAATAAGAAGGTAATCATGCCCGGCTATACCCATCTGCAGAGGGCGCAGCCGATTCTCCTCGCCCACCACGTCCTCGCCTATTTCGAAATGTTCCAGCGGGACGTTGAGCGCTTCAAGAACTGCCTCGAGCGCACCGATGTCCTGCCGCTGGGCAGCGGTGCCCTCGCCGGCGTATCCTATGACATCGACCGCGACTTCCTGGCGAAGGAGCTCGGCTTCAGCAAAGTGAGCGCAAACAGCCTCGATGCCGTATCCGACCGCGACTTCGTCATCGAGTACCAGGCAGCGGCCAGCCTGACTATGATGCACCTCTCACGTCTCGCCGAGGAGATAACCCTGTGGTCATCAGCGGAGTTCGGCTTCATCGAGATCGATGATGCCTTTGCCTCCGGCTCCAGCATCATGCCCCAGAAGAAGAACCCGGATGTGGCCGAGCTGGCGCGAGGCAAGACGGGCCGGGTCTACGGCCACCTGATGGCTTTTTTAACAACGATGAAGGCGCTGCCACTGTCCTATAACCGCGACATGCAGGAAGATAAAGAGGGGCTGTTCGATTCTGTGGACACCCTTCTCTCCACGCTCGAGGTCTTCGCTGCGATGATAGCCTGCCTGCGCGTGAAGAGCGACCGGATGCGCCAGGCCGTTGAGCAGGACTACACCCTTGCTACCGACATAGCCGACTACCTGGTGAGGAAGGGTATTCCGTTTCGCGAAGCCCATACCATCGTAGGGAAGCTGGTGCGCTATGCCAGCGAACTCGGCAGGTCGCTGACCGAGATCGAGTTGAGCGAATACCGCAGGTTCTGCGCTGAGTTCGATAATGACGTTAAGTCGATCACCGTGGAATCCTCCCTTGCGGCACGCGGTTCGAGCGGCGGAACCGCGCCTGAGGAGGTGGAAAAAGCGCTGGCGGCAGCAAAAAAGAAGCTCAATGGATAATAAAATCAAGCTGGCCCCGTCTATCCTTTCCGCCGACTTCGGCCGCCTCGGGGAGCAGGTCGCTGAGGCGACCAAGGCAGGCGCTGATTATATCCACGTCGATGTTATGGACGGGCACTTCGTCCCCAACATAACCATCGGCCCTATGGTTGTAGCAGCCTTGTGCCCCCACACCACCATCCCCCTCGACGTGCACCTGATGATCGAATCTCCCGAGAAATATCTCAAGCAGTTCGCCGAGGCAGGAGCCGACATAATCACCGTTCATGCAGAGGTATGTCCCCACCTGCACCGGGTCGTGGAATCCATCAAAGAGCTGGGGAGCAAGGCAGGTGTATCCCTGAACCCGAGCACGCCATTGACCGAAGTCGACGAGATCCTGCCCGCGCTCGACCTGGTTCTGCTGATGTCGGTTAATCCCGGTTTCGGGGGACAGAAATTTATCGAGAGCACGGTAGGTAAAATAGCGCGCCTCCGGCGCAGACTCGACGAACTGGGGCTGGCAGCTGAGCTCGAAGTGGATGGGGGTATAACTGCTGATATCGCCCCCCGGGTGGTTCAAGCCGGGGCGAGAGTACTCGTAGCCGGTGCTGCGGTCTTCAACAAGAAGGAAACAGTCTCGCAAGCCATAGCGAGGTTCAGGGAGAGCATTCGGGGACTCGAGGCAGGCTAGGAATCCAGATCAGCCAGTTATTTTATGCTGGGTCCGTAGACACCTGGTGCAAATGGTTATCCGCTTACTCTTGCCCTCGGTGACAATAGTGGTCGTCCTGAGGTTAGGCGTCCAGCGCCGTTTAGTATGACGCATGGAGTGAGATACAGTGTTTCCAAACTGCGGTCCCTTACCACAAATCTCGCACTTCAAACTAGTATCCTCTTTGACTAAAGTATATTTTTACGGTAAAATTCAGGCTCAAGGATACCACAATCGAAAGAGTTGTGCAACCGGACGCACGATTACCAGGTTGAGCGACATCGAAATCTAAAATGGGGTGGCCAGCGAATCAGGAGAGCCTGGTATGAACGATTTAAGCTCCTGCGATGGGATAGGGCTGAGAGGGATGTTCAGCGCTGCTACCCGCTGGCTGGAGCGCAGTGCTCAGTCCATTAACACGCTCAATGTCTTCCCTGTTCCCGATGGTGATACCGGCACCAATATGCTCTTAACCATGCGGGCGGCAATGGAAGAGGCTTCCCGGTCCACAGATGGGGATGCCGCAGCTATAGCACAGGCGCTAGCGAAGGGCTCCCTTATGGGGGCCAGGGGTAACAGCGGCGTAATCCTGTCACAGATTTTCCGCGGTTTGGCCAGCGGACTTGACGGTAAAAACGCCTTCGACGGCAACGATTTGGCCGCTGCTCTTGTCCAGTCATCCATCTACGCCTATAAAGGCATGAGCAAGCCCGTAGAAGGTACGATCCTCACCGTTATCCGCGAAGCCGCCGACGCCGCCATGACGAAGAGCGCCTCGCATGACGGCGACCTGCTGGCGATTATGGAAGCCGTCGTTGATGAGGCCAGAGCCTCAGTGGCGAGGACGCCATCGCTCCTTCCAGTGCTGCGCCAGGCCGGGGTTGTGGATGCCGGCGGGCAGGGGCTCTATGTGTTGCTTGAAGGTTCCCTGCAATACCTGCGCGGCGATTTGGAAGAGGGTGATATCACCCCGGTTGAACCAGCAGCCAGCCCCTTCCTGACTTCAGTAGAAGACGCCCAATACGGTTACTGCACCGAGTTCCTGCTCCGGGGCAGAGGGCTCGACATAGATGCCATAAGGGAGAAGCTAACCAACATCGGCGAGTCCGTCCTGGTAGTCGGTGATGAGTCCATGATAAGAGCCCACCTGCACACCTTCGATCCCGGTGCTGCCCTGAGTTATGCTACCTTTTTAGGTACCCTCCAGCAGGTGAAAGTGGAGAATATGGACGAGCAACACCGTGATTTCATAGTAGCCCAGCCCCAGTCAATCGCACCAGATATCTCTATAGTAGCCGTGGCCTCCGGTAAAGGGCTCGCCGAGGCTTTCTACAGCATCGGAGCCACTATAGTCGTCCCCGGCGGCGAGACTATGAATCCCAGCGTTCAGGAGCTTCTCCAGGCTGTGGAATCAGCTCCCTCGCAAAAGGTTATCATTTTACCCAATAACCCCAATATTTTGCTGGCAGCGAGCCAGGTCCCGGTCCTGACCGAGAAAAAGGTTGATGTCGTGCCGACAAAGACCATACCCCAGGGGATAGCAGCGCTCCTCGCTTTCAACAACGAACTTGACCTGGAGGCAAACGCCGCTGCCATGGAGAAATCGCTGACAACTGTGCACAGTGGCGAGGTTACCACGGCGGTGAGGTCTATGGATATTAACGGCATCTCGGTCAAGAAGGGACAGGCTATAGCATTTCTGGACAGGAAGCCGGTAGCCGCCGAAGCCAGCTTGTCACTGGCTGTCCTCAAGCTGCTGTCTAAGATCAGCGTCGAACAGGACGGGCTAATCACCATCTTCTACGGGGCGAATACAGACAGCAGCGAAGTTGAGCAAATAGCCCAGGCCATCCAGGAGAAGTACCCGGGTCAGGAAATCGAGATAGTCTCCGGCGGCCAACCACACTATAACTACATCATTTCAGTAGAATAGACAGGCCTCATTGTGGTCAAAGTAGTCACCGATAGCGTATCTGACATCCCTGCCAACGTAGCCCAGGAACTGGGAATTACGGTAGTGCCGGAATATGTATGCTTCGGCACGGAGGAGTACCGGGATGGCATCGACCTCAGCACCGATGATTTCTATAAAAGACTGGCCACCAGTCCCGTTCTTCCCACCACATCCGCTATCTCGCCCAGCGATATACTCAAAGTTTTTAACGGGCTTGCTGAGGAAACCGATGAGATCGTTGTCGTGGCTCTCTCCTCCAAATTCGGTGCCGCCTATAATAACGCCCTGCTGGCAAAAGAGATGATGGAGAAGCGGTGCCAGGTAGAGGTCATCGACTCGCTATCGGGGATAATGGGACTGGGCCTGATAGTCATTGCAGCGGCGCAGTTGGCTCAAGGCGGGGCCAGACTCGATGAGATTGTGGATGAGGTACGGGCTATTGTTCCCAGAGTACATGTCCGCATGACCTTCGACACGCTTGAGTACCTGAGGAGAGGCGGGCGAATAGGCAAGGCACAGGGGCTTATGGGGAGTTTGCTCAAGATTAATCCCATCCTCGGCATTAAGGATGGCGAGGCCTACCCGATTGACCGTGTTCGCGGCCGCTCCAAGGCGCTCGACTACCTGCACGATTTCGTAAGCAGCTTCCCCACTATCAGCAGCCTCGCTGTTGAACACGCCACGACCCCTGATGAAGCAGAAATGTTCATCGACCGCTTGGACTACTTGTTCCCTAAAGAGCGCATCTACAGGTCAAAGGTCAGTCCTGTCGTAGGAACTCACGTCGGCCCACGTGTGATCGCGGTATCCTTAGTGGAAGGGAACCGTTGAACCTAGCGATTGACCGTTTGCGGAAGGTTCTGGAATTGGAGCGGGCTAAAGGCTACCGCGATCAGGCGGTAATGGGGGGGCTGGACAAGCTGCTGCGCAACCTTGCGCCAGCCGACCCGAAGCTCACCGGCCTGCTTTCTCAGAGCTACGCTGCCCTAAAGGAAAAGGAGCGGGAGGAATGGGTCGAGAGAGTGCTGAAGCAGCTTGACGGTGCGGAGTCGGAGGCGCACCCTCTGCCTGAGCCTACGCCCGTTCGCAAACAGACTCCTCCACCAATCCCCCAACCTGACATCGATACCCACCTGAACGCCCGGATTACGTCGATTAAGGGCATAAGCTCGAGCCTCGCCTCTAAATTCGGAAAGCTGGGTATTAAGACGGTACGCCAGCTTATTTACTTCTTCCCCCGGCGCCATATCGACTACAGCCAGAGAAAGCCCGTTTCCCAACTCATCGAGGGCATGGAGCAGACCATCGTAGCTAACGTCTGGGAGGCTGCTGAGAAGGCTACCTCGAAACGGATGAGAACAACAGAAGCCATCGTCGGCGATGAGTCAGGCAACGTAAGAGTCATCTGGTTCAATCAACCCTACCTCGCCAAAAAGCTTACCCCGAATAGCAGAGTGGTGCTCAGCGGCCGGGTAAGCAGATTCCGAGGCAGGCTACAGTTCGAATCCCCAGAGTGGGAGCTTCTGGAGTCCGAAGACCTGGTGCACACCGGCAGGCTGGTCCCCGTTTATCCGCTAACCGCGGGGCTTTACCAGCGTACGGTGCGGAGGCTAGTCAAGGGAACTCTCGACCACTGGCTCCCCCGTCTCCCGGATTTCCTTCCCGAAGACGTCAGAGTAAGGACTGCCTTGCTCCCTCTTTCCGAAGCTATCGGACAGGCGCACTACCCGGACAACGAGCTCGGCAAAGGCCAGGCGAGGAAGCGGCTGGCTTTCGATGAGCTCTTCCTCATTCAACTCGGCGTTCTTGCCAAGAAGAGGGACTGGCAGGAAGAGGGAACAGGCAACGCCTTCGACATCGATAACGACAGCCTGGCGCCGTTCCTCGATTCGCTGCCTTACACCCTGACCGGGGCGCAGAGACGCAGCCTTGTCGAGATTCAAGAGGATATGCGCAAGTCGAAACCGATGAGCCGTCTCTTACAGGGCGAGGTCGGCAGCGGCAAAACGGTGGTCGCCACCGCAGCCATGCTGCTCGCCGCGGCAAACGGTTATCAGGCTGCCTTGATGGCGCCGACCGAGATACTGGCGGAGCAGCACTTTGAGATTATTTGTGGCTTCCTCAGCAGGGCAAGCGGAGAGCCGGGCGACAGCAAGCCTGTCAGCACGTATAATTCGCTGCTGCACAAAACTCTCAGCATCGGTGCCCTCACGGGTGGCCTCAAGGGAAGCGAGAAGCAGAGCCTCCATGAACGCATCTCCACAGGCGAGATCGACATCGTCGTCGGCACCCACGCCCTGATTCAAAAAGGGGTGGAGTTCCATAAGCTGGGACTCTGTGTTGTGGATGAGCAACATCGCTTCGGTGTGATGCAGCGCTCGGAGTTGCGCTCGAAGGGAAAAAGCCCTCACGTACTGGTGATGAGCGCCACGCCCATACCCCGCACACTGGCGCTCACGCTCTATGGCGACCTCGACCTCTCGGTCATCGATGAACTCCCCCCGGGGAGGACTGAGATCAAGACCAGGTGGATCAGCCCCAGTCAGCGTCACAGCGCCTACGATTTCGTTCGCAGACAGATTGCCAGCGGCAGGCAGGCATTCATTATCTGCCCCTTAATAGAGGAGTCGGAAGCTATCGAGACCAAGGCAGCGATTACGGAATACGAGCGCCTCTCACTGAACATATTCCCCGAGCTAAGGCTGGGCCTGCTCCATGGACGGCTCTCCAGCACGGAGAAAGAGAAGGTGATGCAGCGTTTTCGCAACGGTGAGCTTGACATAATGGTATCAACGCCGGTGGTAGAGGTGGGGGTTGACGTCCCCAACGCCACCGTTATGCTTATAGAGGGTGCCGACCGCTTCGGACTGGCACAGCTTCACCAGTTCCGCGGACGCGTGGGCAGAGGTGAGCACCAGAGCTACTGCCTGCTGCTAGCCGACACGCCATCGGCGGAGGCTAAAGAGCGCCTCTCCCTGCTCCAGAGAATGCGGGACGGGTTCGCCCTCGCCGAGGAAGACTTGCGGCTCCGCGGCCCGGGCGAGTTCTTCGGCACCCGCCAGAGCGGGCTTCCCGACCTGAAGATGGCCAAGCTCTCCGATATCGGCCTTCTGGAGCTTTCCCGCAGGGAGGCGATTCAGCTTTTCGTCACCGACCCTTACCTCCAGAAGCCGCAGCACCGTCTCCTCGCCGGAGAGGTTGCCCGGTTATGGGACAGCGGAGGGGAATCGAGTTAGCCATGCTTAAACACAAACTCGCTACAATACTGGAGCAGGCTGCGAAAGAAGCTCAGGCCAAAGGGCTGCTGCCGTCCATAGCCCTGCCCGATATCATCCTGGAACACCCCCAGAACCCCGAGCACGGCGACTATGCTTCCAGCCTCCCGCTCAAGATGGGGCGAGCAGCCCGGTCTGAGCCAATGGGTATCGCCGAGACCTTAGCCACGCTGCTGCCTCACATTGAGGAGGTGGAGAGGGTGTCCGTCGCAGCACCGGGCTTCATTAACTTCTTCCTCACCGGTACATGGCTCACAGAGCAGGTCGAGGAGATACTAAGAGCCAGCGAATTCTATGGAAACCTCGACCTGGGGAGGGGCGCCAAGGTCCAGGTTGAATTCGTCAGCGTCAACCCAACGGGTCCCATCCACGTCGGCCACGGACGTGGCGCAGTACTCGGCAGTACAATGGCAAACGTGCTCAGCGCCGCCGGCTATTCCGTGGAACGTGAATATTATGTCAACGACGCCGGCAACCAGATGGACGCCTTCTACCGCTCCCTCTACTGCCGCTACATCCAAGCTCTGGGCAAGGAATGTGAGCTGCCCGCAGATGGCTACCGGGGCTCCTATCCCGTAGAGCTTGCCCGCGAGATTATCTCGGAAAAAGGCGCCGCCTTCCTCGACATGCCTCCCGAAGATGCAACCCGCGAGCTGGGGCGAATCGGCCTGGAGAAGACCATCACCGCCATCAGGTCAGACCTCGAAGCCCTTGGCGTTACCTTCGATGTGTGGTTTAATGAACACGATCTCTTCTATAACGGTCAATACGAGCGGTCCATGGCTCTATTGCGGGAGGGCGGCCACATCGAGCAGCGGGAGGGAGCGCAGTGGTTTGTCTCCACCGCCCTCGGCGAGGATAAGGATAACGTCCTCGTGCGCAGCAACGGCGTCCCTACCTACTTCGCCTCGGATGTTGCCTATCACTACAATAAGTTCCTTGAGCGCAGCTTCGATAAGGTGATCAATATCTGGGGAGCCGACCATCAGGGGCACGTCTCGCGGATGAAGGCGGTGCTCGGTGCGCTGGGAATCGACCCCGAGAGGCTTAAGATTATCATCTCACAGATGGTAACCCTGCGCCGCGGAGAGGATATCCTCAGAGTCTCGAAGCGTACCGGGGAGCTCATCACCCTCAGTGAGCTGCTGGAGGAGGTTGGGCCGGATGTCTGTCGCTTCTTCTTCCTCGCACGTTCCGCAGACAGCCAGATGGACTTCGACCTCGAGCTGGCCAAGCGCGAATCGAACGATAACCCCGTCTACTATGTCCAGTATGCTCACGCCCGTATCGCCAGCATCCTGCGCCTCGCCCGGGAGAGGAATATCGACTACAGCAACGGCGATGTCTCCCTGCTCACCACCGAGGCGGAACTGGAACTGCTCCGTAAAATGGTGTTGCTACCCGAGCTTGTTGAGCTTACGGCTATGAACCTGGAACCCCACCACCTGCCCTACTTTGCCCAGGAACTGGCGACCGCTTTCCACAGTTTCTACAAGCAGTGCCGTGTGGTTACCGACGACGAAGTATTGACCAAAGCACGGCTCAAGCTGGTCAAATCTGCGCAAATCGTTTTCTCGAGAACGCTCGGCCTCATGGGGATGACAGTGCCCGAGCGGATGTAGCCCCTACAGCCCTTCCTCCCTGTACCTCTCCGCCATCTGTGGATAGAAATCCCGGTGCCCCCTCATCCAGCCCTTCTGCTGCTCGGTGACCTGACCCTTTACCTTCGCCGGCACCCCGACGACAAACGAGCCCGGAGGCACCTTCATGCCCTCGGTAACTACCGAGCCTGCGGCGATAATGCAGTCGTCGCCGATCTCGGAGTTATGCAGGGTGGTAGCGTTCATGCCGATGAGCACGTTGTTCCCCACCTTGCTGCTGTGCACCACAGCGCCGTGTCCTGCTATCACGTTGTCGCCTATCTCCATGTCCGTACCCGCATGGAGCATGCAGTTATCTTCGATATCGACATACTTCCCAATCTTTATCCTGGCGAAGTCGGCCCTGATAACCACGCCGGGCCAGACATTCGAGTGCTCCCCGATCTCGACGTCGCCGACGATGTACGCCGCCTCGCTGATAAAACACGACTCTGCTATCCTGGGTGCCTTTCCCCCGAAGCTCCTTATCAACGTAAACCTCCTGGCTCAGACGTAAAATCTGTTCCCTGACCTAACCCCTCTTCGATAGCTTAATAGCCCCGTCCAGGAAAGTCGAGCGCAGGGGCTCTATCGCCATCGCCGCTTTGAAGGGAGGCGTATTCTCCAGGACGCCGATGATCCGTCCCAGCGCCCGGTGGCTCAGCTTCTCAGGCTGCTCGAACAGCACATTGGCCAGCTTACCCCGCTCCAGCGCCATCGTAACGATACGGTCGAAGGTGTTCTCTGGCGTCAACACCCTCTGCGGGCGAGCTTTCATAGTGACGCCTCCATTCTTGCATGCGGAATAGCAGACGCCGCACCCCATACAGAGCGTCTCATCGAGCACAGCCCAGCGCCGCTTCTTTTCGCCCTCTATTTCCTCAGCAATCTCGATCGCCCCCAGCGGGCACGACTCCGCGCACTTGCCGCATCCCTTGCACCGGGAGAGGTCCACCTCCATAATCCAGTTCGAGCTGACAATGGCGTTACGTATGTCGAAAGTCTTGATCGCCCGTATCATCTCGCAGCAGCAGCCGCAGCAGTTGCAGATGAAGGTCACATTGCGCTGTACGTTGTCGCCCGACTGAGCCAGACCCGCCTCTTTACACTCCTCGAGAACGCGCATCGCCTCTTCGACCGTTATCGATTCCGCCAGGCCGCTTCGGATGAGCGGCGGCGCTCCCCCGTTGAGAGTCAGGCAGGTCCGCTGCGGCCGGTCGCAGGCTTCTCCCAGAAGGGTCGCCTTATTGCGGCAAGGGCACGTCGAGACCCCCAGCGCCCATGCCGACTGTATGAGATGGCTCGCCCGCTCCCAGTCCAAGATTTCGATGTGGTCATCCTCCGGCAGGGCCTCCTCGCGCACCAGCGAGCGTCCGAGCTGCGTTGTACGCTGATAAACCGAGTGTGCAAAGCGGTCGTCCTCTATCATATATTGCTCGAAGAGGCGCGCCAGCTCTCCCGCCGTCGTGTCGTCACCCGTGCGCATAAAGGAATACTCAAAAAAGCCGATCACCACCGGCGGCAGCGCGAAGTATCGCTGACCCTTGTTCTCGACATCAAGCATCAGACCGCGTTTCGCCATCCCGGTCAGCTTCTCGCCCAGCTCATCCTCGGGAATGCCCAGCCTCCGTGACAGGACATCCAGGGGGGTGGGTCGGCTGGGGATATGTCGGACGAACCCCGCCTCATCGGGAGTGAACAGGAGCCTCAGTATTTTAGTGAAAGCAGGCGACTCGGGAGCTCCGGTAATATTTTTATCCAGCCGCCGCTGCAGCAGGCGGTACTCACGGTCAGCGTTCATCTGGTGTCCCATAATTCGCTCCTTGAATATAAGCTCTCATTAAATTTTCCCATGTATCCCCGCGGTATGCAACTCCGCCATAGTCACATTAAGATGGGCAGCAGGTATAATTTTTACCTTGTCCCGACACTCGTTTTATGCTAAACTCCACGAGGATAAAAGGGGTGAATAGTTGAAGAAAGGGCGGGTCTTCTCCGGAGCCAGGCCGACGGGCAGGCAGCATATCGGCAACTACCTGGGTGCTATAGATAATTATGTCAAGTTGCAGGAGCGCTACGACTGCATCTACTGCATCGTCGACGTCCACGCCCTCACCACCCTGGAGGACACCCATCTTCTCAAAGAGAACACACGCGAGATGATGCTCGACTGGCTGGCTGCTGGACTCGACCCCGAGCAGAGCATCCTCTTCGTCCAGTCGCATGTTCCCCAGGTAATGGAGCTCCATACCCTGCTCAGCATGGTAACTCCCCTCGGCTGGCTCCTCCGCGTCGCCACCTTCAAGGAGAAGGTCAAGTCGCAGCCCCACAACGTCAACTACGGGCTGGTGGGTTACCCTGTACTGATGACAGCGGACATCGTGCTCTACAAGGCAGACACCGTCCCGGTGGGCGAGGACCAGTTACCCCACCTCGAGCTGGCACGGGAGATCGTGCGCCGCTTCACCTACCTGTTCGGCGAGGTCTTTCCCGAGCCCAAGGCCAAGCTGACCACTTTCCCCATGGTACTCGGGCTCGATGGGGAGAAGAAGATGAGCAAGAGCTACGATAACGATATCGAGCTCGCCGCTTCGCCCGAGGTAACAATGCAAAGGGTGAAGACAGCGTTCACCGACCCCGCCCGCAAGTACCGCAACGACCCCGGACACCCCGATGTCTGCAACATCTACAGCCTGCACCACTTCTACACGCCCAAACGGCTGGAGGACATCGCAACACAGTGCCGTGGCGCCCAGATCGGATGTGTCGAGTGCAAGGAACTTCTCGCCGAGGGTATAAATAACGCCCTCGCACCCTTCCGTGAGAGACGGGCTGAGATAGCCCAGAGGAAAGGGTACATAGATGAAGTCCTCGCCGATGGCGCCCGGCGCGCCCACGCTATAGCAAAGGAGACCATCAAAGAGGTCAGAGAGAAGATGGGGCTGCCATGACCGCTTTGCCCCTGTCCACCAGCGGTAAGGAAGCTCTCGAGGTAGCGACGGCGGCGGCGAGGGAGGCGGGGGAGATACTCAAAGCCCGCTTCCGGGCAGAACGGCATGTACAGTACAAGGGACGAGCCAATATCGTCACCGACGTCGACCTTCAGGTGGAGAAAAGCCTCCGAGCCTTTATACAAGCAGAATACCCCGACCATAACATAGTCTCCGAGGAATCCGAGCCCGTTGTAGGAGCATCGGACTACACCTGGATATTCGACCCCCTCGACGGGACGAACAACTACTCCTTCGGAATACCCTTCTTCGCCACCGTCACCGCCCTGACCAGAGGAGAAGACGTCCTGCTGGGCATTGTGTACGACCCGCTGCGCGACGAGATGTTCTGCGCCGTAAAAGGGGAGGGGACAACACTCAACGGCAGACCCGTCTCCGTTACCGGAAAAACAGCGGTCCGTAACTCGCTCATCGGCCTCGACCTGGGGTACGTCGATGATAAGGGGAAAAAGCTCCTGGAGTTTATCAGCAGCCTGTGGCCGAACATATACGCCTTCAGGATCATGGGCTCGGCAGCCCTCGGCATGTCCTATGCCGCCTGCGGGCTGCTTGACCTCTACTTTCACGCACTGGTTTATCCCTGGGAGATAGCCGCAGGCAAGCTGCTGGTCACCGAGGCCAGCGGCGTTATTACCGACTGGGAGGGGAGACCGGTGGGGGTCGAAGAGAGTTCTATCATCGCATCAAACCAGGCCGTCCACGCCGACTTCCTCAGGCTGCTTCAAGCTACAAACCGATAAATCTCGACCACTATGCATCTTTAAAAATCCAGATGTCTGGCTGTCCTGACGTCCAGCAGGTGCGACCCGTCAGGTCGCCCTGTGTTGCCCGTCTGTGCCCATTGCTATATCATAGGCACCGTGGACATCGGCGAGCTCATACCCATCATCCTAGCGATCCTGACAGCGGTCGCTCTCCCTATTGCCCTGAGCCTGCGCAAGAAGGGTGGACGCAAGAAGGCAGAGGAGCTTCATCAGCACCTCCTGGGCATCGGTCTGAAGGTTTCCCCGATAGAAAAGGAAAGCGAGGAGGAAATTGGACTGCCCAAGCATTCATGGGGGGATAAGTCCGAGGGCGCTATCTCCGTAGAGGGTAGAAAAATTGACTACATACGTATCATCGGCGTGTCCAGCCAGTACGGGACCAACTACTACATCGAGTACCTCCTGAAGACCCCCGGCATAGCAGGAAGGGAAGATATGAAGAAGACCAGCATGGTCAAGAAGAAAAGCCCTCCCCTCTGGGGCAAGGCGGTGGACATCGAGTGGAAGGGCAACCCTTCCCTGTCGCAGCGGCTCAACTTCGACTACCAGCTTAAGTACAGGCTGCTCAACGCTTACCCCAAACCGCTCAAGGGAGGCATCTCTATTCACCCCGAGCCCAGGTACGGCTACACCAGGATAAGGACCAGTTACCAGCTTCCATCTCCCGACCTGTTCGAGGCGATGGATACTATCGCGAAGCACGTCAAGGTGGGTGTCTAGCACAGCGAATACAGGGGGGTATACCATGAGCACATACGTACTTATCCATGGAGGCTTGGGCGGGGCATGGTGCTGGGACAAGGTCGTTCCGCTCCTCGAGGAGAGAGGACACCGGGTGGTGGCACCCGACCTGCCGGGTCACGGGCGGGATACCACTCCCGTATCCGAAGTCACCATGGAGGCCTATGTCAATTGTGTCTGCAATGTACTGGACGCCCAGCCCGAGCCGGTAATTCTCGTGGGTCACAGTATGGGGGGCGCTATCATAACCCAGGCAGCCGAATACCGTCCGGACAGGATAAAGACCCTGGTTTATCTCGCCGCCTTCCTGCCGCAAAACGGCGAGTTCACGGGCGGTATAGACGATACAGAGTCGCTGCTCCGTCCCAACGTTGTCATGTCCGATGACGGGAGCTATATCACGTTCAGAGACGAGATCCTCAAGGAAGCCTGCTACGCAGATTGCTCCGACGAGGACGTGGCGCGGGCAAAATCGCTGATGTGCCCCCAGGCAACACTGCCCAATATTACGCCTGTGGTTACCACGGAGGCCAACTTCGGCCGGGTACCGCGTGTCTACATAACAACCCTCCGCGACCGTGCCCTCTCGCCCTACGTGCAGAAGCAGATGTACACCGCCCTGCCGTGCAGGGTCATCTCCATGGATACCAGCCACTCGCCGATGTTCTCAACCCCCGGGGAGCTGGTGGACATTCTGGTCTCGCTGTAGTACCCACCCCGAGAAAGGAGCCTGAGATGCTGAGCTGGGAGAAGAAGCTGGCGGCGATAGATACCACCCAGGAGCTGTTCACCAGTTGTTTCGCCTGCGGCAGGGACAACCCCGTCGGGCTCAAGCTCGACTTCAAAAAGGAAGGCAACGAGGCCAGAAGCGAGTTCACCATCAGCGAGCTCTACGAGGGCTGGTACGGGTTCATCCACGGCGGTATCATATGCACCATCCTCGACGAGGCTATGGCGTACACCTACTTCCCCGAGACAAAGGGCGTCACTGCGAAGGCGGAGTTCAGGTTCAGGCAGCCAGCGCCCGTCGGTGTACCGATGGTGGTCACCGCCAGGCTGGTGAAAAAGACGAGGAAGCTCCTCACCGCAGAAGCCACGCTTACCCTCGATGACGGCACTATTATCGCCGAAAGCACCTCCCAGGCATACATCGTCAACCCTAAGTAGGGGTGATCCGCGAAGCGCCCCTGCTGCAACCGTCCAGATGTTCAGATGTCTGAATGTCTTGCTGCACAGAAGTACCTCAGTGATACCACCGGGCAAAAGACCGCCTGCCAGCTTTGTGGTATCATATAACGCAGTGCGATTCGCGGATGCCCCTATCTCGAACTACTAGATACATATGTCCGAAGAGCAGACAACCGAAAATGCAGCAGCGGTTCCTGCAGGCATGAGAGCATTGCCCAGGCGGCAACTCATCATCACACTGGCGGGCGTGATGCTCGCCATGTTCCTCGGCTCGCTGGACCAGACGATCGTCGGCACCGCTATGCCTCAGATTATCACCGATCTCGGCGGGTTCACCCACTACACCTGGGTTACCACAGCATACGTCATCTCCTCTACAATCACGGTGCCCATCACCGGCAAGCTCACCGACATGTACGGCCGCAAGTGGTTCTACGTAGCCGGTTTATCTATCTTCATTTTAGGCTCCATGCTCTGTGGCCTCAGCCAGACGATGACGCAAATCATTCTATTCCGGGGGTTTCAGGGCATCGGAGCCGGCGTGATGATGGCCAATGCCTTCATCGTCATCGGCGACCTCTTCCCTCCCGCCGAACGGGGCAAGTACCAGGGGCTCATGGCCGGCGTGTTCGGTATATCGTCTATCATCGGTCCGACGCTCGGCGGCTTCCTCACCGACGAACTCTCCTGGCACTGGGTCTTCTTCGTCAACGTCCCCCTCGGCATCATGGTCATCGGCCTGTTCATATTCTTCTTCCCCGACATCCGTCCCGACAGGCGGAAGCACAGGATAGATTACCCCGGCCTGGTAACGCTGATACTCGCCGTCGTACCGCTGATGCTGGCTCTCACCTGGGCGGGGGTCGATTATCCCTGGAGTTCCGCGACCATCATCAGCATGTTCGCCTTTTCGGCGATTATGGGCGCCCTGTTCGTAATGTTCGAGAATAGAAGCGAGGAACCGCTTATCCCGCTATGGATATTCAAGAACCGTATCGTAGGCGTTTCTGCAGTGGTCATCTTCATCACCGGCTTCGGCATGTTCGGCGGCATCATCTTCGTTCCCCTCTTCTTCCAGGGGGTACTGGGTGAATCGGCTACCGCAAGCGGCAGCTTCCTCACACCGATGATGCTGGGCGTGGTGGGTGCCGCCATTGTCTCGGGGCAGGTGCTCTCGCGGGCAGGGGGGCACTACCGTCTCCAGGGTATAGTCGGTCTGGCGGTCATGGCGCTGGGCATGGCGCTGCTCTCAATGATGACAATCGAGACCAGCAACACCAGGGCCATCCTCAACATAGTCATGGTCGGTATCGGCCTGGGCATCACGATGCCCCTCTACACCATAGCGGTGCAAAACGCGGTCCCCTATGCGGTAATGGGGGTGGCAACATCATCGACCGCTTTCTTCCGCTCCATGGGAGGCGCTGTCGGACTCGCTATCCTCGGTTCCGTGATGAACAACCGCTTCGCCGCTGACTTCACCACCGGTCTATCGGCAGAAGCGAAAGAGGTTATCTCGCCGGAACCGTTGAACTCGCTGGCTCACAATCCCCAGGCGCTGCTCAGTGCCGAGGCGCAGGCACAGCTCATGCAGCCCTTCGAGCAACTGGGTGAGCAGGGAACCGAGCTTTTCGAGCAGGTGATGCTCACGCTGAAGATGGCGCTGAACTCCGCCATAACGGATATTTTCCTTATCGCCCTCGGCGTGGTTATTGCCGCGTGGGTGGTGAACCTCTTCCTCAAGGAGATACCGCTCCGCAAGCAGAACGTGTGATGCTACATTACTGTGTTGCGTTTCGACAGCCAGATGTTCAGATGTCTGAACGTCCGGTTTGTGCAGCATCCCGAAAAACGTAGGGGAAATTCATGAAGTACCCCAAACCCCCTAACCTTTACGGGAGCAGGTGTTTCAGGTGAGGGAAGGTATCCTCCATATGGGGGAACCACATGGCCTGAGTGAATACCTTGTTGAAGCCGGGCTCAACGGTCAGCTCTCTGTATTCTACCCGTCTCGCCACTTCGTCGGCTTCCGCTCGCTTGTCCACATTAAGCAGGGCGATGCGTGCTCCGTCGCCGGCGGCATTGCCAACGGCGTAGACATTATCTAAGGCACAGTCGGGGAACAGCCCGATAACCGCTGCCGCCTCTTTATCTATATAACTGCCGAAGGCTCCCGCCAGAATGACTTTGTCCAGCCTCTTTACGCCCAGGTGTTGCATCATTATCTTCGCCCCGGCGTACATGGCACCCTTAGCAAGCTGTATGCTCCTCACATCCTGCTGGCAGACGACGATGTCTCCGCCGATGGCTGTCTCACTCGCCCAGGCGATGACGAACTCCGGTCCCTCGCCAGAGACACGCAGCCGTCGGGTTTCCACGTCTTTGTTGAAACGCCCGCTCCGGTCTACGATACCCGTCCTTAACAGTTGGGCTGCGGCATCTATTATCCCCGAGCCGCAGATACCCCTCGCCCCCGCATCCTCCAGTTCGGTGCTCCATCCATCCCTGCCGATAACCTTGAAGCGCACCTCCATGGTGTCAGAGTCTATCTCTATCCTCTCTATGGCGCCGGGGGCGGCGCGCATTCCGTGCCTTATGCTGGCTCCCTCGAAGGCAGGCCCGGTGGCGCAAGAGGACGAGAGCAGCCTACCCCGGTTGCCCAGTATCAACTCGCCGTTGGTGCCGACGTCTATTATCAGCACTACGTCGTCCTGATTATAGGGCTCCTCCGCAATGAGCACACCCACGTTGTCGGCGCCGACGAAGCCAGCCTCTATGGGAAGGACATGCACATATGCCCCGGGAGCTATCCTGAGCCCAAGGTCGCGAGCCTTGAAATCCAGCGAGCGGTGTACGCTGGGGGTGAAGGGAACCCTGCCCAGATACCGGGGATCGATATTGAGGAAGAGATGGTGCATGCAGGTATTGCCCACGACTGCCATATCGACGATGGCCCGCCGCTTGACACCGGCATGGGCAGTAGCCCGCCCCGCGATGTGATTGATGGTCTTGATTATCAGCTTATGCAGGCGCTCGCAACCGCCCTTATGGTTCATCGTATAGCTGATGCGGGACATCACGTCCTCGCCGTACTCCGCCTGCGGATTAGCCTCGGATTCGGTGGCTATGACCTCGCCGCTTGCCAGGTCACAGAGATAGCCTGCCACCGTAGTCGTCCCTATGTCCACCGCCAGCCCGTAGCCTTTATCGACGAGTCCGGGCTTTACCCTGATGACCTCGCTGCCCTTCCACACCCACACGGTTACCTTCCAATCGCCCTTCCGCACCACTCCCTGCAAGCCCGCCAGCACCCGGTAGTCAATAGTGAGGTTGTTCAGGCCGAACCCGCTTTCGAGCTCGGCTGTCAGCCGCTCCCAGTCACCCGTGGCGTCATCCAGGGTGGCGGGAGTCATTTCAACGTAATACCTTGTCACCGCCGGCTTCAGATCAATGGCCCTCTCCGTAGCCGCCTTGCGTATTATCTGCTTCACCGTCCGGCTCTCCTCAGGCACGAAGACGGCAACGTCGCCGTGGATACGAGCCTGGCAGGCAAGACGGTAGCCGTCGCGCCGTTGCCGTGCGCTCAACAGCTTCATCTCTGCTTCATTCACCGGGGAAAGGGCATCCCCGCGCGACTCGACCCTGACCCGGCACTTACCACAGGTACCCCTATCGCCGCAGATGCCCTCAATGCCCACTCCCAGTTCCCTGGAAGCCTCTTTGATAGTCTTCCCATCGCCGACAGAGGCTCGACGCCCCATGGGTTTGAATATAACCTTATGCTCACGTCTCTTGCTTCGCGGCATGATACCTTCCGCCTGTAGCTGACTGTAAATCCCCTGCGGCCTAGAATAAAGCAACACTGCAACTGGCTCAAGGGGCATGGAGAATTACCTCGATAGAATAACGGCGTGAGAAAACGAGAGGATTTACCTGCGCTCTGGCTCTCGATTCCTTCCAATAAGAGGTGTGAGGCGTGCTTTAGAGCCTTTACTTCTTTCCCAGCATACCCTTGATCATGTCAAGGAGCTTCTTGCTGTATATCTCCTGCTTATAATGTACCTCGCAGGGAAATTCGTCGCATCTCGTGCAGTGGTCGACTTTCTTGTTTATGGCACAATCAAGTATCAGGCAGGGATGACCCATGACCGCTTTGAATCTCTCCTGCTTATCGGGAGCCCTGGGGTCCGTCCCCGGCACGCAACCTTCGATAGGACAAAGCTTCTTGTCCAGAAACCCGCAGACCTCGCAAGCTAAACCACACGCGCTCGGCATCTCCCTCTCTCCTTTCCAACTGGGTCCATCGACCGTTGATTGCTCTTGTACTTCCACGCTGATTCTACTGCGAGGACACAGCTAATGTCAAATACGCCTCACTGGATTCGGGCGCAGCTTTCTCCTCAGTCGAATACCTGCAGCGCACCAGAACGACAGGGCAGTCGAAGCATTCCGAGCAAACGGGCGGGAAGAATTACTCTCCCCGTCTCGCCAGATAGAGTACCAGTCTTCCAACCAGCACAACGCCGATAATGGGGCCAATTACTATCCAGAGGTTGAACGGAGCTTCCTCATCCGACACCGGAGTAGGCGATGGCGTCGCTGTGGCAGTCACTGGCGATGGTGTTGAGGTAGGTAGTAGTGTGGGAGTGGGCTGCAGCGTAGTTGTAGGTTGTAGCGTGGTCGTAGGTTGCAGAGTAGTCGTAGGCCCTTCAGTTGGCGTGATCTTCGTAGGGAGCCAGGTAACATCCACCCCCCTCTGCTCAAGCTGGGGTACATATACATCCACCGACTCCTGACTCAATGGATTCTTTTCTATCCTCAGATTGTCCCCCTCACCTAAACCATCGTTCGCTACCAGTGGAGAGATATCGCCTATCTCGTTATCCCACAAGGATAGATAATACAGTTCAGTGAGTCCAGACAGCGGGGTCACGTCGCTGATATCGTTCCTGTAAAGATAGAGGTGAGTCGATTCACCACAGTTTGCCAGCGGAGATATATCACTTATCTTGTTTCCAGCCATTTGGAGATATGTCAAGCCGGTGAAACCGGACAGCGGCGTCAGGTCGCTGATATCGTTATACCCACCCCGGAGGTCGGTTATACCGGTAAGACCTGATAGCGGGGTCAGGTCGCTCACCTGGTTCCTCCAGAAATAGAGGTCGGTCAGGTTCACGAGATTAGAGAGCGGGGTGAGGTCGCTTATCAGGTTATTCTGAATAGTGAGCATAGTCAGGTCGGTGAGCCCGGACAGCGGCGTCAGGTCGCTTACCAGATTCTCTGAAATATGGAGCTCGGTCAGGCCGGTAAGACCTGACAGCGGGGAGATATCGCTCACCAGATTCTCCGCAATTGAGAGGCTGGTCAGGCCGGTTAGGCTGGCAAGCGGGGAGATATCGCCTACCTGGTTTACATGAAGGTGAAGGCTGTGCAGGCTGGATAGGCTGGCCAGCGGAGAGATGTCGCTTATCTCGTTGTATGAAAGCGACAGCTCGGTCAGGCCGGTGCAGTATTCCAGGCCCGTGAGATCGGTAACGCCTATTAAATCGGCTCTGAGGATAGTGAGGCTTTCCAGGTCAGACTGATAGATATCTCCGGCAGGCTTGTCAATTGTGTCACGTATTCTGTCCTCAAGTTTGGGGTCTGGGAAGACAACAACTCCATCAGCCCACGTAACCGAGGGCAACAGGAGAAGCGCCGCCAAGCCCAGAAAGATGATCGCCGGCCTAAGTCTATGGAATACACTCATTACCTATCCTCTCCGTCAATTTTCATAACCGCCCTGCTCATATGGTGCCTTTGGTACTGGGAACCTCGTCACCCCTTCGATTATCTATGCTGGTGGCGGTATCCAGCGCCTTCGCCAGTGCCTTGAACAGCGCCTCAACCTTGTGGTGGTCGTTGACACCGCTGAGAATCCTGGCGTGCAGGCTCAGCTTCGCCTCCGCGGCAAATGTTTCGAGGAAGTGACGCACCAGGTCGGTATCGAGGCCGCTGATATCCCTCCCCTCGAGTGGGGCCTCGATCACAGCGTAGCCTCTACCTCCCGCGTCAACCGCCACCAACGCGAGCGCCTCGTCCATAGGCACCGCCGCATGTCCCATCCTGACGATGCCCCGCCGTTCCCCCAGCGCTTTATCGAACGCCTGGCCCAGGCATATTGCGACATCCTCCAGGGTGTGATGCTGCCCCACCTCGAGGTCACCCTTAGCCTCAACCCCGATGTCGAACAGGCCATGCCTCGCTATCTGGTCGATAAGATGGTCGAGCATCCCGATGCCGGTGCTCGCCTGGCACTTGCCCGTACCGTCTATCACAAGCTCCAGTTTGACCTTTGTCTCGCCCGTCTCGCGGTTAACGGTAGCTTTTCTCCCAGCAGCCATGTTACCCTCCTTCCCACTTAGCCAGCGCTGCGACCAGAGCATCGCTGTGCTCCGGCTTGCCCACGCTTATGCGCAGCATATTCTTTAGAAGAGGTGTATCGAAGTGCCTGATAAAGATGCCCTGCTTCTCCAGTCCCTGCTTTATCTTCCGGGCATTGCCCTTAGCCACCCGGCAGAGGATGAAATTCGCCTCGGACGGCAGCGGAGTAAGAACCCCCTGCCTTTTCAGCATGGATGAAAGACGCTTCCGTTCGTCGATGATATCCTTGACATTTTCCCGAAGATAAACGATATCCGCCAGCGACTCCCTCATCGCAATCATCGCCGCTGCGTTCACATTGTAGGGCATCTTAATCCTGCGGACGAGTTCAGCAATGTTTGACGGGAAGATGCCGTAGCCCGCCCTGAGACCACCCAGCCCCGCCCACTTGCTGAACGAACGCAGGACTATGAGATTAGGGTTCGCCGGTACCAGAAGCGCGAAGGTCTGACCGCTGAACTCGTAATAAGCCTCATCTACCACCACGATCACCCCGGTTTTTAACAGCTCCAGGACAGCATCTGATTTCGTAACATTCCCCGTAGGATTGTTGGGAGAGGCGATGAAGACGACCTTGGTGCGTTTGTCGAGAGCCGATTTCACGGCGTCGACATCCACATTGTAGGCTTTGTCACGGGGGACGGTTACCGTCCTGCCCCCGCACACCGCCGTGCTGAACGGGTACATGCCGAAGGTGGGGACGCAATTTACCACCTTATCCCCGGGCTCGAGGAAGATACGCAGGATCAGGTCTATGAGCTCGTCGCTGCCGCTGCCGGCTACGATATATTCCTGTCCAACCCCCACATAGTCCTCCAACGGCTTCTGGAGCTCCCGGTGCAGTGGGTCAGGATAGATATGATAGAAAGGGTATTCCGCCAGCGCACGGCGCACACGGGGGGAGCAGCCGTAAGGATTCTCGTTTCCGTCCAGCTTGACCAGCTTATTAACAGGAACTCCTGAGAGCTCGCTGAGCGCCTCCAAGGGTAAAATAGGCTCATAGGGCTCAATACCCTTTACATCGCCTCTAATGAGGCTCTCAGCGCTTCTGCGGGCATCGTAGCTCACTCGCCGCGCTCCTCCTTTTCCATTTCTTCAAGCCTTCTCTCCACCGACAGGGCATGGCCTTGCAGTCCCTCAGCCCGGGCGATAGCCGCCGACGCCGGCCCGAGTTCCTGCAATGCCCTGTCATCAAGCTCGACCAGCAGTGACAGCTTGAGGAAATCGAGCACGCTGAGCGGCGAACTGAAGCGGGCGGTTCCTCCCGTAGGCATGACGTGGCTCGGCCCGGCGGTATAGTCACCAAGCGCTTCCGGTGCCCCGACGAAGATACCCCCCGCATGGCGTATCCGGTCGATATAGGAACGCGCGTTACGCAGCATGAGGCAAAGGTGCTCCGGCGCGTACAAGTTCACCAGCTCAACAACCTCATCAATGCCTGCTACGACAACGAGAGCACCATTACTCTCCAGGGCACGCCGCACGATAGGCTCGCGCTCCATGCCAGCAAGCTGCCGTTCTATCTCTTCGCGGACAGCATCCGCCAAACCAGTTGATGCAGTGATAAGTACAGCGCTAGCCATCTCGTCGTGCTCCGCCTGGGCAATCAGGTCGGCGGCGCAGAAGACGGGGTTTGCCGAATCATCGGCGAGGATGACGGTCTCAGTAGGGCCGTATAGTCCGTCGATAGCCACCGTCCCGAAGACCTGCTTCTTCGCCAGCGTGACGAAGATATTTCCCGGGCCGCATATCTTGTCTACCTTGGGGACTGATTCGGTGCCGTACGCCATGGCAGCGATAGCCTGAGCGCCCCCGAGCTTGAAAATCCTGTCTACTTTAGCCACGCTGGCGGCGGCCAGCGTAGGTGCAGGTAGAGAGCCATCGGGGGCCGGCGGGGTGGTCATTATCACTTCCCCAACCCCGGCTACACTCGCCGGGATAGCCGTCATCAGCACCGTTGATGGGTACGACGCCTTACCGCCGGGGACATAGATGCCCACACGCTCCAGAGACCGAACCACAAACCCCAGTCCACCCTCGAAGAACTCCAGACCCAGATTTCGCTTCTGGGTCTCGTGAAAGCTGCGTATCCTCTCAGCAGCAAACTCGAGAGCATCCAGCAACTCCTTGCTCACCTTATCGCGGGACGCAACGACCTCCTGTTGCGGCACCTCTAACCGGTTAAGCCGCACACCATCTATCTTCTCGCTGTAGTCCAGAAGGGCTCTGTCCCCACCAGCGCGCACATTCTGGAGAATCTGACGCACCGTTTCACTACGCGCATCTCCGGCTAGCTCCACAGGGGAGCGCTCCAGCAGGAGAGATTTCGCAGCTTCCAGGCCTTCAATTATCCTCATCCCAGATACTCCCCGGCCACCCTGGCGGAATCAGCTACAGACTGCTCACGGAACTCACGGAGCCGCTCTTCCGGAACCAGTTCCAAAACCTGCTTCAGCCTGTCGTCAAAAGACTCGAAGAAAGACTCGATCCTCTCGGCAGGCAGATACCTCATCCAGATGAGATATTTCTGAGCAAAGGTACTGAAATCATCCCAGCTCAATTCCCCGCTGGTAGCTATATACACGAACTCACGCCACCTGTTCAAGGTGATGGCATCGATAAAACCTACCGACACCTCCGAGTCCGAGCTGCCTATCTCCGAGCGAGCAGCCAATATGCTTTTACTATTGAGCCTCTCCCGGCGGTCGAGTTCGAATTGAAGCAGCCGGTCGAGGAGATTCGCCATAGCATCCCCCCCGAGAGCAGACGACTTGCCAAAAAAAGGCCGGTAAATCCGGTAGAGCCAGACTTCATCGGTAACAAGGTGGGAAAGATAACCAGCGATAAAAGCCTTCGTGGCACTGCTCAAGCTCGCATCATCGATAAGTTCCGGATAGGCTTCAAACATGAACTTCACACCGCTGGCCCCGTCCTCGCAGTTCAGAGAGAGGAAATGCGTCTCCTCCCGTCCGGCGCTGATGAAAAAGCGGATGTCCGGCGCCGTAGACCCGAGATAGTAGCTCCCCAGGTTACCTTCCACGACCGGATGGCGCAATCCCGATAACGCCTCCCGGGCGATCCCTAAATGCAGACAAATCGGAGGCAAAAGGCTCCTTTCTCAAGAGACAGGGCGGGCCTCCACGCCCCGCCGCATTGCTTCAATAACATGCGATATCTTCTCTCTCTTGTCACGGCGTCTCATAGCCTCAGTGTTCCCGATGAGACACGCTGAGGACTCAAACAGGGTATCGATAATCTTAAGTTTGTGCTTGGCTATGGTCGAGCCGGTCTCGGTGTTCTCGATGAGGACGTCAGCATCCTCAGGCAAGAAGGCCTCGGTTGCCCCCCAGGTAGGGATAAGCTTATAGGGCACCAGATGGTTGTCAAGGGCGTATTTATCGGCTATGTTGACATATTCTGAAGCCAAGCGTAACGCGGAGTCTCTTCCTAGTCTTCTCAAATCCTTCGTGCTCGAAACCGGCAAATCCTGGCTGACCACAGCTACAATTCTTACCCAGCCAAAGCCGAGCTCAAGCACTTCCTCTACCGGGCTCGAGGGAAAGCGGAAGCGGTGATCCTGGAGCCAGTCCCTGCCGGTGATGGCCAGGTCGAAGCTACCATTGGCTACCTGAAGAGGCATGTCCTGGGGCCTGACAACCTTCACCGCAACGCCATCGAGGCCGATCCGGGGCCTTGTTGTCGGCCTGCCTACACTATAGCCCCTGATTCCAAGACCAGCCTTCTTGAGGAAACCGGCGGTGTGACGCTGCTGGTGACCATCGGGAAGCGCCAGATATATCCCAAACTCACCCTCTATCTGCCGCCTTGTTCCAGACCCAGCACCGATTTTCACAGCCTCCTCAACATCGGTAGCCACAACCTCCGCAGCAGATAGCGCCGATAGAATCCGGCTCAAGTCCTTACTCTCCAGGCTGTTCCTGTTCGCCACCAGGTATGCGCCGCCTCCAAGGATAGTAGCGACCGGAACGAGGCCCTGCTCCCGGAGTACGCTGGACGAGGCACCAGTCATTATCGCCAGTTCGGCATTCTCGGGGAGATACGCGCCGGCTGCTCCCCAAACGGGAAATATCTGGAATTTCCTCAGACGCTGCGTAAGGGCAAAGGACTCCGCCAGATTGGGGTATTCAGTGACAATACGCAGACTCTCCGAACGGCTTTTCAGTTCCTGAAGCGAGCCAACCTCGGAAGAATCGGCGGCAACGGCGTAAAGATTCCGCTTCCCGTAGCCCAGGGCTTGAACCTTTACCACAGCATCGCTGTGGTATTTGACCAGCAGTTCCTCCACCCAGTCAAACCGGCATATACCCAGGTCGTAGTTCCCAATAGCTACCTGGATGGCGATGTCCTTCTCGTGAAACACCTTTACGAAGAGACCAGGGGAGGCTTCGCACTGCGGCCGGTAGGAGCGCGACCCCTGGTCGTAATCGCCGACGGCAAAGCCAGCTTCCTTCAGCAATACTGCCGTTCTATCCTGAAGCGGCCCTTTGGGCAAAGCAAGCTTTATTTGCACCCCGCCTCCTTAAGGAGCTCCAGCACCTCGACAGGAGACGGCATACGCTGCTTCTTGCCGCTTGACTGGTCTATCAATTCGATCCCAGCCCCACTGCGCATATCGACTATCCAGCGAAAGTCAGAGGTCTCCTTGTAGCCCAGATCGAACTCTGCGATATAACCCGCTTCCCGTAAAAGCCGGGCTACTTCGAAAGAAGCTTTGAGCCCCTCAGCGTCCCTGGCCTTGACCAGAATCTTCTCCCGCTGCGGCGACTCCTTGAGCAGATCCGTCAGCTCGTCAACATAGAAGGCGAAGCCCGAGGCACGAACACCCTTCCCTCCGACGAGATGGATCAACTCATCGTATCTACCACCCCCTCCCAGCCTGCGCCCCGAACTGTAGAACCCGAAGATTATGCCAGTATAGTATTCGAAGCCTTTCCCCGAGGTGAAATCAATCTGGTAGCTGTAGCCCAGATTGGTGAGCAAATCGGCAATCCTGGCCAGTTCACTAAGGCTGGACTCGAGGGCTGGCAGTGGAGCGGAAAAAACGTTCTTCAGGTTCTCCACAAAGCCGGGAGAGCTTCCCTTCAAGCCAAACAGCAGCTTCAACTGCTTCTCAACCTCTGGATTTCCGCCCTTCACGTCATCCAGTACATCCATATTACCGGAGAATATCTTGTCCAGCACATCAGCCTCCTCCTCTCCACTTAACCCCAGTCCTTCGAGGAAAGTCTTCAGCAATCCGGCATGAGCCAGCCGAATCTCCACCGGCTCGATACCGAGCTCTGCCATAGCTTCCAGCGCCAGCGAGATAAGCTCAACATCACCTTCAGGCTTGCTGCCACCGATGAGCTCGGCTCCACATTGCCAGCGCTCCCGCGACTCCTTCCCTGTGCCCTCAAAGGCGAACATATTCTCCACATAGAAGAACCTGACTATGGGCAGTTTCTGGAGGTTCTCCACATAGAGCCTGGCTGTAGGAATAGTTCCGTCGGGTCTCAATACCACCCGCTCACCGCTCCACCCGTCCCAGTCGAGAAAGGAGTAAACACGCCCCAGCATCTCCGGGGAGAGAGTTCCCGCAGAGGTGAAAAGGTGCAGGTATTCCAGTGTGGGAGTCTTGATCTCCTGATACCCCCACCCGAGACAGCAGTCTCTAAATCCCGCTTCTACACGGCGGAATTTCTCCATGTCCTGAGGCAGCAAATCACGTGTTCCCTTGCACCTCGGCACCTTCATCCCCGTAACTCCCCTAGAATTAATTATGCACTATTCTACACTGATTGATGATGCTGTTCAACGCTGTACACGTTTGCCTGCGCCTGCCCGTAAAACGGGGCTGGTTGCTGCTCCCTGACTGCTGAAAGCTGACGGCTGAAGGCTGTTAGACCTTCTCCTCCCTGAGGGTATTGACGATGTACTGAATCTCCTGCATGGTCAAGCCAAAGCGGTGCAGGGTATGGCGAATGATCTCCAGGCCGGCCTCCAGCTCCGGGCGCACCATCTCGGCGACCCCGAGCTTCCGCAGAGCCTCAGAATCCTCATCACGCTGAACTCGAGCCACCACATCGATCCGGGGATTGATACGGCGGGCGTTCGCCACCGCCAGCTTGGCTGCTATCGGGTCAGGGAAGGTAATTACCAGAACTTTGGCCCGCTCCAGCTCCGCACGAGCCAGAATCTCAGGATTGCTCGCATCCCCGTAGATATGAGGAATGCCCCTCTCATGGGCGGAATCGATAACCCTCGGGTCGAGGTCGATGATAAGGTAGGAGAAGCCCCTCCGCTCAAGCACCGTCCCCAGATTCTGCGCTACCCTGCCATAGCCGCAAATCACCGCATGGTTTACCAGCTGTTTTCTTTCATCCAATACTTCGGGATCGAGCCCGGAGGCAAAGAGCCTGGCGCCTCGCTCAGTCTGGATGAACCGGTGATAGAGCGCCGAGGTCAATCCCATACCGAACGGCGTGAGCAACATCGTGATAAGTGCAGCAGCCAGGGTCAGGGAATAGAGGTCTCGAGAGATGATCTCCAGCTCGAGAGCGAGGGCAGCGAGGACGAAGCTGAACTCCCCTATCTGGAAAAGACCGCTTCCTACGAACAGGGCGGTTTTCGCGCTGTAACCGAAGAGCCTTGCGACTAAACCCGCTATCACGAACTTGCCCAGCACAATCGCCACGACAACGGCAGCGACTTCCCCGGGGTTTTCCGCGATGAAGCTGAGGTCTGCCAGCATTCCCAGTGAGACGAAGAAAAGGATGGCGAATATGTCCCGCAGGGGCCTGATGTCGGCCAGAGCCTGATGGGCATATTCAGATTCACTGACCAGCAGCCCCGCTATGAAGGCGCCCAGTGCTGCCGACAGTCCAAAGTGATAAGCCCCGAAGGCTGCGCCGAGGCAAAGGCACACCACCGTGAGCAGGAAAAGCTCACGGGAGCGCCCTCCAGCTACCCTGCGCATAAACCAGGGAAGCACCCAAACGCCTATGGCGAATATCGCCCCAAGAAAAAGGATGGCTTGTAATACAGCCCACCCGAGGGATATCCAGAGGTCGAAACCGACCTCATCCAGCGAAGGAAGGATGACCATCATAGGTACGACGCTGATGTCCTGTACCAGGAGAATGCCGATCATCACTCGACCATGGGGACTTCCCAGCTCCCCGCGCTCCATGAGGGTCTTGAGTACGATAATGGTGCTGCTGAGGGCGATGAAGAAACCGAACAGGACCGACCCCCGAAGCGACCAATCGAGGAGTTGTCCCACCATCAGCCCCAGCGCCGCTGTTACTACTATCTGAGCAGTACCTCCGAATACTGCTACCTTGCCTATCCGCCTCAGTGTTGTAAAGGAGAATTCCAGGCCCAGGGTGAACATTAAAAGCACTACACCTATCTCGGCCAGTGTTTCAACGTCACCAACTTCGCTAATTAGTTTTAGCCCGTAAGGCCCGATGAGCACCCCGCTGAGGAGATAACCGAGGATGACAGGCAGCTTCATAATGCGCGCCGTCATACCCCCGATAAGGGCGACCCCGAGAACGATCGCCATGCTCGTCAGCAGACCGGGCTCTTCCATCCTTATCCTTCCCAGGCTAGGTGATTTATCAGACGTGTATTCATGTAGGGATTATACATGCTCAAAGCATGATAAGTACAGGTCAGTAATCAGATAGGGGCACAGCGAACCGTGCCCCTATCCCCTCAAGACATAGGAATTCCTGTCAAACTCCCGTTACTACTACTGCCAGAGACCTCGCTCAGCCTCCTTCGCCTCCTCGTCGAGCGGAACCGTTATCAAGACGAAGTGACGAAGTCGATAATGTTGAGCCGCAGCAGTTGCTTTCCGCCCCAGTACTCTTTTTGCAGGTTATAAACGATGTCAAGATAGAGGGATGTCTCCCGGTCGCCGAGGTTGAAGGCGATAGCATCCCAGATAGCCCTGCCGTCGCGCAGCTTGAGCTTTAGATGACTCCCCTCTTCACCGACTCTACGCGCTTCCACCACCTTCACATTCCGGCTGAGAAAAGTCGGAACCTGATTAGCCTGCCCGAACGGCGCCAGCTTGCCAATGAGTTTATAGGTTTCTCCACTCAACGTAGAAAAGGGAACCTCAGCATCTATCGTTATCATAGGACGAAGGTCAACCCCTTCCAGTTCCCGGTATGCAATCTCCAGAAGCATCCTGTTGAGCTGTTCTAAATTGGCGCTGGGCACAAGGAAGCCCGCTGCCTGACGATGACCACCGAATCGAGTAAGCAAATCCTGGCACTCAGCCAGGGCAGCCACTATATCGAACTCGGGGATACTGCGAGCGCTGCCCCTGACCGTCTCCTCGCCCAACTGGAGCACAATAGCCGGCCGGTAAAACTCATCTGCCAGCTTGCCGGCGACTATACCCGTTATCCCGGCGGGGTAATCGGGGCCGCCAACCATGAGCACAGGCAGTTCAATTCCCTTGGCAAGCAATTCATCCTTCGCCCGGTCGAGAAACTCGCTGGTCAGCCTCTGGCGCTCGCTGTTATTAGCTTCGAGTGCAGCGGCAAGCCTGCGTGCCTGATCCCGTGAAGATGCGGTCAGCAACTCATAGCTGGTAACGGCGTGCTCCATTCTTCCGCTGGCATTAAGCCTGGGGCCCAGCGCATACGAGACGTTATCTTCGTCGAGTCTGCCCATCTCCAGACCGGCACAGGTAATCAGTTCCTGCAAGCCAACCCTCTGAGTCTGGTTAAGAACCTCAAGACCGCGTTTGACCAGATACCGGTTCTCTCCCTGCAGGGGGGACATGTCGGCAATGGTCCCCAGCGCAACCAGGTCGAGGAAGTCATCCTCCTCCCCATCCCTATGGGTCGCCCCCCAGAGCGCCTGAATAAGCTTAAACGCAACGCCCACCCCCGCCAGCTCGAAAAAGGGATATTTCGAGTCGGGACGTTTGGGGTTGATAGCCGCCACAGCGGGAGGAGGAAGTTCAGGAGCCACATGATGGTCGGTGATAATAATGTCCAGCCCTAGCTTTTGCCCCTGCTCCACCTCGGAGGTTTCACTGATGCCACAATCTACGGTCACCACCAGGCTGACCCCCTGCTCTTTCAGGCTCTTCAGGGCAGACTGGTTCAGCCCATGCCCTTCGCCGACACGGTGAGGGATGTAGTAAACAGCCCTCCCCCCCATCCGCGAGACCGCTTCCACCATGAGAACAGTGGCAGTGATGCCATCGGCATCGAAGTCGCCATATATAGCGATAAGTTCATCCCCGAGCAGTGCTCGCAGGAGCCTGGTTACCGCCTTATCGATATCCTGGAGAAGACGGGAATCATGTGTCAGCCGCTCGTCGGCGGTGAGAAAAGGCTCGAACTCAGCGGGGTCTTCGATGCCGCGGTTATGCAGCAATTGAACAAGCAGGGGTGATAGAGCCGGCGGGAGGAATTTACCTCCGAGGCGCTGTTCCAGCACTTCATCGGGAAGCTGAGGGCATAGTTGCCATCTTTTACGGTTCACGCGCTATTCCTTAAAGGTAATTGGCAGGGTAAGGCAAGTAAATTAACATAAAAGTGTACACCCCTTTCGGTCAGCGGTCAATCTTCGCACCATGCACCGCGAAACCTCCGCAAATAAATAAGGCGGGTGATTCCCGCCTTATTTGCCTTGATAAGAGGCAGCGCAGCAACCTCATTACACCTCCCTGAACTCCCCCTCGACAGTGCCTTCGTCGCCCTTGCCTTCCTCACCGCCTTCTTCCCCACCTGCTCCCTCGCCGCCGGGAGGTGGAGGTGCGCCTGCCTGCTGGTAGACGGCTGTGCCTACCTTCTGCATCGCTTCAGACAGCTCCTGTGCAACGCGATTGATCTGCTCGATGTCGCTCCCCTGCAGGGCCGACTTCAATGCTTCTACCTTGCTTTCGACTTCCTGTTTCAGGTCACCGGGCACCTTATCACCCTGCTCCCTGAGCATCCTCTCCGCATTATACGCCAGGTTATCAGCCAGATTTCGAGTCTCGATTTCCTCACGCTTCTTGCTGTCCTCAGCGGCATGCTCCTCAGCCTCATGCTGTAACTTCTCGACCTCTTCCTTGCTCAGACCGCTGGACGCGGTAATGGTTATCTTCTGTTCCCTGCCCGTACCCTTATCGTGCGCCTTGACGCTGAGGATGCCGTTGGCATCGATGTCGAACGTAACCTCGATCTGAGGAACCCCCCGCGGTGCGGGAAGAATGCCGTCAAGCATGAAGCGTCCCAGCGTCCTGTTATCAGCCGCCATAGGTCGCTCCCCTTGAAGCACATGAATCTCGACGCTGGGCTGGTTATCCGCAGCCGTGCTGAATATCTGGCTCTTCGATGTCGGAATGGTGGTATTGCGAGGGATGAGCGGGGTCATCACTCCACCCAGGGTCTCGATGCCCAGCGTAAGCGGCGTGATATCAAGGAGCAGAACATCCCTGACATCCCCCTTGAGCACCCCCGCCTGAATCGCAGCGCCAACGCCGACAACCTCATCGGGGTTGACACCCTTGTGCGGCTCTTTGCCGAAAAGCTCCTTGACCTTCTGCTGCACAGCCGGCATCCTGGTCTGGCCGCCGACGAGGATAACCTCATCGATTTGGTTGGCGCTTATGCCGGCATCAGCAAGCGCCTGCTTGCATGGCTCGACGGTCTTTTCTATCAGGTCCGTGGTCAACTGTTCCAGCTTCGCCCTGGTGAGCGTAATGTTCATGTGCTTGGGTCCCGAGGCGTCAGCGGTGACAAAGGGAAGGTTTATATCGGTCTGTGCCACGGTGGAAAGTTCGCACTTCGCCTTCTCCGCAGCCTCCTTCAGCCGCTGAAGCGCCATCCTGTCCTGACGCAGGTCTATTCCCTGATCCCGCTTGAACTCATCGCAAAGCCAGTCTATAACGCGCTGGTCGAAATCATCGCCTCCCAAGTGGGTATCGCCGTTGGTAGACTTTACCTGAAAGGTCCCCTCGCCCAGCTCCAGTATCGAGATATCGAATGTTCCGCCGCCGAGGTCATAGACAGCGATAGTCTCGTCCTTTTTCTTGTCGAGACCGTATGCCAGGGAAGCAGCGGTGGGTTCGTTGACGATGCGCAGCACCTCGAGTCCCGCAATCTTCCCCGCGTCCTTCGTCGCCTGCCGCTGGCTGTCGCTAAAATAGGCAGGGACAGTAATCACCGCCTCGGTCACTTTCTCACCGAGATAAGCCTCGGCATCAGCCTTCAATTTTTGCAGAATCATCGCCGAGATCTCAGGCGGGCTATATTCTTTGTCGCCCATCTTGACCTTGACGTCACCGTTCGGTGCCTCGGTCAGTTTAAATGGCACCAGCTTCTTATCACCTTGTACCGTCTCCTCATTGAACTTGCGCCCCATAAACCGCTTGATGCTGAAGATGGTGTTCTCCGGGTTGGTAACCGCCTGCCGCTTGGCAACCTGCCCCACCAGCCGCTCCCCGCCCTTACTTACCGCCACCACCGAGGGGACCACACGTCCCCCCTCCTGGCTGGTGATTACCACCGGCTCACCTGCTTCCATAATGGCGACGCAGCTGTTTGTTGTACCCAGGTCTATACCGATTACTTTACCCATATCCAACCTCCGTCGGGTTATATTAATCTATCACCGGCCCTGAAAAATCAGGCGCTTTCCTCCTCTTTGCCTACCTTGACCATGGAGGGGCGGAGCAAACGGTCGCGAAACTTGTAGCCCTTCTGTATCTCTTCGCAGACCTTCCCCTCCTCACCCTCCACACACATCACCGCCTCGTGGATATTGGGGTCGAATTCCTCGCCCTCCGCTACAATCTCCGCAAGCCCCCGCTCCTCGAGAACTGCTTTGAGCTTACGATAGATAAGTTTGATACCCTCAACCCAGGTGGGCCCATCGAAATCCCGGGAAACGTTTCCCAGAGCCCTCTCCAGGTCATCCAGAACAGGCAGCAGCTCCTTGATAAGAGCAGCACTGGCAATCTCCGCCGTCTCAGCCCTCTCCTGCTCGCTACGCTTCTTGTAGTTTATGAAGTCTGCCTCCGCTCGCTGCCAGTTAGCCAGGTATTTCGCCGCCTTCTCTTTCTCCTCCTTGAGCTCCTCCTTGAGCGATTCCATATCACCAAACGCCTCTATCTCTTCATCCTCTTTCGGCTCAACAGCTTCCTCGTCGGGCGTTAATTTCTTCTCTTTATTGTCCAAACAATATCACCCCTCTCAAATCAATGAATAGCGCCAAGAAGCAACGACCCTAACACCTACCCGTACAGCTCTTCCACCATCTCGCTCATGACCGAGGACAAGAAGCCGACTGTTGGTATGGCGCGACTGTACTGCATCCGGGTTGGACCCACCACGCCGATAGCCCCGCCAACCTCCCCGGGGATGCCATACTTGGTCATAATCATGCTACAGCTACGCATCGCGTCCTGCTTGTGCTCCCTGCCGATGATAACCTTTATCCCCTCCCCAGTCAGCACCTGGGGCAGGAATGACCGGAGCAGGCTTCTCTGCTCAAACAACTCAACAATCGGCACCAATCTGCCGCTCGATGCAAACTCGGGCTGGCTGAGTATATGGCGCAGGCCATCAATATAGGGCTCCTCGTAAGCCTCTCCCTCCTCCGCCTGTATTATATGCACCACCGTTCTTAATACCAGCTCCTCCAGAGGGTAAAGGTCCAGGTGCCTGGCAGATATCTGTGAGCCGCTCAGCCCCGCACAGGCAGCGTTGATTCTCCGGGCAGCGGCACTGAGTTCCTCCTGGGAAGCAGCCTCGTCCAATGTCAGCACCTGCTGCTTGAGCTTAGCTTCCTTTAACACTAAAACGAGCAAAGCCAGGAACTCGTGGAGGGAGATGAGCTCCAGATGCTTGAGACGGTACTCACAAGGCTTGGGGAGGGTAACAACTGCCACACTGCGCACCATGCGGGATAATATAGCAGCAGCAAGACGGATCCATTCCTCTACTACCCCCTCTACCTGATGAAACTGGTGCCGTATCATGCGCTGCTCCACCAGAGAAAGTTGAATATCGCCCACCATCGAGTCTATATAGTGGCGATATCCTTTGTCCGAAGGTACACGCCCCGCCGAGGTGTGCGGTTGAGTCAGATACCCCTCTTCCTCAAGCTCGACCATCTCGTTGCGTATAGTAGCAGGGCTCACCCCCATTCCCCTATTTGCTACGGCCTCCGAACTGACCGGCAGACCGGTTGAGATATACTCACTGACAACAATATTGAGAATATCCCCTCTTCTCTTTGTAATCATCTCTGTTGCACCTGATTAGCACTCTTAAGCCGAGAGTGCTAATCCCTCATTAACTCTATCACTTCACGCTCAATTTTGTCAAGACATTTGACCTCGAAAGTCAACTTTGCTATACTACCTTCTCAATAAGCGCTCAAGAAAGGTGCCTTCTTGGCTCGATACGCAAGGGTCGTAGGTTGGGGCAAGTACCTGCCTGATAAGGTGCTCACAAACCAGGAACTTGAGCAATTAGTCGACACAACAGACGATTGGATTTTCAGCCGTACCGGTATTAAAGAAAGGCGGATCGTTGCCGCCGACGAGACATCGTCAACGATGGCAGCGCATGCCAGCAGGGAAGCGCTCGAGCTATCCGACCTTAAACCTGAGTCCGTTGACCTGATAATAGTGGGGACCTGCACCCCGGACCATATATTCCCCGCCTGCGCCGCTCTTGTTCAGGACTCCCTGGGCGCCACAAAGGCGGCTGCCTTCGATATCAACGCCGCCTGCAGCGGCTTCATTTATGCCCTGGCAACAGCCTACCAGTTCGTCGCGGCCGGTACCTACGAAAATGCCCTCGTCGTCGGCAGCGATGTCTACTCACGAATTCTGGATTGGGAGGACCGTAATACCTGCGTCCTCTTCGGCGATGGCGCTGGAGCTGTGGTGGTACAGGCCAGCGGATCTCATCCAGGCTCGCTGAGCTTCGTCCTGGGTAACGATGGCTCTGGGGCAAGTACTATTTACACCCCGGGGCCCTGTGGCGTGAACGACGGGCGCTACTATCTCACTATGAAGGGGCCGGAGACGTTCAAGTTCGCAGTAAACATTGTCTGTGAGGCAACCAGGCAGGCTGTCGCCGCTGCCAACCTGGAGCTATCCGATATAGACCTCATAATCCCCCACCAGGCCAATACGCGCATCCTTAAATCCGCTGCCAAGATGCTCGACCTGCCCCTGGACAAGTTTTACATGAATGTGGAGCGCTACGGTAATACCTCGGCGGCCTCGATACCTATCGCACTCTGCGAGGCGATCGATGAAGGGCATATAAAGGACGGGGATAAGCTGGTCCTGGTCGGCTTTGGCGGCGGCCTTAGCTGGGCAGCCATGGTGATTGAATGGGGACGTGGCTAGCGAAACCAATAGTGGAATGAAACCAACCTTGTAGGGGCGCTTCGCGGAGCGCCCCTACATACGACAAAGGCTCAAGACAAACAGGATTGGTGATAGGTTGGAGCATCTGTTCCAACCTTTGCCTGAGCACGGGGATAATTGATGGACCTCGCAATTATTATCCTTTACTTCGCAGTTATGGTAGCCATAGGCGCTTATGTCTACAGGAAAAGGCAGGCGTCGAGCAATGACGGCTTCTTCGTCGCCAACCGTAGCGGCACCACCCTGCTCATAGCAGGCTCTCTCTGCGCCACCTTCATCGGATCATCGGTTGTGGTGGGGATGGTGGGACGGGGTTACCGAATGGGTTTTTCCGGTGCCTGGTGGCTTCTGGTGGGGACCATCGGCCTGCTGATACTGGGCTTCTTCTTCGCCCGTAAAGTAAGGAGGTTCGGGCTCTATACCCTGCCTGAACTGGTGGAGGGACAGTTCGGCAGTAAAGCGGGTCTGGCAGCATCCGTCCTTATCGTGGTCGCCTGGATAGCGATTATTGCCGCACAGATAATCGCTGCCGGCAAAGTTCTCACCGTTTTTACCTCCTTAGACCTTTCCCAGTTGATGACTATCTCCGCTTTTATATTCGTTCTCTACACGGTCCTGGGAGGCCAGTATTCGGTTATCCGAACAGACCTGGTCCAGTTCGGCATACTGATTGTCGGCATACTGGTAACACTTGGTTTCGTGGTGGACCGAGTAGGGGGGGTCGGCGAGTTAGCCTCCTCCCTCCCCTCGGAGCACTTCTCCTTACCGGTGAGCAGCAGCTTCGGATGGTACGAACTGCTCGTACTCCTTATCCTGACGGGCTCCACCTATGTCGTGGGTCCCGACATGTACTCCAGGCTGTTCTGTGCCCGTGATGAGGCGGTCGCCAGGAAATCCGCCTTTTACGCCGGGCTCATAGCCATACCGGTAGCTTTCATTATCGTCCTCATCGGGATGGCAGCGCTGGTCTTATTTCCCGATATTCACGCTCAACACCCGGAGTTGTCGTATGCTCAAGCCAGCGAACTGGCCTACCCCACGGTAATCGAAAATGTCCTGCCGGTCGGCGTAGCCGGCCTGGTGGCCGCAGCCCTGCTGGCAGCCATCATGTCGTCCGCCGATACCGTCCTGCTCACCACGAGCACCATACTCACTCAGGACATCTACAAACGCATTTCTCCCAACATGACCGAGCGCACGAGTCTCATAATAACGAGGCTGGGCGTGATTGTTATCGGCGCCATAGCACTGGTAATCGCGTGGCAGCGTCCCGGTATAATAAGCTCGCTGCTGCTGGCATATACCATTTTCACCAGCGGGATAGTAGTTCCGGTTATAGCGGGATTCTACAGGGATAAGCTCAAGGTCAATTCAGCAGGCGCGATAGCGGCCATCATCGGGGGAGGTGGCACAGCCCTGGCGATAAACCGGCTGACAGCAGCGGGATGGCTCAATGTGGATAAACTCGAGCTGGTAGGATTCGGCGTTTGCATTATATTGTTGTTCGGCGTAAGCTGGATAACAGCAAAGACAGGTTTGTTCTCCCAACAGAGAGGTTAATTGAAGCGACGGAGGTACCGGGAAAATGGAGATCGTCTGGCTGGGCCATTCATGCTTCAGAATACGGGGGAAGGAAGCCACAATCGTTACCGACCCATTCGATAAAACGCTCGGCTATCCGGTTAAAAAACCAACGGCTACCATTGTCACCGTGAGCCACGAGCATCCTCAACACAGCTTCCTCAAAGGTGTTGCCGGAGAGCCCAAGGTAATCAGCAGGCCGGGAGAGTACGAGATAGCCCACGTTTTCATCAATGGCATCGCCACCTTCCACGACGCTAGCAAAGGTGAGCTGCGAGGCAAGAACACAGCTTTCTTTATTGAGATCGAGGACGTTAATATCTGCCATCTGGGAGACCTGGGGCACGTGCCGACAGCGGAGCAGACCGAGCAGATGAGCGATACCGATATCCTGATGGTGCCCATAGGTGGCGGAGATACCATGGGCGCAGCAGCAGCGGTGGAGACCATAAGCCTGCTTCAACCCAAGATTGTACTGCCGATGCACTACAAGACTGACGTGGTGAAGATGGAACTTGCCTCCCTGGAACCTTTCCTCAAGGAGATGGGACTGAAAGAAGTCACGCCGCAGCCGAAGCTCAGCATCAGCAAATCAAGCCTTCCCGCAGAGACCACGGTTGTGGTTCTTGACTACCACTAGCCCGTCCGGCTACGCTATTGCATTCTAAGTAGGTGCGCCTCGTGAAGCGCCCCTATTATTGTTCCCTTGATAAAAGGGATAAGAGTAATCCCCCTTCCTCGAAGAGAGATTCAGGGGGATTATGCTTTATACCCGGTTTAAAGATATGGCGAGTATGTCGAGGCTATGCGATAAAGTGCCTAAGCGCCGCCGCGGTACTACTGATACGGTCTGCGAATGGGCTTGTCTGTAGCCCACCGCCCCAGGAGGTAGAACGAGAAACCGAGAAGCCAGATGAGAATGGAGCTTATTGGAGCCAGGGGAATGATAGACTGGTACGGCAATAGTGCCCCATCTCCTTCTGCCCCTGATGGTATCAGGGAGATTACACCCACGATAAAGCATAGCATTATAAGAATTAACCAGAGCCGTTTTACCCGAAACCTTTGTATCATGCTGTCATGCAAACCTTTACTCGGATTCTGCTTCCAGTTCCAGCGTAGACGCCTTTATACTCACAGGCGGCTTGACGTTATTGATGCTAACGCCTAACCTGGGGATGTTATTGTAGCCTGCTAGCATCACTACACCAGCCACCGAGTCCCACCCCCTGATGGGGCAGTCTCCACCTCTCACCTCGTGCGTTGCTATGGAACTCTCCAGCCAGCTCTTGGCGTGGGAGAAGCCTTCCATATTGAGCTCGTCCGGCGGCCCGGCGATAATCATCAACGCCTTCTTGGCTTTGCTTATATCACAATCACCGGTCAGCCTCAGCGTGGCGGCGTTCCGTATCGCCGTGTAGCACCTCATAGCCGGGCTCAACTGGTCTATGGAGGTCTTCTTCTTCCAGAAAAGGAACCTGTCACGCACATTCTTGGTCTTCATCTCCGAATAGCCGATATAGCTGAACCCCTCCCATGAATTGATGATGTCGGAGGCGTCAATAACCTTGATCCCTACCCTGTCCTTCTCCGTCTCACCGGCACCGAGCATCAGGGGCAGTGGCTTCACCAGCTCGTGGTTCATGATGCTGTAGCTTGTCTCGAGCGGGAGCCCCTCCTTCTTCCAGACGTCGTTGTCGAACAGGAGGATACCGTTAACCTTACCATCCACCTCCTGAAGGCATTCGATAGCGTTCATGGACATCAGCTTCCCCTCGTCCTCACTGGGGAGAACGCCTATAAAGTAGATTGGCTCCTCGTAGACCTCCCTGAGCTTGGAAACGATCACCGGCGATCCGCCGGAGCCAGTGCCGCCGCCGAGCCCCGCGATGACCAGAAAGCCGTCTATGTGATGGAGAACCTTCTCCGTAACCGAGTGCATGACCGAATGCAGCCCGTGCTTGGCCACCTTCTCCCCCACCTTGCGATTCAGCCCCACTCCGTGTCCCTTCACGACTGTCTGCCCAATAAGGATTCTATCCTTCTTCTGTATCGTTTTCAGTCCCAGCAGGTCAGCCTGCGCTGAATTGACAGCGATAACAAAGGGGACGATCCCCTGGTGCCTACCCCATAAACTGTGGTAGCTCAACAGGTCCGCAATCCTGCCCCCAGCCTGACCGATACCTATAACACCAACCCTCATTTTTCACCTCCAGTTGACAGATACACTATAAATATAAATACCAGCGACCCAGTTTAACATAAAAATGAAGCTGTTGTCAATACCTACTCGTCTCAGGGCATTTACTAACACCGATTATCCCCGCATCCACGCAAAGACCCTCATGAAGAAACCGACGTTAGTAAATACTCTAAGTAAGCCCTGCCATTGTTAAACTGGCAAAAGCCGCCCGCCAAAAGACGGACGGCTTTTGTTACATACTTTGAATCAAGCGCTTTATACTCTGCGCCGCATGCTCATCACTGCCACGCCTATCGCGATGACAGCGAGAACCAGCGCAACTATCGGTAATGCCATTCCACCTGGTGCGTCTTCTCCCGGTATACCTTGATCACCCTGCGGTCCAGCGGCACCTGCGGGGCCTGTGGCTCCAGCGGGGATTGTCAGAGTGAGCACACCAGTTTCGGCATCGTAGTCCGCATCTGCAGGGCTACCTGTTACTACCACTACTGATGTGATCAGCCCACCCTCCTCCGGTCCCGTGCCGATGGTAAGGTCAAGTTCCTTATTGCCGCCGGCCTCGAAGGTGCTGGTCGCTACCTGTGTAGCACCGACCTTGAAGCTTACTGCCGCACCTTCGCTGTAATTCGTGCCCTCAGGTGGAGTTATCTCCAGCGCATACGTCCCGGCGCCGTAGACCGAGGGAGTGGAAGCGGTATACTCATCCCCCTCTATCGTGGCCGATACTACAGTGTCGTCAGGCGCAGGATCGCCGTATATGGTCACGTCGCCATAGAACCGACACGGTAGCTGCAACCCTCCTTGTGCAAAAGCCATAGCCGGGAAGAGGAGAAGCGCTACCACTGCTAGCACAACCAATACTCTCACTTTGGTCATATCTTTTCCTCCTAATTTGAGTGGCCCCTGAGGAGCCCGCCAAACCGGGCTCCTCAGGGATTATCGCTATTTCCTCTTATCTCCAGCCTATGTTATTCCAGCCCGCCTTCAGGTCGTAGCTGAAACCGCCAAAGATCAGGGTGCAGTCCTCGGTTACCTTGATCCAGTAGCCCCTGCCGGGAGTGAGCGACATCAGGTCGCTGCCGACGGGGTCTGCCGGGTCATACATCTGCCACTCGCCGTCGTAGTAGCCCCATACCCTGACCAGCTTGCCGGAGATGCTTGCCGTGGCAACCGCTACGGTGTCAGGCTCCTCTTCAACGGTGAAGAACGTTGTCGCGGTCTCACCAGCAGCGGTGGCCCGCACCACAATCGCGCCTTGCGGCTGGCCGGGACAGGTGGCCGTGTATTCGAAGGCTCCGAAGCGGTCGGTCAGCGGCTTGTCCGCGAACTCGGCGGTGCCGAACTGAATCGTAACCGAAGTGTAGGCTCCGAACCCGTCTCCGCTTATCGTCACCTGGTCAGTTCCCGGCACTCCGGACGTCGGGCTCACGGCGATTGCCGGAGGCGGTACCGTATATTTCACCGGTTCCGCTTGATTGCCTACAACCTCGACACCAACCTCATTGATGACCATATCGGCGGCTCTTACCTCGTTGTTGGCCCCCCTGTTGGCATCAGCGGGAACCACCAGCGTAGCGCCGAAGGCGCCGTTGGCATCGGGAATCGAGGTAACGGTGCGGGCAGTGGCCCCCTGGAAGGTTATGGTCACCGGATTGTCGGGCACCCAGCCTGCGCCGGTTATGGTTATCGTCGTTCCCCTTGGTCCCGTAACCGGGTTCACGGAGATCGTCGGCTTTGTTACCGTGAAGGTGCCGAAGGCGCTCAGATTATCGAGAAGTGTATTATCGTCGTAATCCGCGCCGCCGTCCATCGCCTGTATCGTGTTAGCTCCTATCGGGAGCCGTTGACCACCCGCCTCCTCAGCAGGGATTACGAATGTCGTTGGGCTTATCGAGCCGGTGGTATCGATCTCTATCGCCCCAGGCTGTATGCCGCCCGGGTTCAGGGAGATGTTAGTGGCGATGACAAGATCGTTAACATCGATTATGCTCATGTTGGGAGGCGCGCTCGGGGTCATATCCTCGCCGAGCAGCATAACAGTGGTCCCCAGCGGACCGCTGCTCGGGCTGAGCTCCAACACGCGGGGAAGAACGGTGAAGGTCGTCTCCGCAGTGTTAGGCGTTAGAGCGGTATCAGTACCCTCAACCTTCTTCACGCCGGGAAGCTGTGCCGGAGGTATCGTCACCCCCGGGTCGTCTATCACGCCGTTGGCATCTGCAGTAACTGTATCCCAGAACGCTCCCGCGAAGAAAAGGGTGACAGCGCCCGTCTCCCAGCCGCTTCCTTTCACCGTCACATCGTCGCCAGCAAGTGCGCTGCTCGGGCTCATCGTCAGCGTCGGCGTAACTTTGAAAGTATCTGCATTCCCAGCAACTGAAGCAACTGCGCCCGCTCCATCTATGGCATCAACTACCTGGTCCCCGGCTCCAAGCAGCGGTATAGTGCCTGTAGCCGTGAAGCTTCCGTCAGCCGCAACAGGAACGCCGCTGGCGAAGGTCTGTCCGCCGACGGTCACAAGGGCGGTCACGCCGGCTGCAAATCCGGAGCCGGTTACCGTGGCGCTCGAGGCCACAGTTCCCTGCACCGGTGATATGACAACCTTGGGCTCAACCTGGATCCAGTTAAGACCCTGCAATGTGTTGACACCGTCAGTAATCGTGACCTTATGGTCTCCCCACTCCGCAGCCGGAATCACTATACCGAACGTTGCTTGACCCGCAGGGACTATGCTCCCATCGCCAGTTGTCACCGTTGCTGGCGACGTTGTTAGCTTCACCCCGTCCATGGTAATGGTCAGTATAGCGCTCGGGAGGAAACCGGTTGCTACTATATTAACTGACTGTCCTACGGGCCCTGAAACTGGCGGTGGCGCACCGTTGGACGTAACAGTCTGTGCACCGGCTGGCGCTATAGTTATCGCCAGCAGGCTGCATACCATCGCCAGCACCACCAGCACCCGTACAGTATTTGGAAATCTCTTCCTCATCTAGTCTCTCCTTTCTCGGGCGAATTATCACATTGCCCTGAATAACCATCTGCTAATTCCTTCATCATTGTAGTCTTCATTCCATATAACCACCTCCTTAAAACTGGACATATTGAGCCGAATTTTGACACGTTAGTTCATTGTAAGCACCTTTCATCCCTCTTGTCAAGCCTTTTCCCGCAAGAAAACAGAAAAAGCCCCGCGCATCTCATTAAAAAGGCGCTCGACAATGAATAATCCCCAAATTTATATATGATGACAGGCTGCCGGGGGAAGCACGGTCCTGCCCCGCCCGGGCACCCCTCTCCTGTAATTCCCCCTCTGCTCTTCCTGCATGGACTGACGGACTATCACCTGTTTTCGTGCCAGACCGGCTAGTCCCTTCAGTCCGTACCGCTTAGTCCGACAAGTCCCTTTCAGCTTTGAATAAAACGGACTGTTAAGCTTTTAACATTTTTTTAACCTTTTGTCAACCCCCTCTTACTACTTTTTCTCCATTTCCGCAGCGAGAACTGCCGTTACTTGCCCATAAGGATCTGTACGCCGAGATAGACGTGTGACTAGTCGTCCCGGCAATCTGATTGCGCCCTTTTTGGTTATATGCTATAATTCCTCCCGCATGGCCGGAGGGTAAATTGCAGGTAGCTCTCACCGATTACACCATCGAATCCGAACTGACCTCACCCTCCCTAATTAGATTTCCCCCTTCAGCACCATCACCATCGAATGATTGCCCCCTAAACGCTGAGCCAAAGCCCCGGCGTGCACATACCACGACGAAGGATACAACTATCTAGCTATAAATAAAGGATAAGGAGGCCGGAGGAAAATGACGGCGAAGATAATCTCAGGCACCGAGGTAGCAAAGGAAATTCGCGCTGAACTACAGGAAAGGGTCACGAAATTGAAGGCGGAAGGGGTAACCCCGGGGCTGGTCATGATCCGCGTCGGCGATGACCCCGCTTCCGTCTCCTATGTCACGGGTAAAGAACAGGCCTGTGAGGAGGTCGGAATATGGTCCGAGACCTACGTTATGCCCGAGAGCGCCTCTGAGGACGAGCTGCTGGCCAAGGTGGCGGAGATGAACAAGGCGGAGCATGTCGACGGCATCCTGGTTCAGCTCCCCGTGCCCAAACATATCGACGCGGACAAGGTGCTCAACCTTATCGACCCTGCTAAAGATGTCGATGGATTCCATCCCATCAACGTCGGTAAAATGCTCATCGGGGATCCTTACTTCATGCCCTGCACCCCTCACGGCGCGGTGGAACTGATGGTGCGCAGCGGCAACAGCCCCGAGGGCAAGCATGTCGTCATCTGCGGCCGCAGCAATATCGTGGGCAAACCCCTCATGGCGATGCTGGTGCAGAAGAAACCCCATGCTAACGCCACCATAACAGTCGTCCATACCGGAACGAAGAACATGTCTGAAATCACACGGCAGGCGGACATACTCGTCGCCGCCATGGGCTCCGCCGAGGTCATCAAAGCGGACATGGTCAAGGACGGGGCAGTGGTAATCGATGTCGGCGTCAACAGGGTAGGCATGAAGCCCAGCAAGAAAGACCCCACTAAGATGGTCGCAGATCTCAGGGGCGATGTTGACTTCGAGGCAGTCAAGGAGAAGGCAAGCGCTATCACTCCCGTTCCCGGCGGCGTGGGACCAATGACCATAACCATGCTGATGATGAATACGGTGGTGGCCGCCGAGAGGCGCGCCGCCCGCTCTAAAAAATAACGCGGTAACAGGCAATTTAACGAGTTCCTCAGGTGAAGGATATCTCGTTTAAAAATTAGAAGCCAATTTAAGGAGGTTTTCTGTGGCATACGATGCAACTAAGATGAAGGACTGGCAGATCTCGGAAGCTGCCGAGGCTAACATGCCCACCCCCGATGAATGGCGGGAAAAGCTGGGGCTGGAGAAGGACGAGCTTATCCCCTTCGGGAGAACACCCAGGCTCGATTTCATCAAGATTATCGAGCGCCTCAAGGACAAGCCCGATG
>SMTZ1_10000146_pt1 | contig 61609 bp, 64 predicted proteins | sample DeeMarSWOR136_30_FD_25667 | JGI IMG/M metagenome (IMG submission 25667) | reverse complement strand
TTGCATATAAAATTCGTAAGACTGAAAAGGCCTAACATAACGAAAGAACAGGTTTCGAGATTCCTAAGAATTCGAACTCTCACTTTTTAGTCCCTCACACCCTCTGTTATTAACCTGAATACGGCTTCACCTTCTGGCATGTTCGGAGAGTCTATCAGTTTGGCTACCCTCTTCTCACCTTTCGATTTTCTGAGATAAACACGGAACGTTGCCTGATGACCAAGTATGTGACCACCTATCGGAGCGGTCGGGTCTCCAAAGAGAACATCAGGTCTTGCCATGACCTGGTTGGTTATGTATATCGCCACATTATAAACATCTGCAAGCCTCTGCAATTTATGAAGATGCCTGTTCAATTTCTGCTGACGGTCAGCGAGGGTTCCTCTACCCGTGTAATCCGAACGGAACGATGATGTGACAGAATCGACTATCAGGAGTTTGACATTCTCCCTTTTAAGGATATCCTCGGTTTTTTCAGCAAGAAGAACCTGATGATCCGAGTTGTAAGCCCTTGCAACAAAAATATTTTCCATCACCTTTTTTGGGTCCAAACCCAAGGACTCGGCCATCTGCCTTATCCTTTCCGGTCTGAATGTCTGTTCTGTATCTATGAATATCGCCTTGCCTCCCATTCCGCCTTTCTCTTTAGACATCTGGACGTTAACAGCCAATTGATGAGCCAGCTGGGATTTCCCTGAGCCGAACGCACCATGCATTTCTGTTATTGCCTGAGTTTCGATGCCTCCCCCAAGTAACGCATCCAAGGCCTTAGAACCAGTTGTTATCCTCCCTATCTGCTCCCTTTTTTTCAGGACTTCACTTGCGGGTTCAAAACCCATTTTCAGTTTTTGTCGCGCCCCTGCTATTATCTTATTTGCGGTTTCAACACCAAGCCCTGTCGCAGCCGAAAGCTCACCAGCAGAAGCGGCTGCTATGCTCATAACATTATCATAACCGGATTCCTTCAGTTTCTCCAGGGTTTTATCCCCGACTCCAGGCAAAACACCCAAATCCTTTGACATACAATCACCTCACGACCCTTTATATTTCATTTTAACATTTTAATCCTTAATCCCCTCTATTTTTTCCAAGAGATTTTTGCTTTCCTTTTCAACACCCATCGATTCAACTTCGTTTACGATAAATTCCATTCTGTCTATAAACTGATTTTTTCTCATTCTACCCCTGATAACGAATTCCTTGCCCAGAACATCCAGATTTTTATAAATTGACAAGGGGTCTGAATCTTTCGAAACGAATTCGCTCAGCTCACTTGTTTTCCTGCCCAAAACCCTTTCGGCAAGGTCACGGAAGAACACAACACGTATGTTCCCTGAACCGTCATCAACAACCCCCGAAACCACCAACTGATATTTTGGTTCGATTTTTCCATGCTCCTTGCATGTCCATACATCATCTGATTTTTCAACTCTGGTTTCGCATTTCGGGCAGACCTCGAAAAACGGATTCCTCCTGAACAACTGAACAATTGAGGCACGAACTTCGCTGTATTCATTCTCCCTTAAATCCTTAATATCCTTAACCCTGACTTCCCCGAAACCCCTTTCGGTATCCTCATGTTTCGGTATTTCGATATCTATCCCCTCGATTTTTTCGATCTTGCCAAATTTTCCCAGCCTTAACTCGTTGTTGCCCCTGTTGTCTTCCTTGACGTAACCATTCGAAATTTTGACAACATCACCCTCCTTTATTCCCAATTTGTTCAAAACATCTATCTCCCTGTCCCACAGGGACAAACGGATCGTTCCGGTTTCGTCCCCTAAAACGAGGTTGATAACGCTTCCCTTCCTGTCTTCCTTTTCAAACTCCCTTTTCTCAGCAATATCCATAACCCTACCTATCAAATCAACCGAACGTATCCCGGAAACCACATTCTTTATCTTCAACCCCCTTTTTTTGGTTTCCTTCAGGAGATTAATGCCCAACTCCTTACCCACAATATACGCGGCTCCTTCCAGGGAAACTAGACCGGAGAGCTCGGTCTGCTTCTCCTCGATCTTCCCTTTGACCTCCTCCTCGGAGAGCTCAGAAGACTTCACGATTTCCTTGACAATATCCTTTACAGAATACATAACTATCACGAATGATAATAAAGAATTGAAAATTAGTTATAAAAGATTATGTTTAAACCTTTCTCATAACATGTAAAATACGCCATAACAATTCTGCTATTCGATGATCCTCAAACCCGTGGATGATTCAAGGATTCTCTTGACCTCCTTGGTCTTGGTCTTGTAAGGAGGAAGATTTTTTTCAATCCACTCCATTATGATCGAGGGCTCCTTGTAATAGATGTTTATCAGCTTGCAAACCTCCCTGTAATCCGTTATCGCGAACTTTATCATCCATTCCAAGATTTTCACCCGGTTCTTTATTTCAATTTCCATGTTTTCGTATTTCATGCCCCTGTCGAATGCGATCCTTTTCAAAAGATAAGATCCATCAAGATTCGATCCAAAGGAATCCGTTGACGGAATCCAGTCAAATGTCTTTATGGTATGGGGATTTCCAGTCTTCGGGTCAACGGATTCTATCTCCACTATGTTTTTGACCCTCCTTGCTGATTTCCCCTTCTCCTTTGCATTGACCATGATTATTACAATATCTAGGGTCTCTATCAGACTTGGGGAAAGCTCTATGGGCGGGGTCTCCAGACGTTTGATAACGTCTTCTATTGAACCTGCGTGTATCGTTCCTATAGATGAATGCCCTGAAGCCATTCCCTGGAACATTACGTACGCCTCCCTCCCCCTTACTTCGCCCACTATAACGTAATCTGGATTCTGCCTGAATGACTCCTTCAGGAGCTCGAAAAGCGTGACTTCCCCGTATCTCTTCCCTGACGCTTCTGGAACGCCAAACCCAATCCTGGACACGCTCGGTATCCAATTTTCATGCGGAAGGTTTAGCTCACGGGTGTCCTCGATGGAAACTATCTTGTCTTCCGGAGGAATGAACATGCTTATGGAGTTCAAAAACGTGGTTTTCCCGCTGGAAACACCGCCACATATAAGAGTGGAAGCCCTCGCCTCTGTAACCACCCAAAGGTATGCCATTAATTCGGTTGATGCGGTTTTTAAGTTTATGATATCTATGGGCGAAAAGGGCTCTATACGAAACTTTCGAATGGAAAACGTCGGGCCTTTGGTGGTGACGTCCTTTGCTAATGTCGCCTGAACCCTGGAACCGTCAGGAAGTGATCCGTCAAGAAGCGGTTTTGCATATGAAACGTACCTACCGCATCTCTCCGCTAACTTTATCACGAAGTTGTTAAGGTAACCACTGTCCCTGTAAATTATGTTAGTTTCTATTGAACCAAACTTCCTGTGAACAACGAAAACGGGTATCTCCAGACCAGGACAGCCTATATCCTCTATGTAAGGGTCATGAAGCAAACCCTCGATTTCATTGAACCCAACGAAGTTCCTGTATATGTAGTAGCTTATCTTCACATAGCTTTCCTGACTTAAAACAATGTTTTCATCCTCGAATATCTTTGTTAGCTTTTTCTGGATGTATTCAAACGTTTCCCCCTTCTCCTTCACAGCCGAAAGTTCAACATCTATGGTTTCCAGCAGATCCTTTTTAATGATCTCCAGAGTCTTCTTTTCCTTTTCTGACAACTCAGGTTCTATCACATTATAGAGAAGGCCCCTTTTTTCTTTATCCCAAAATATTCTTGCATAAACAAAGGGCTCTAGAAGCGGATATTTTATGTCAACCTCTGTCATCTTCTTGACAGAAGGGAAAACTATCAGGTGCTTGGGTTCCTTGATCTTGACAACAGGATATTCCATCCTGCCCCTACCCTTAAGCTTGTCTATCTTATCCCTAAGAGCTCCCCTCAGCCTCATCAAACCTACTTCCTCTTGGCCTTCTTAACAATTTTCCTGTGTCGAGCGCAACCAGGACACGCATAAATCTTGGTTGTGGAAAGCGAAAATCTCCTCCTCCCCAGCTCTTTTCTCAGAGAAGGGTCGGATATGGAAAACCCTCTGTACACAACGAATGTTTTATATTTCGGAACCTTTCTTCCGCAAAAACCGCACGTCACTACAGTCTCTTTCCCTCTCGTTTTCGTGTGGTGCCATCCTCTCTTGTAAAAATCTTTCCTGGTCATACCAATTACACCTCTATTCCTAATTTATTATTTAAACCGATAGGATATATAAGAAATTTAAATAATGATGTGTTACCAGTTTAAAGGATGATCGAGATGAAAGAGAAACTGAAACGTTTGAATGAGTACGAGGGGTTATAGAACCTGTTATAGGTCTTCCGGACATGCATTGGGGTTACGGTCTGCCCATGGGTGCTGTGAGCGCTTTCGACTTCGAAAAAGGTATAATATCCTCTGGTTTGTGCGGATTCGATATAAACTGCGGTGTTAATTCCATACGAACGAACCTCGATTATAATCAGGTTAAACCCAAATTGAACGAGTTAATCCAAACCCTGTTTAAAAATATCCCCTGCGGTGTGGGAGCCAAAGGAAGGCTGAAACTAACGCATGATCAACTGGATCAGGTCCTAACGAGGGGTATAGACTGGGCGATTGAGAACGGATACGGAACGAAAGAGGACAAGGAACACATGGAGGAGAAGGGACATATGGAAGGGGGAGATCCTTCCAAGGTTTCCGATCTTGCGAAAAAACGCGGCCTCCAACAGCTGGGAACGCTCGGGGCAGGAAACCATTTTCTTGAGATACAGAGGGTTTCTGATATCTATGACAGGGAAACCGCTGGCAGATGTGGAATCGAAAACCCGAACCAGACCTTAATCATGCTTCATTGCGGCTCCCGCGGTCTGGGACACCAGGTCGCGAGCGATTACCTGAAGATACAGGAACAGGCGGTGAGTAAGTATAACATATGGCTTCCAGACCGGCAGCTTGCATGTGCTCCAGCAAAGTCCCAAGAAGGGCAAGACTATTTTGCTGCAATGGTGTGTGCTGTTAACTATTCGTTCACGAACCGCCTGGTCATGACCCAGTGGATTCGAGAAACGTTCGAAAAGGTCTTCGGAAAGGAATGGGAATCGATGGATATGAATACAATATACGGGTTATGCCATAACGTGGTTAAGCTCGAAGAACACGTTATCAACGGAAAGAAGAAAAGGGTTTTTGTTCACAGGAAAGGCTCTACACGTTCGTTCCCCAACGATCCCGTTCTCATCGCCGGTACGATGGGAACGTCTTCTTACATTTTAAAGGGGACAGAAAGGGCGATGGAGAAAACGTTCGGCTCAACTGTCCACGGAGCGGGACGTTCCATGTCGAGACACGCTGCAATCCGCAAGTTCTGGGGCGGGAAGGTAAAGGAAGAACTAGCGAACAAAGGGATTGTCGCCCAATCAACCCACCCGAAGGTATTGGCTGAAGAAGCTCCCAATGCTTACAAGAATGTGGATGATGTGATCGAGAGTGTTCATGGCATGGGAATTTCTTTAAAGGTTGCGCGCATGGTTCCGGTCGGGGTGTGCAAGGGATAGAAAGCGAAATGCATCAACCAATTATATGTCCAGACTAACTGTTACTTTGTAACCACTTTTAGTTTTTTCAACCCCGAATTTGTGGTAAGTCACACCCTTCACCAAGGTCCCTCCTTTCCCTTTCGTTATACCCTCGCCGTAGCATTCCGCCTTCAAATGCTTTCCGTCGATTTTTATCACTTTGAATTTTGAGAAGAACATCCCTTCCAAGTCTGCAAGGCTTATGAGTTCCTGCAACCAATTGAACATCAAATCCTTTATACCCTCCCCTCTGACCTCAACTTCTCTTTTTAACTTGGGTCTGATTTTTTCGATTTGGCATATCACACTGAAAAGAGCGGAAGCAGCGTTAACGAACAGCTCTTTCAGACCCCCTCCGTACGCCTCAAAAAGAATATCAGACGTCAGATCATCTATGAACTTATACTTCATAAATATCCTAGAAAGACTTACGATTACTTAAATAAAAAAACAGGGGGTTTTTAGTACGCTGGGAAACCAAGTCCCCGTATGTCGTACTTACCGATCAGGTCCTGTGCCCCCCTGCACTGCAAGGATTGTATAACCACCTTTTCCAGGTTGTCGTTCGTAGGTATGGTGGCTGTTTTTATATCTTGGGATTCTATTGTAAGGTCTTCCAAACCGCCTCTTTCCGAAGCCACTGTGTTGTTTGCATAGGTAAGTCTTGCCACGAAACCTCTAAGTGGAACATCTCCCGTGTTGAATAATGCGATGGTCAGGTTCTTTGTCGTGTCATTGTAGTTCGCATTTTGTATCAACAACTGAGCCTTTGCGCAGAACTGGAGTTCTTCTCTCTGCTGGGTCACGAAGGTGGTTGCCCATCCTGCGAGGATTCCTGCAACGATCATTGTAAACGCTATCAACATTATCACTGCAATCAGAGGGGATATACCCTTTCTCATCTTTATCACTCCTTAACTATATCCTTTTTAGGTATCTTGGCTGAAAACCCAGGGCACGCCTTGTTGAAGACTGTTATCTCTTCTGCCGTTCTTCCGAGTTCCGAGTAATCTCCCTGCGTTCCGTTCAGATTGATAAATATCATGGCAGATCTCTGTTCAGCCAACGGATTTTCCTTGCTCAAAGATGGTGTAACCTTGATATCAAGGCCTGTGTCGTTGTATGTGACTATATCCGTTGTGTTCATTATCTGCACACTGAGTCCATAGATCTCTATCGAGCCCAGGTTTTTAACACGTATTGTAATATTATTGTTGTTGCTTGTATATGTAGCTGACTCTATGTTGTAGTTCGTTCGTGCCACGCACTGGGTTGTCACGCCCGTCTGCGTTGTAACCCAATGGGTAATCCATGAGGATATCATCACCCCGACTGCAACACTTATGGCTATTAGTACGACGGCAGCCACTATGGGAGAAATACCCTTCATGCCCATATTATAAGATTTGAACTATCTCACTAATAAAAGTTTAAAAAGCAATTTAAGGGTGTTAAGACAACCACCGAACATACAATGAAAAATTTAAATAGGCGGAAAAACCAATTCTCTATTTATGTGAATCCATGGAAAAGATGGTTTACCTTTTCGGCGAGAAGGGGAAGGAGAGCATAGAGTTGCTGGGAGGCAAGGGAGCAAACTTGGGAGAGATGACCAAGATAGGTTTGCCTGTCCCGCCAGGTTTTACCATATCAACACGGGTGTGTATGGATTTCATAAAAACCAAGAAATACCCCAAATATCTTGATAAACAAATCGAATTGAACCTAAAGATACTGGAAAGAAAAATGAAAAGGAAATTCGGAGATGAGAAAAAACCTTTACTCGTTTCTGTGAGATCGGGCGCTCCGGTCTCCATGCCAGGCATGATGGACACGGTTCTCAACTTAGGTCTCAACGATAAGACAGTAAAGGGAATTGAAAAAGAAAGTGGAGACCCAAGATTCGCATGGGATTCTTACAGAAGGTTCATACAGATATTTGGTGATGTTGTTTTGGGTGTGGATCATGAAAAATTCGAGAAGATTCTTAAAAAATACAAGGGGGGGAGGAGGGATACTGATCTCAGAGTTGATGAACTAATGGGTATAGTTAATGATTATAAAAATCTTGTCAGGAAAGAAACGGGCAAGGAATTCCCCTCAGATCCCAAGAAGCAGCTTAAGATGTCGATAGATGCAGTATTCCGTTCTTGGAACAACAAGCGGGCGAAAATCTATCGAAAGCTCCACGACATACCCGATGATACGGGAACCGCTGTGAATATTCAGGTAATGGTTTTCGGCAATACGGGATGGAACAGCGGGACAGGGGTTGGCTTCACCAGAAACCCCGCAACAGGCGAACACAAACCGTATGGCGAATATCTCTTGAATGCCCAGGGAGAAGATGTGGTTGCAGGTATACGAACCCCAAAGCCTATAGCCAACCTTAAAAAAGACCTCCCCAAAGCTTACGAGGAGCTGATGAGGGTCTACAAATTGCTCGATAAACACTACAGGGACATGCAAGATTTGGAATTCACGATAGAGAACGGAAAACTCTTCGTTCTCCAAACGAGAACAGGTAAGCGGACAGCGCAGGCAGCTGTTAAAATAGCGGTAGATTTGGTGAAGGAGGGGGTGTTAAAAAAGGATGAAGCGATGATGAGAATAGACCCCAATCAACTTGACCAGCTGCTGCACAAGCAACTCGACCCCAAAGAAAGAGAAAAGGCAATGTTGATGACAAAGGGACTTCCTGCCTCCCCAGGCGCCGCTGTTGGAATCATATGTTTCACAGCCGACAGGGCAGAGAGGCTCGCATCCAAGGGAAATGATGTAATCCTCGTTAGGGAAGAAACTTCCCCTGAAGACATTGGTGGAATGTCTGTTTCCAAGGGGATACTGACAGCAAGAGGGGGTATGACTTCCCACGCTGCTGTTGTCGCGCGGGGGATGGGAACCTGTTGCGTCGCCGGCTGTGAAGATATAGTCATTGATGGGAAGAAGAAGACACTGACAGCTGGGAAAATCAAAATCAAGGAAGGGGATTGGATCACGCTGGACGGGGGAAAAGGAGAGGTTATAAAGGGAAAGGTTGCTGTCACAGATCCTGAAATGAAAGGCGAGTTTAAAACACTTATGAAGTGGGTTGATGGTATCAGGAGATTGAAGGTGAGAGCCAACACAGACACACCCGAAGATTCGAGAAGGGCAAGGAATTTTGGGGCTGAAGGAATCGGTTTGTGCAGGACAGAACACATGTTTTTCGAGGGAAACCGCATAGATTCCGTCAGGGAGATGATACTGGCGGATGATGAGAAAGGAAGGAGAAAGGCGTTGAACAAACTTCTACCCATGCAGATGAATGATTTCTTAGGGATATTCAAAGAGATGAACGGGTTGCCCGTTACCATAAGATTGCTCGACCCCCCGCTTCACGAATTCCTTCCAAAAGAAGACCGTGAAATACGAAAGCTTGCAAGGAAGATGAGAATTAGCTATCAGAAGCTCAGAAACAAGATAAATTCTTTGAGCGAATTTAATCCCATGCTGGGGTTCAGGGGATGCAGGCTGGGAGTTGTATATCCTGAGATTTCAGAGATGCAGGTTGAAGCGATAATCAGGGCAGCAATCAAAATCAACAGGAGCGGAGGCAGAGCATTACCGGAAATTGAGATCCCTGTTTTAGGGAGTATTGAGGAGGCAAAGGCCATCAGAGGCATTATAGACAGGATAGCCAAGGATATAATCAAAAAATCAGGGGTTAACGTAAGATACAGGGTGGGAACCATGGTTGAACTTCCGAGGGCATGCATTGTTGCTGATAAGCTCGCGAAGATTCTAGATTTCTTCTCATTCGGAACGAACGATCTCACCCAAACCACTTACGGGTTTTCCAGGGACGATTCAGGTAAATTCATTCCTAAGTACGTGGAGAAGGGCATACTCAGGAATGATCCCTTCCAGATATTGGACAGGGAGGGGGTGGGATCGCTTATGGAAACATGCGTGAAATTGGGAAGAAAATCCAATCCTAGGATCGAAATAGGAATTTGTGGTGAACACGGGGGAGAAAAAGATTCGATAGAGTTCTGCCATTTGATAGGGCTGGATTACGTTTCCTGTTCCCCATTCAGGGTCCCGATAGCGAGACTTGCCGCGGCGCAGGCCAAGATAAAGAATGGATAATATAGATTTAAATAGAAATTTTTCACCACGAAAATACTTAAATAACTTCTATTTCTATTTAAAATCAAGTGAGAGTATGGTCAAGGTAAAGGAAATAATGAAGAAGCATGTGGTTACGATAGACCCTGACGTGAAGATGTCGACAGTCGCAAAAATCCTCACGAACAACAGAATAGGTTCAGCCGTGATAGTTGAGAAGGACAAGCCCATCGGAATGGTTACAACGAACGACATAGTAACCTTGATCGCAAACAACAAGGATCCAAAAAAGATAAAGGCAGGGAAATTCTGGAAGGAAAGAAGGAGACCATTCATAACGGTTTCACCTGATGAGAACGTCTTGAACGTCGCGAAAAAAATGATAAAGAGCGGATTGAAGAGGTTTCCCATAGTAAAGGACGGTAAGTTGAAGGGCATAGTTTCGACCAAGGAAATTCTTCTGGTTTCGCCAGAACTCATAGAAATCCTTTCGGAGAAGCTGAAAGCGAAGGTGGATGCAGTTGCAAGACCCGACCAGACAATCTCCGGCCTTTGCGAGAGGTGCGATTCGTATTCGGACGATCTGAGGAACATAGACGGAAGATGGATTTGCTCTGAATGCAACGAAGAGAAAGAGGAGTGACCAGAAACAGGGGATTTCTTTACAGACGTTTAAACATATGTTTAAACATATATATTTTAGTACATAATTCCAGATTTCTTTATGAAAATTTATACCGTATGCATATTCCTGTTGTTCTTGTTTGCATGTAATGTCCAGGCGATCACGATAAACGAGATCATGCCGAACCCCTTAGACGAGAAAAATGAATGGTTTGAAATATACAACCCGGAAAACGAGGAAATCAACCTTTCTCTCTTGAAAATAACGGACAACAGGGAAACGGACGAGATAACATGCAACACCAATGAAAATTGCTCGCTTCTAACAGACGATACATATTTTATCATATTGGGGAGAAATGCGAACATTACGGAAATAACCAATGAAAGCATAACCTATTTTTACGTGGACGACACGAAGATAGGAAATTATCTCGGCAATGACGGCGATAATGTTTCAATACATAATTCAACACACATCATTGACAACGCATCATACCCCCCGTTTCCCGATGAGATGGAAGGATATTCCTGGTCCAGGATGGAAAACGGTAGCTGGTTCTATTGCGGTTCACCCACGCCAGGGAAGTCAAATTTCTTCATCAACACATCTGTGAACCAGACCAATGGAAGCGAAACGAATATCACTGATGAAACCTGCGATCTCTCGCTTTCAATAACGTCCGATCTCATTCTCATCTCAGGCGAAAAGCACACATATTACCTGGGTCTTGAAGACGAAAATTGCGACCAAGAGGAAAAAGAGGTGAGCATAGAATACTGGATAGAAGACCTCTTCGGGGACATTACAAAATCCGAATACACCACAACGCAGAGCATGATATGCTCTAAAAATATATCCAGGCAATGGACCCCCAAAGATATCGATGGATCCGAGGCATTCTATATAACCGCGAATATAACCAATTCAACCTGTAATGATTCCGACCATTCGAACGATTTCGCTGAAAGGATAGTTATTGTTAAAGGCGAAAAGTCCGATCCGGAGGAATGTCCTCCCTGCGAAACAAAGAAAACAGCCTGTTCCTGCGGACCCTGCCCCACATGCACTTATGAGAAAGAAGAAGAGAAAAAGGAGGATTTCGAAATAATTTCATACCCTGAAGAGATCAGAAAAGACGAAGAAATTGAAATAAAAATTGAAATCCGAAACCCCATGGGACAGCCAAGAAATTACACGGTTTACTCTTATGTTTACGAAGGAAACAAGCCGATGTCCCTTGGTTTTGATGGAAAAGAATGGCTCAACACATGGGACGCGAACAAAAAGAACGTAAGCGTTCCTGGAAACTCGTCCGTTGTTGTCGAACTCAATAACAGGATAGCGGAGGACACAACCCCAGGGGAATACAAACTGAGGGTAAGGATATGGGTTGAGGGCAGGAAAAGCGATATCACCAAAGAAATAGTGATCAAAGAGCCACTTCCCACCCCCAGCAACCAAACAACAGAGGAAGAAAACGAAACAAAACACAACAAATCCGAAGCCGTGATAAGGATACCCACAGGGGAAATAATACACAAAGGCGAAGAGAACTGGTTTTCAAATTTTATAGAAAACTTGATCAATTTCTTTAAAAGCATTTTTAGAATTTAAATACCATCTTAAACAATAATTTTACGAGAACATACGGACCTGTAGCTCAGTTGGAAGTTTCGAAAGAAATAGACAAAGTCTATTTCAACCGACAATAGAGCACTCGCCTCCTAAGCGAGGGGTCGTGGGTTCGAATCCCACCAGGTCCGTTAAGAACGTGTGATGACTTGGGTATATAGTTCAGGTCATCTTTCGAACATGATATATTTATAACTTTTAGAAAATAAATTATAAGCATGACCAGAATAATAGCATTGGCTTCTGGAAAAGGCGGAGTCGGTAAGACAACATTAGTTTCGAACCTAGCTACTTCACTCGCCCTTTACGGCAAATCAGTTGTCGCCCTCGACGCAAACCTTACGACCTCCAACCTCGGTCTGCATTTGGGGATTCACTTATATCCCAAAACCCTGCATGATGTTCTGGAAGGAAGGGCAACGATCCGTGATGTTACATACCAGCATAAAACGGGATTCAGGGTTGTACCTGCCGATATATCTTTGCGGAAAATGAGAAACGTCAAATCAAATGATTTTGTCCATATTTTTTACAAGCTCATGGAAGATACGGATTTCCTTCTGATAGACTCTGCCGCGGGCTTGGGGAGAGAGGCGAGAGCTTCGATAGAGGCTGCCGATGAGCTGATAACAGTGACCAATCCAGAGCTTCCGGCTGTGACTGATGCGATGAAACTGGGCCTGATCGCGAATAAAACCGAGACCCATAATCTGGGCGTGATAGTAAACAGGATAAAGAACGAATCGCATGAGCTTCCGATAGAACACATAGAGGATATGTTGGGCGTTCCCGTAATAGGAAGGATCCCTGAAGACAGGGAAGTCCGCAGGTCAATCGCCTTGAAGGAGCCCCTTGTATATTACAACCCGAAATCCTTCGCCGCGCAGCACATGAGATCGATAGCAGCCACCCTTATCGGGGAAGAATACACCCCCAGAAAACCATGGGGCGTTCGCTTATTCGGCTGGCTGGGAAGATAAGTATACTCCTCTTTTTAAATCAGCTAAAACTTTATCAACCATTTTTTCATTTTCCTTAAGTTCATCAAGTAATTCTTGGTTACCATCATTGAAAGCCTGAATTTGATAAACAGATATTTCATTTTTATATGCCTGAAGTTTGGCTTCAACTACACAAGGAGGGTCCTTCACCAAATCTATTATATCGAAAATTGATTTTCCCAACATATCAATAAATATTGATGTAAATTTTTAAACTTATATTTCAGAACTATTTTTTCAATATCCCTAACAAATCGCTCAGATTAATTTCGAACGCGCATACTGGCTGCTCGATCCTGAAATTCTCAAGAACCTTCGGGTGGATCTCTCCTATGCATGCGATCTTTCTTCCCTTAACGGAAACCCTTCCTACCCTTCCCGGTATGAAGGAAGGGTGTTCAACGTCCTCGATCACGTAGGCAACCCCCAGATTTCTCATGAGGAAATCGAAACTCTGTTTCGCTTTCGTGAAGTTCGCCTCAGAATCCGCGAAGGCCCATGCAAGCCTCGTGGGATTCCTCGATCTGGTTTCCGCCTTCTCATCGAAGAGGACGACCTCCCCCATTTCGAATATGTTCTGGGGGTATTCCCTGTTCGTATTCTTGCCAATGAATTCGATCAAGGAGGGGATGATCCACGTTCTGAACACGCTCCAGTTTTTTGAGATTGGATTTTCGATCTCTATAAGTTTCGAAACTTCCAGATCCATCCTTTTCGCGATGTTGTCCCTGTTCGTAAGTATGTATGAAAGAACCTCCTGCGATCCCATACCTGTCATTATGTTTGATACCCTTCTGGAAAATTCATTCATTCTGGTTTGCCCCCCGATTGTTGATATTTTAGGTATCACAGGTTCGATCCTGTTGTAACCGTAAGAAATTATGATATCCTCTATCACATCGACCTGATGCATGATATCCTGCCTGTAGGCAGGGTAAGAAACAAGGAACTTTCCCCCCTCGGTTTCGACGTCGTACCTTGATTCAAGAAGGAGTTTTCTTATTTTATCCTTTCCCAAATCAAGACCTGAAAGCCTCCTTACGCGATCCACATCCACGGTTATCCTTTTGGGCTTCAGATCGGGCGTTACCATCCTGCCTTCCCGGGAGACCACCTCGACGGTCTCGATCCTCCCTCCCCTGTCAGCCAAGGCTGAAACCATTATATTGAGCGATGGAAGAAGAAACTTCATATCAAAACCCGAACATTCTATGAAGACATCTCTCGTTTTCTTCGTGACCTTTCCCGTGTAGTCCGAATTTATTATGGGAGGCATGGAAAGGACATGGTTCTTTGAATCTATGAATACGGGATATTTATCAAAATCCGCCAGCAGATGCCCGTATTCCTTTCCCTTCGGGTGCTGGGACAGGATCTGCCTCAGATTCAATTCTTTATCAAAATCCAGAGGAACAAATTTTATCTCGTCAGGTTTGTATGCACGGAAGTGAATGGGCGGCGAAATCTTATGGTAATCGTATATACCCAATGCCACCTCCCCCCTGTTCCTTCCGAAGGTTTCACAGATCTTTTCCTGCAGCTGTATAATCTGGAACAGGAACTCGTCATCTATTTTCAGTCCCTTGACAACGGCACAAACAGTTTTGGGTCTTATATTTTTTAGATTCTTATCAATTATGACCCTCAATCCGGATTTTTTCATTTTGTATCTGATCAGACCTTTGTCTTTCGTGTATCTAGATCTCAATTCTCTTGCCACCCCCTCGGCAGACCAAAGATCAGGCCTGTTCGTATCCGCTATCTCCATCCTTATTCTGTCGCCCCTGAACGATTCCACTTCGCCCTTGACGTATTCGAGCGCTCTTTCCAGTTCCTTCCGTGTGAATTTCTTTTCCACCAGTTTGTTCAAATCCTTAAGCGAAACCTCAATCGTGGGCATTAGAATACCCTCCTTGATTTTCTTAAAAAATCTAGATCTTGGGAAAAAAGATTCCTTATATCCTTCACATCCAGCCTCATCATTGCCAAACGATCTATCCCGAAGCCCCAGGCTATGACAGGTTCTTTCACGCCGAGTGGTTCGGTAAGCTCTGGCCTGAAAACGCCAGCTCCAGCCAGCTCGACCCACCCGAATTCAGGATACTTCGCGGATATCTGGACGGATGGCTCTGTGAATGGGAAGTAATCAGGAACGAATTTAACTTCCCCGATGCCGGTGATTTCAAAAACGAATTGTTTAAGCAAACCGAGCAGATGCTTGAAGGACAAATCTTTGTCTATCACGAAGCCTCCGAGCTGATTGAATTCAACTGCATGGGTTGAATCGATAACATCAGGCCTAAAACAGCGAACCAGGTTGAAATATTTACCCGGGATCTCGACCCCCTTCGCCAGATACCTGGGGGATATAGCCGTGTCATGCGCCCTGGGCATGAGCTGCGAGGCGATCTTTTCACTCCATTTATATCTCCACCCTCTCGATCCTGTTTTCCATCCTTGTTCATGCGAAAGTTTCACATTCCTCACCATTCTCCTGTCAGGGAGCTTTCCGTGCTTGGGTTCCTTGATACGGTAGGTGGCACTCCAGTCCCTGGCGGGATGGTTCTGCGGCTGATAGAGGGCGTCGAAGTTAAAGAATTCCAATTCAATTATCGGGCCTTCCATCTCCCGGAAACCCAACCTAACGAGGGTTTCCCTAACATTCTGGATGAATTCGCTGTAAGGATGTCTGTTACCACCGCGTATCTCGGGAACATTTATTTTTATATCGTACCTTCTGAATGTCTTCCCCTCCCAAGACCTTTCTTTCAACATTTTCGGGGTCAGTCTTTCCAGAAGACCTTCAATCCTTGTTTTTTTGAATTTCAACAGGACCTCCCTCCCGAATTCCGTTAGGTCAACATACTTGAGCTTGACACTCTCCTTCTTAACAATCTTTTTCCTCCTGCTCAGCTTTGAATACGTGTTTTTACCTTCCTGATCAAGTTTCGAGACCTCCAACGGTAGACGTTTCAGAAATTCTTCCTCAACAAACCCGTCCTTTAGCAAACCATCCTTTTTCCTCGTGGGCTCTATCCTGTTCCCCAGTATGGATATCGCGTACTTCGATTTCAACACACCCAGACAAACCCTTAACTCATCGTCGTTGAGTTTCGCCCTTTCCTTTATATCCATAAGAGACGTTTCGCCATCAAGATTTTCAAGAAACCTCCTTTCTGGAAGACCTCTCTTGAGATAAACCTCTCCGTTTTTATCAAGGTTTATGATCTCCTTGGAAACAGATTTTATTCTTAAAACGTTCTTGTTCTCAAGCCACTGGAGCGCTCTCATAACCTCTATCCTTTCCAACCCCGATTTATCTGCGAGGTCTTTCAATTCAACATTGTCTCTGAGAAAGGGAATAACCCTTCTTTCTAAAGGGTGCAACGCCTCGAGAAGTTCTTGAACCCTCATAAGTTATTATAAGAAGCGGTGGCTTTTATAATTTGGTTTAACCCACCTTGTAGAGAACCCCAATCATGTGGAAATCCTCGGTAGTCGATACCATTTCCAGTCCAGGAACCGATGTCTCCCTTTTCAGCTGTTTCATACTCATCTTTTCTTCGTACCCCTCTTTTATTGAAATTAACCTTTCAACCAGCCAGGATTTTTTCGGGGCAAAAAATATCACGAACCCGCCCCTCTTGGCGAAGTTTTTGTGCAGCAAGATTATTTCCCTTCTTTTCTCTTGGTGAAAATGCTCTATCAGACCGTCAGAGAAAACCAAATCATGCTTCCCTCTGTAACCAAACATATCGGTCAGGATGTAATTCATTCGCCCATTCCCAACTACCTTCTTGAATATCTCGTACGCCTTCCTGTTGCTGTCTATCAATGTTCCTTTGCACCCATATTTTTTGCAAATAAGCTTACAGATGTAACCGGAACCCCCGCCCAGTTCAAGTATGTTTTTCCCTTTCAGATCAATGTTTTTAAGCAACCTGAAATAACTTCTGACCCTGAATTTTTCATAAATCCTGTAAAAGAGGAAAGATCTGAAGGTAATTTTTTTGCTCCAGAAACCTGTCCAGTCAGGTTCGTCATTTTTCATAAATTTATTAAGTTAATGCCAAATATAAATTAAGATTAAGCCTGCAGGTATGTTATTATGAAAAAAGGGAAAATCTTCTTCAACTCAATAACAGCAAGTCTTCCGAAGAACACGATACAGTTCCTGTTCGGTGTCTTGCTATTCTGGCTTATAATCGGAACGTTCGAAATCTTCGTTGCGGTTTTGGGTCTTGTAGCATTTGCGGTCGCATATTCATCAGTCTACATGTACAACGATATAGTGGATCACAGAATTGATAAAAAGGATAAGGAGAAACTGAAATGGAAGTTGATAGCGAGCGGAGACCTGAGTGTGAAAAAGGCGAAATATTTATCAGTGGCCCTTGGAGTTACGGGCTTATCGCTTTCATTTTTAGTTAACAAATGGTTTTTCCTGATTATGATTGCTTTGCTACTTCTGAATTTTTTTCATACATCCCCAAGAACACGGTTTAAAAGTAGCGTAACCAAAACGAGCATAAACATGACAATCATCGAATTTTTGAAATACAGCACAGGGTGGTTCGCCCTGACTTCGAATATATCATCCTTTCCCCTTTTGCTGGTTTTTTCTGTTTCTCTCATCTACACGACGGGTTACATGCTTTACAAGTTCAGGTTTAAGGGCAACACAATTAGAAGCAAGAAGAAGGTCTTCTGGATTTTCGGAACACTGAGCAGCGTATCTTACGTGGTGTCAATATTCTTGTACGGATTCCCTTTGAGCATGATTATTTTGATAACAATAGCGGTTACCGCTTTCCTCTTCTTCAGACACGTTAAGTTCCTGTCTTACAGGACAAGGAACATGATGTTCGTTGGTTACCTTTTGCTTTCAGTGTTCATCTTTTCATTTTTGATGCTTTTGAACCCCGTTTTCGCGGAGATAAACTACAAGATGGCGGATGAGATACACCTTCAAACAGGAAAAATTTCCGATCAGTTGCCAGGACCTCTAATGAACTCAATAGAGGACATTTCGAATGAGCTTAAGAAATACGAGAGCCTGGAAGACATAGAAGAAACGCTGATAAACCATAATTGACTTTATTTTAACCTCTTCTGCAAGAATGTCTTTATATGGGGTTTCGTCCCCGTCTTTTCCCCTGAAATTTTGGTTTTCCTTGCCTTTATCGCTTCCATCACGCTTTTCCTGCTCGGTTCAGAATTCACCAATGTTATACCCTTCCCTATCTCTTCCTCGAAGTGCGCATCAGATCCTGCTACTATAGGCAAACCGCTCTCTTCCGAAAACCTCAACGCTTTCTTGTTGAATCTGTTGAACATGCTCCTTGCGTTAAAGCCTTCCACGGCATCGGTGTATTTCAAAATTTTGTAGGCAGACCTGCCTAAGCCCATTCTTAGGCTGTCAAACGGGTGAGGCAAAACGATGAAACCTCCAAGTTTCTTGACAAGCTCGCAGGTCTCGATCAGATCCATGAACTGTGGAATCGTTCTGTCTATGTTGAAGGCGATGATTTCGCCTTCCTTGGTTTTTATTTCCTCACCCACAAAAACAACAAGACCCTTCGCTATCCTTTTTGCCATAGCCTCCGTCTCCTTCCCTCCCTCAACGCTGCCGTGGTCTAAAACGCCTATGATGTCCAGACCGACATCCTTCGCCCTCTTTATGATAACCTCTGGCGTCAGGTTGCTGTCTAAGGAACGGTATGTATGTATGTGAAAATCCCCCTTCAGGTCGCGCTTCGTTTCTGACATAGATTATTCTTATTAAACAAACCCTAATAAATTTATATAATCAGGTGTTTTTATGGGAAATTTCGAAAGAATTCACGAACTTGCAGACCAGAGAGGTCTCTTCTTCCCCTCCGCCGAAATACACTCGCCTCCTTCTGGGTTCTGGGACTTCGGGCATCTAGGAACGATACTCAGAAGGAAGATAGTAGATCTCTGGAGAAGGGAGGTCGTCAGGAAAACCGATTCCCTTGAGATCGAAGGCTGTTTGATACTTCCAAAACAGAACTTCGAAGCGTCCGGACATTTGAAGGGTTTTGTTGACCCCCTCGTGCAATGCAAGAAGTGCCACAAGATATTTAGGGTGGACAAATTGATAGAGAAGAAAACAGGAAAAACGATACCTGAAGCCCTCGAAACAAGGGAGTTTGATGCAATCATAAAAAAACATAAAATCAAATGTCCCGAATGCAGAGGATCGCTGGCGAAAACCAAGAAGTTCAATATGATGATAGGAACTTCCATAGGTCCTTTATCAAAAGAAATCAACGCATACCTCAGACCGGAAACATGCCAAAACATATTCACCGCCTTCCAGAAGATATTTAAGACCTCTCGCGTCTCCCTACCCTTCGGTATTTCTCAGGTCGGGAGGGCATTCAGGAATGAGATATCCCCGAGACAGGGCCTCATCCGAACAAGGGAGTTCAGCCAGCTCGAGACCGAGGTCTTCTTCAACCCCAAGAAAATCAATGATTTCCCCGAATTCGATAAATACAAAAACGTGAAACTGAGATTAAAACTTCTGGGAAAGGAAAGGGCGGAGTCGATAACAGCGAACGACGCCGTAAAGAAAAAAATCCTTTCCGGGAAGCTCGTGGGTTATTACCTTGCTGTCACGCAGAAATTTTTCGAAAAATGCGGTTTTTATCCTAAGGACATCCGCTTCCGCGAACTCGAGGACGAGGGGAAGGCGTTTTATTCGAAGGAAACATGGGACTTCGAGGTGAAGATGAGCACAGGGTGGCTGGAATTGGTTGCGTGCAACTACAGAACGGATTTCGACCTCTCCTCCCATTCCAGGGTTTCGAAAGCAGACCTAACGGTTGTCGAGGACGAGGATAAATTCGTTCCACACATATTCGAGCTTTCCATGGGACTCGATCGGATTTTTTACGGAGTTCTCGAAAATTCAATATCCGAGAGGAAAGGAAAGCCTGTTCTGAAATTCCCAAGGGAACTCACACCACTGGATATCGTGATTCTCCCGCTCGTAAGAAAGGACGGGATCGAAAGGAAGGCGAAGGAAATACACGATCTCCTGAAAACGAGATTCGAAAGCAAATACGATGAGAAGCAATCGATAGGCAAGCGTTACGTGATTTACGATGAGTTGGGCGTCCCTTTAGCGGTAACGGTAGATTACGACAGCCTCAAGAAAAACGATGTCACATTGAGGGATCGCGACAGCATGAAGCAGATAAGAGTGAAGATAAATGACCTCCCAGAAAGAATCAAAGAATTCTTTGAAGGCAAAAGAATATTCTAATATCCTCTTTTCTTTCCAACTTTTTTATGTACTTCCCTCTCTATTTTCGAAAGAAACAATTTCATCGCTTTAGTTGGGTCCCATTCGTGATCGCTCGCATAGAAGTTCCCCTTTTCCGTTATGAACCTGCCTTGAACTGAATATTTCGTCCGTTTCCCGCCTTTCTTATGTGTTTCTACGTGTATCGCCACGTAGGTCACATCCAGTAGTTTCAGGATTTTCGTGATCGTGTTGTCCACCATCTCATCTATCTTCTCCTTTATGAAACTGTCCTCGCCTCCCAGACCGCTGATCCTTATGTAAACAGTTTCCAACGACCTGCCTATCAGCTTGAAGATGTCCCTGACGGTTATCATCCCCGCGAATTTACCGTTTTCCTCCACAATGACCGCGCATACCCCCTCCCCCGAGACGTCCCTGACTATTTCCTTGAGATCGGTTTCCGGGCTGACCTTTAGTATGTCTTTTCGCAAGAATCTCCCTATCCCGATTGTTTCCAGTTTTGTCCTGTCGCCGAACATCTCCCCGCGTTTGGACCTGCTCTTATCGATCAACACATTCGCCAGGCTCACGCTGTCCGCTATGCCTATAAAACCGCCCTTTTCGTCAAGAATGGGTATCCTGTCCAGACCCGTATCCTTCATAACGGAGATAACTGTCAAAACCGTGTCTTTCGCGCTTGCGCAGTAAGGGAACTGCATCACATCATTCGCCTTCTTCCCTTCAAAGATATCGTCCTTTACGAATCTCAGAAGCTTTGGCTTAGAGACAGCGAATATCTTTCCTCCCATCATGACAGGGAGCGATCGGTATTCGCCCACCAGCATATAGTTGATCACGTCTTCAACAGGGGTGTCTGCATGGAAAGGGTTTATCGGTTTCATAAAGTAAGAAACTTTCATCTTTTGAGGACTTGTGATCCTTCTCTTTATCATATCGTCCAGTGTAACTATCCCCCTAAGCCCGCCGTCAAATACGAATGCTTCGTATTTCCCCTTTCTTGCCATTATTGAAACTACGTGGGAAAGCGAATCATCCGGCTTTACCAGAAAGGCGTCTTCCAGAATGTCTTCCAGTTTCATGAAATCACAATCCGCTTTTCTTTACCCTCTTTATCTCCTTTGTTATGTATCCCGCCAAGATGTTCTTTATCTTTTTCGACTTTATCTCCCTGACCTCTTCCAGAACCTTTTTATTCTTCTCAAAATTATCAGTGAAAAGCTTTCCGTGCTCCTTTATTATCTGGTTCCCCATAACCTTTATGGAGGCTGTTTTTATCCTGCCCATACAAACACCATTAAGTATCTATAACATTTATTCTGGACACAGTTATTTAAAATAGTTTTATCTGGAATTGCCCGAGAAGTGAGAATATGGTATAGCCTATGACCACCAGAACCAGCGAGTGCTTGAACCCGGCAACAAGCGAGCCTTCAGCCATCTTGCCCGTTGCGAGCCCTGCAAAGAACCCCTGAACTATTATAAAGTTCACGAAAGTTTGGGAGTAAAGTTCCGCGGGTATTTCCCCACCCGTTTCCTCCAAGCCACCGGCAACCGTCGCCGTTCCCAAGGCTGGTATCAAAAACGCCTGAAGTATGACCAGAATGAATATGAACACGAAGAATATGAGATAGGATGTGACGATTTGAGCCTGGACCGAAGCTGATCGTTCCTGCTTTATCTTGTTTATCTCGATCAGCGACTGGCCTATCGCCTTCAGCGTGTCTGAGATCTTCCCGCCAACCTTATAGGTCTCTATGATCGTTCCCACAGACCTGCTTATTGGAATGGACTTTACCTTATTCGCAAACATGGAAAGCGCCTGCTCGAAGGGGACACCCCAGTCAACCTTGCTGTTTATCTCCTTCACATACGGGGTTAGCACACCATAACTTCTCTTTGATGAATGCTTTAAGGCAATAGGTAGCGTCATACCAGAATCTATCGCTTCCGTTAGGTCAGTGATGAACATGATGAACTGGCCCTCTATCTCTTTCCCTATCTTGTATCTTGAATAGAAAAGAAGGAAAGGAGGTATTATCGCTATAAGGGCACCAAACATGTTTACGAGAGGGCTTATGAAGGGCAAAAGCTCTGAAATCACCAAAAAATTTAACGCCAAAATAGTAACACCTACAGCAACGAACATCGCTTCAAATATCAGGATCCTGTATTCTTTCATATCACCCTCATATTCCTGGATACGTTACATGTATAAAGGCAAGGTAGGAAATGTTCAATATGGGCAGCATCAACCATGTTATTAGAAGCATCACGTCCTGTATGCCAAAACCCAATATCTCGCCGCCTATTATGCTCATCGTCGCCAACAAGGCAAGCATCATTAACGGGGCGGCAACGAGCAAAGCCGTGTAAATGTCGGCGTAGGTTGAGAGCGTCTTCAAATATTTTTCTCTCTTGATCCTGTAATCGAATAACGCTTTATCGGACATTTCCCTCAAATATTCTATGAGGTTACCGCCTGTTTCTATTGTTGAAACTATCCCGAGCAGAAGCTCCCTGAATTCCCGGGAAGGCGTTCTATCGCCGACGTTCTTTATAGCATCCACACTGCTCATGCCGAACGTTTTTATGTTTCTCATTATCAGTCTCGATTCCTCTGCTATCTCTCCGTACTCCTTGAACCCCATCAACAATTCGAATACAAACTCGGTTGGAATGCCCGAAGAGGCTATGGCAGACATGTGGGTTATTGCGAATGGGAGGTTATTCTCTATACTGTTCCTTCTTGAGTTTTCTCTCTGAACAGGATACAGATAGAAAATTATGAAGGTAACAGAGGCAACAAAAACAGGCAGGAATATTACCGTGAATATATAGATGTAGAATTCAACCTGTATGAAAAACGTGAGAACCGTGTAAGTCAAAATGAATGTTATCATGAAAAAAATCACGCTTGTGAAGAGTATGAGAGAAACCCAAGTTTTCAAAAGAATTTTCATGTTCGCGTTCTTTATGTGCGGTTCCAGTGGTCTGAAGGATTCTATATATTTCTCAGTGACCCCTCCTAAAAAGACAAGTGCCAGCTTCTTGTAGAATGACATCATATTAAAATATTCGTTTCTGTTTCATAAAAATAAACTTTTAAATATGCATTTCAAAAAGAAGGATGGTAGGGACTAGACTGGGAGGTCAGGCGTCTCCTGTAACCGTAAACCGCCTTCATGACGGAGTCGAAGCCTAAAGGCGATGTTGAGATACCAAGAGGCCCGTAATCCCAACTGAGAAGCTCTGTCCTTCAGGGTTTTTAGAGATTGGCGGTTTAAGTCCAACACAAGCCGCCATTCGAAAACTATGATGAACCGGGTCAGGGTCGGAAAGTTGGAAGCATACTTGACTGCTTCAGGCCCGAAAGACAGCAGCCCTAAGTTATATTAACAACGCTTGAAGGGTAGCGGAGTGGAGGAGGGGTTAAGGATAAACCTTTTGGCTGATCAGCATCCACTGATGGCGTGTTCCTACCTTATTCTTAAACTTTTAATTCTGCAAAACAAAAAATAAATCTGTGATGTATACATGTACAGGAAATCTCGCAGACGCAGGGGACTGAAGGCAACGTACTTTATTGTTTTAATGCTGATGTTGTTTTTTCTTGGCTATTACATGGGATGGAACACGAACGAGACTATCGTTATTTACTACAATCACACGAGACCTACGAACATCTTCACCCACATCTCCTACACCGAGGAAAACTCTTCCTATGCATCGATCACTGTCCCTGCAGTTGATGAAGAGGGTGAGGGACTAACGACTGTCCTAAATGTTCAGATAGTCCCCGGTTCAGGTAAAATCCTCGCCAACATAGACAAACTTTTGTTCTGGACAGATACGCAGAATTCAATTCGCACGTCCACAAGGGTTGCCTCGAACTTTACGGGAATAAACCTTTCAAATTACGATTTGATATACACCATAGAGACGGAGGCGACGGCGGTGGAAGGCCCATCCGCAGGCGCTGCCCTCACGATCGCTACGATCGCAGCCCTGAAGAAAGAGAGGCTGAACCCTGAAGTAATGATAACAGGAGCGATAAACCACGACGGAACGATCGGGCCTGTTAGCGAGATTCTTCCGAAGGCGAAGGCAGCAAAGGACGCGGGAGCAAAAACCCTCCTCGTTCCAATCCTTCAATCCAAGGAGGTTACATATAAGACAACAAAGTACTGCGAACAAATCGGAATCTCCCAGATATGCACCACCGAAAAGATACCCACTGAGGTGAGCATTTCAGAGGAGGCGGGTATAGAGGTTGCTGAAGTGAAAACAATAGAGGAGGCATTGTATTATTTCTTTGCGGACTGATAACTTTAATTAAAAATTTATAAAATGAACCCTTTATAAAACGTATGATCGACATACATGCACACATGTGCTGGGAATCGTACGAGAAGGATATTGACAACATAATAGCGAGGTGTAAGCAGGAGATAGCTGGCGTAATAGCGAGTTCCGCTCGCTACGAGGAGGGATTGAAGGTTCTTTCCCTCGCCGAAAAACACCCTGGTTTCATCTTTCCCAGCCTAGGATTTCACCCGGTCGAGGGAGGAAACGATCCTGAAAGGATAATGAATCTGATAAGGGAGAACAGGGACAAGATAGTAAGCGTGGGTGAAGTTGGCCTGGACTACCACTGGGAGAAAGATAGGAAGAAACAAGAAAAACAAAGGGAGACATTTTCCAAGTTTATCGAACTTGCCGAGAAGTTGGGGAAACCTTTGGTGATACACTCCTGGGATGCGGAGAGAGAATGTTTCGAAATGGTGAAGGATTCGGATACGAAATGTGTGTTCCATTGCTTCGGGGGAAAAAGAGATCTCGCGAAAGAGATCATTTCGAAAGGGTTCTACATCTCCATCTCCACTATGGTTCTCTTCTCAAAAAACGTCAGAAAAGTCGCGGGGAACATTCCCATGGGCAGGCTCCTTCTGGAAACAGATTCGCCCTTCCTTTCTCCAGACAAGGAGAAGGACCCGAGGAATTATCCCTGGAACATAAAGCTTGCCGCGGAGAAAATAGCGGAGATACGAAGGATTTCAAAGGAAGAGGTTCTTCAGATTGCGAAGGAAAACGCAGTCAAGGTTTTTAATTTAAAAATAAGTTAAACATAATTTCTACGTGAGAGCGTGATTAAAGATACGGCAATAAAGATCATGAAGGCAGGTTACGTGTGCGATCACTGTCTGGGAAGGCAGTTCGCAAAATTGCTCAGCGGTTACTCTAACGACCAGAGAGGGGAAATCGTAAGAACGTATCTAGCTATGGAGTACGAAACCAAGCCGTTCAATGCGAACCTTTCGAATTTCCACGTTTTCAGGTTCAGGAAAGTGGCAAAAACAAGGAAACCCGGCAAATGCTTTGTATGCAAAAACCTGTTCGAGGAGCTTCCGAAATTTGCTGACCAGGCAGCAAATAAGCTGAAAAAAATCGAATATGAAAGATTCATGGTTGGCGTTAGAATAAACGATTCCCTCGTTATGCTGGAAGAATCCCTGTGGGAGAATTCGGGTGTAGCGTACTGCGAGCCATTAAAATCTGAAATCAACAGGGAACTTGGAAAGCTTATAGAGAAAGAAACAGGAAAAATCCCTGACGAGAACAGACCCGAGGTTATTGTTTTGCTGGACCTGCAGAACAACAAGATAGAGATATCGATTAATCCTTTGTATGTTTATGGGGAATACAAGAAACTTGTCAGGGGAATCCCGCAGACCAAACTGAAAGGCTATGAAACCGTGGAGGATCTTATAGCGAAGCCTTTATTGAAAGTCACGAGAGGACACTCACACACAATGCACGCCATTGGAAGGGAGGACATGCAGGCAAGATGTCTGGCATGGAGACCGTTCGTTCTCGAAATCAACCAGCCCTTGAAAAGGATGGCGAATTTGAAGGCTATTGAAAGGCAGATAAACAGGGGTAAAAAGGTCAAGGCGAAGGGTTTGAGATATTCCTCGCGAAAGGAGATCGTACAGATGAAGAGGAAAAGGATAGAAAAGGTCTACAGACTGACAGCGAAATTCGAAAAACCCGTGGAGGATATAAAGAGGGTTGAAAAATTGGTGGGAACTGTAAAACAGAAAACCCCGAGAAGGCTCCTGAAGGACAAGCCTGACAAGCTCAGGCACAAAAAGGTTAAAAGTATTAAATGGAAAAAGATAAATACAAAAAATTACGAATTTGAAATACAAACTGAATCAGGCCTGTACATAAAGGAACTTGTCTCAGGAGACAACGGCAGAACGAAACCTTCGATTTCAGGAATCCTTGGAAATACAGGCGAGATAAAACAATTCGATATCGTGAAAATAATAATGTGATGATATGGTGAAAAAGAGCAGGGGAATCCGAAGAGGAACGAGAAGGAAACTGAAGAGGGGGGTAAGAGAGAAGTTCAAGGTCGCTCCCTATCTTCGAAAGTTCGAATTAAATGATAGGGTAGTTGTAAAAGCGAATCCATCCTCCCAGAGAGGGCTCCCGGATCCCATATTCGAGGGAAGGGCAGGGAGGATCATGGAGATAAGAGGGAAATCTTACGTGGTTGAGCTCAAGGTCGGAAAAAAGACCAAGAATTTAATAGCGAGACCGGAACATTTAATCCCGAAATCAAAATAAATTAATAAGGTGGTTTTATGGAGGTCAATGACGAGAAGGCTGCAAACTGGATCGAAGTGAAAAAAATACTCATGAAAAGAGAGAAGGAAAAGGAACTTGGTTACGAGCAGAAAAACGCTCTGGAACACCTTAGAAAATTCTGTAAGTTACCGGAATCAAAGACAGAGAAAATGCTTGATGAATTGAAAAAAATCGAAAAGCTAAAAGACAAACACATAGTGAACATAGTGAACTTCTTACCGGAAAATTCGGATGAACTGAGAATACTTTTTGCAAATGAGAGAGTGGTTCTAACGGACGATGACAAAAAGAAGATTTTGAAGATAGTCAAGGATAACAGATAGTAACTTATAAAGCTGAATTCTATCTTATAATCAAGGCTGATAGCATGCAAAAGGACCTGAAAAAGGATGAATGGGCAATAGTTTTGGATTACCTTCCGCACGGTTACTACGGAATGCGGATTTCACAGCCTGTAGCCCAAGTCCTGGGAGAGGAATACTTTTCACTACTTGAGGTTATAGTAAGAGATGGTGTTCATCTGAAGGTGGGTTCGAGGGTTTACATAGGAGACGGGAAACGCGAGGAGGTAAAGTTCATAAAGAGGAGGATAGATTTCAAGGACCTCACAGGAGCATCCAAAGAGGAGGTTACGGACATAGTTGAAAAGCTGGTCAAAACAAAACCGGAAAAGTTTCTCGAGTTCTTCAACAAGGCTGGTCCGATAACCACCCGCCTGCACCAGCTTGAATTGCTTCCTGGAATAGGCAAAAAACATTTATGGGCGATAATAGCAGCCAAAAAAGAAAAATCCTTCGAATCCTTCGAAGACCTAAAAAAACGCGTGTCCATGCTTCCCGACCCTGAGAAGATGATAATAAAGAGGATTCTGGAAGAACTGGAGGACAAGGACAAATACAGACTTTTCGTTCCTAGATTCGAAAAGGTACAAAGGTAGATAGTTCAGGAAACAGAGACTCATAAACCCTTTCGAATAATGAAGGTCCGTATTTTTTTACGTTTTTACCCATTATTTCTTTGTCTATTCCGTTAACCCTTATACCACTCTTGTAATTACCATCATTGCATTTAACACCACCCTCGTACTCCATACCTGAATCCATAAAAATCCAATGTAAAACATGGTATATGCAAAATTCGTTCTCAATACCCATTTTTTCCATGAACAATTTGTCGTATTTTTTCAAAAGTTCATTGTAATCATCCCCGAGGACAACGCCATTTTCCTCTGGATATGATATTAATTTTGATAAAAACAAATCACAAACTTCTTTTGCGCATTCTTTAATTTTGCCCTTTCTCGTTTCGGTAAGAGCAGAAAGATAAAAGGTCAGAGAAACCCGTCCTTAATTGGGATTGAAGAAATATAAATATTACACTTCACTTTCCGACCATTTTCAGAACGCTTTCTTGATCCTTGTAATAATCCGATATAACCCTTCCAACCTTGTCTATATCCCTGATCTTGTTCTTCACAAGCCAGAGCAGAATCCTCTTTTTGCCCTCCAGATTCTCCCTTATCTCATCATCGCTCATCGCTGAGTAGAGCTTTATGTCCTTTAATAACCTGTGGGGCTTCCCCCATTCTATCACCTGATCCTTCGAGGGGACCCATTTGAATATCGTATTCAATTCGATCTTCATTTCCTCCAGGCCGCCGCTTGGAATCAACTCCGTAACCTCCAGAAGCCTTCTTATTCCCTTTCTCCTGTCCCTGTGCATGACCGCTATTAGCTGAAGCGAGGTAAGCAGAGACACCGGGATGTTTATGGGCGGGTTAACGAGACGTTTGAACGTCTCCTCGGACGTGTTTGCATGGAGTGTTGAGTAAACGGAATGCCCTGTGTTTATCGCTTCAAACAGGACTTCTGCCTCTTTCGATCTTCGTATCTCCCCCACTATCATCCTGTCAGGTCTCATTCTTAACGCGTTTATCATCAGTTCGAGCATTGTTACTTCTCCCTTTCCCTCTATGTTGGGAGGCCTGGTTGTTAGCGGAATCCAGTGAAGAAATTCCGGTAGCTGGATCTCTCTGGTGTCCTCAATCGAGATGATCCTATGGGTCGGAGGGATGAACATGGTCAATACATTCAGGAAGGATGTTTTACCGGATGCTGTTCCCCCCGTACATACGATGTTCATTTCATACTGTATCGCCAGCCAAAGGAAGGCAGCTACTTCCGCTGACAAGGTGTTCATCTCTATAAAATCGGTTATGGTCCATGCCCTGCGTGCGAACTTCCTTATGGTCAGCGTATTGCCTTTGGAGGATATGGGGAATAATGTCGCATTTGCTCGGTCTCCGGTCGTTAGATACGCGTCCATCAGTGGGTTTAAATTGGTTATCTGCGTTCCTACCCTTCTTCCTATCTGTGCTGCATAGTTGTAAACCTTGGCTTCCTCAGCAACATTAACATTCGTTTTCAACCATCCAAACTCTCTGTGGTAAACCCATATCGGTTCCTTTGATGTGTTTATAACGATTTCCTCAAGTCCCTGATCCTTCAACATGAACTCTATGGGACCCAGGCCAAGGGATTCCTGGGCGAGTATGCCTATCAAAATCTTATTTTCCTTTTCGGAAAGATGCGGAAGCTCTCTTTTCAAAAGAATGGACGCGTTTTTAACGAACCTTTCCTTCATTTCGTTAACCTCTTCGGGGTTCAAAATCTCCTCTGTTTTGAAGGCAAGTTCAGCCACTATCCTTTCCCTTATGGAGTCAAGAACAGCGTGTGTCGCTCTCTCTATCTTGGGATAGGTCACCCTGTACGTAGGGACATATTCATTGGGGTCCTTGAAGATGTCAACGTTCGCCGAAACCCCCTCTGAAGAAATCTTATAATTTCTTATCTTTTCCTTTGCTTCACCCTTTACCATGCTTTTTCCTCCTTTTACCCTTCTTTTTTGAACCCCTTCTCTCTGCTGTTACAATAAGAACGAACGCTATAATTATTATTAGTACGAGGACTAAATAAATTTGATTTTGCACAAAAAAATCCAAAACATCCGCACCCAAGAAACTGGTCAAAGCATTGCCCAAATCAGGGACTTCGAAATAGAGCCTTCCCGTGTACCAGAGAACGAAAAGCACAAAAGCCAGTATTATAACCACATTGACAAATAACGCTTTCTTGTGTTTGATACCGACCTTTTTGTGTTTTACCTCCGCCTTAGGTTTGAATTTCTTGAGTATGATAACAGGGTCTCCAAAAGGAGGATAGTGCAACGTCGCTAGGTCATGTTCTTCCAGAATCCTTCCCCACTCCTCTATTTGCTCTCTTTTCAACCTAAATCTTTTTGCAGCCGACTTTATCTTCACCAGGCCTTTCTTTTTCACCATTTCATACAGCTCATCTATATCTGTCTCCAGATAAGTTCCATCCTCTTCCATTCTAACCCTCGAACAATTCGTTTAGGTTATACCTGTTTGCGATACTCTGGTTTATCTTGAACCACTCCGGTAAGCCCCTTACCCGGTAACCAATATAATCTTGTTCTGAAAAGTATAAATAATCCAGTGAAACCTGGTTCTCTTTTATAGGGATGCCCACACTTTCGAGTTCAGGTGCATTTATTAACGATTCCAAACCATTCTGCGAACTCTCTAGACTCCCTTCCAATCTTTTCAGATAGTTCGGTCCTTCACCTTGGAAATAGTATCCATTCTCAAGTTCAAACTCTATGGGCAGGTGCCATACGGATTTTGTTTCGTTGTCAATATATACCCTTTGGTAACCAGTTTCGGTTATTGTGGTGTTTGTCAAAACTACCGAACTGCCATTTCCGGTTACATAACAATTCGTATCGTTACTCAGGTCAACAGAGTCCTCTATAATTACCCCCCCGTAACACCCGAAGTTCACGCCTGTTATGTTGTACGTAACAAGTATCTTTGCGGTATTGCATTCGGATTTTTCGAATGTGATGTCCCCTGAGCATGAACCTTTCGAATTCGACGAACCGATAACTATTTTTTTCGCACGGTAGCCGAAGGGCGAAAACCTGATGACCCTTGTTAGCACGCCGTTTGTTTTTAGGGGGAAGAGAGGATCTTCCATATCCTTTATCGAGACCTGCATTTCGTAATTTACGTTCACCTTTTCTATGTTTGCTATGTTTAAAACATCCGCAACGCTTATGTTAAATTTCGCTGATGCCTTGACGTTGCGGTAATCGTATGAACTTACATCGAGACTTGAATATCCCAAATTTACACGGAAGTTGATAGGAATGTTGTAAATTCTGTCCGTCCAGTTACCCAAGGTGTTGTTGAACATAAGTATAACTTCCTCTCCGTACAAAGTCCCGTTGTCCATGAGCTCCTTTAATCTTAAAACAGAGTTGTCGAGAGGGGTCCCGTTCAAGATAACTTTATCACCGGCTGCTATCAGTGATCTCTTGCAAGAGGTTACCAACGCCTTTCCGAAGTCCCTTCCAAGACTGCTTTCAAGCTGGTGGATCTGATCAGAGACTATCCTCTCGTATATATCCGGACCCCTTGCCTGAGAAAGCATGTAGAAGGAAACGAAAAGCATTATAGGTATGGCTATCAATATCGCTGTTAACGAGTAAAACTGGCCCCTCATATAAAATATTATGTAAGTGATTAGTTAAATCCAAAAATTTTAAATTAAAATCAGAAATACAATTTTTTATTATGAAATATGCGAAACTAGTCGATCTTTACGAATACCTTGAACATACGTCTTCCAGACTGAGGAAGATCGAAGTAATCGCGGATTTCTTTAGAGAATCGGAATTGAACATTTTAGAGAAGGTTGCACTTCTTGTACAGGGAAGGGTTTTCCCTTCCTATTCCGAAATGGAGATAGGCGTTGCGGACAAAATGATGATAAGGGTTATATCATCCTCCACGGGCTTTCCCGATAATGAGGTTATAAAAACATTCAAGGAAACCGGTGATCTTGGCCTGACCGTTGAAAAACTCATGGAAAGGAAAAAACAGAAAACCTTGGTTTCAAGAGATCTAGACATACAAAAGGTATTTGAAAACCTAAGCAAGCTGGCGAAGGTCGAAGGTAAGGGATCGCAGGACGTGAAAATTTCGCTCGTGAAAGAACTGATTTCTAGCGCCAAACCTAAAGAGGCGAAATACATCGTAAGGACGGTTCTCGGACAGTTGAGAATAGGCGTTGCTCAGGGTGTCTTACGTGATTCAATCGCAAAGGCGTTCTTTCCGGAGGGGGAAAGGGAAGAAACCAAGGAAATAGTTAAAGCTATAGAATGGGCATGGTTCGTGAGGCCTGATTATTCCGAGATAGCAAAGATAGCCAAGGAAAAGGGTCTTAAGGGACTGAGGAAGGTGTCAATAGAAATCGGTAAGCCCTATCATGTTCTCCTCGCGGAGAAGGCAAAAGATTTGAAGGAAGCGCTAGCAAAGTTCGAGAGACCTTCACTTGAGTTCAAATATGACGGCGCTCGCGTGTGCATACATAAAAAGAACGAAAAATTCTGGTTCTACACAAGAAGGCTAGAAAACGTCACAAAACAGTTCCCTGACCTTTTGGAACTCGCCAATAAGGGGATCAAAACCAAGGAATGCATAATAGAGGGAGAGATGCTGGGGATAGACAATAAGACAGGCAATCCTCTCCCCTTCCAGATGTTGTCACAGAGGATCAAGAGGAAGTACGACATAGAGAAGATGAGGAAAGAAATCCCGATCCAGGTCAATCTTTTCGACATAGTTTTTTACAATGGTAGGGATTTGTTTTCCGAGCCTCTGGAAAAGAGGAGAAAGATACTTGAAAAAATAATAAAACCAGTTCCTGGAAAATTTAAGCTGGCGGAAAGACTCATTACTAAGGATCTTGGAGAGGCTGAAAAATTCTATGAACAGGCCCTGAAAGCCAGACAGGAAGGAGTGATCGTGAAGAATCTTGATGCAACATACCAGCCCGGTAGAAGGGTAGGATACTGGCTGAAAGTCAAGCCGATAATGGAGACCCTCGATCTTGTTATAACTGGTGCTGAGTGGGGGAAAGGGAAGAGAGCGAGATGGCTGGGTTCGTTCATATTATCCTGCAGGAAAGGAGAGGAATTTCTCGAATGCGGAATGATGGGGACAGGGATAAAAGAGAAAGGCGAGGGAGTTACGTTTAGGGAACTTACCGAGCAACTGAAACCTTATGTAGAGGAAGAAATTGGAAAATCCTTAAAGATAAAGCCAAAAATAGTCGTGGAGGTTGCGTATGAAGAGATTCAGAAATCTCCAAATTATTCCTCTGGTTACGCCCTGCGTTTCCCCAGGCTAATAAAAATACGTGTTGATAAATCACTGAAAGATGTGGATGAAGTCGAGCGAATAGAGAAAATCTATCAACAACAAAGGGGCAGAAAAACATAATCAGGAACAATCATGTTTTAAATATATTCACTATCCAGTGATAAACATATATAAAGCTTTCGTACCAATTAATTATCATAAACCAGTAACAATAATATTTATAAAGACAGAATCGCAATTAACTATCAATTAGGTGAAAAAATGGTCGCAACAACAAAAACACTGGATGCATTGAAGAGCATAGGTTTGAATCTGTACGAGAGAAAGATCTTTGTAGCTTTGTTAGCGAGAGGCGTTGCTACAGCGGGCGAGCTATCGCAAATAGCGAACGTTCCGAGATCCAGATCTTACGACATTCTGGAATCCCTTGCAGAGAAGGGATTCGTTATAGTTCAGCCAGCAAAACCAATAAGGTACGTTGCTCTCGCTCCGAAGGATGCTCTGGAAAGAACCAAGGAAAACCTGAAAAAGAGGCATGAAGAGATGGTAAAAAGAATAGATGAACTTAAGAGATCTCCGGTAACAGCAGAGCTCGAGGCGATATACAAAGAAGGAATTAATCTTGTTCAGCCATTTGATATGACAGGTACGCTTAAGGGAAGACATTCCATTAACCAACATCTGAACTCACTTTTCAAAAAGGCAAACAGGGAGATAAGGATAGTAACAACAGGAGATGGTTTGAACGAACTTTACTCAAACCATTACAACTCATTGAAAAGAATAGTGAAAAGGGGGGTGAAATTGAAAATACTCGCCCCTATGAGTGAGACTACACCCGTGAAAGCGTTTTCAGAGATAGCAGAGATGAGGAACGTAAAGAAACCTCTAAACAGGGTATTCACTGTGGACGAAAAACACTTCGTGTTTGCCCTGACTGATGACAAGAAGGTTCACCAAACACAGGATGTTGCCTTCTGGGCGCATTCAAGACACGCGATCAAGAGTTTTGTTGAACCATTCTTTGATCAGGCTTGGTCATCAGAATAAAAAGACCTTTCCCCTTTCTTTTGTTATAGCTGTTAATAGAAACCTATTTCAATTCCTCTTTCTTGAACTCCTTAGTTTTGCCCTTCTTGGTGGCACTCGAAGATAACAAGCCCCATTCCTCCTCAGGGGTTTCGAGCAAATCCTTTAAAGGCTCGAATCTGTGGTCCTTCATTATCGCTTCCTGCCTCCAGTAATCCCCTGCAGTCATCCTAACCCCGAAGAATTCAGGGGGGAGATTATCAGGATGCGTTCCCTTTTCGAGAAACTTAACGCAGAGCTTCAGGGCGTCAACAGCCTGCCTGAATGGGTCGTCCCCTCCCCCCCTCTCGAAGAGGATGTAGACATCATGATTTCTGCCCATGCCCGTTTCCTTCAGGAAGTAAAGAAGCTTGTAAACATCCATATCCCCCAGTTCTATAGGGTAGTGTGCATGCAAAGGATTGGGGGCGTTTGAGTGGACGGAAAGAATGTAGCTTCCGAAGTCAGGAGCCATCTTTTTAAGTTCACCAATCACGAGTAGTGGGTCGACACCGTGCCCTGCTATGTGTTCCCAGTCCATGGTCATATGGATACTGTTGGTGTTGAGGTTTTTCCTTATGGTCTTGATCGCGGCATAGATCTGTTTGGGATGCCAGAGAAGATAGAGACCAGCATATTTTGGATCCCTCGCGTCCGGCATCTCAATCGTTATCTTCAGGTTCTTTGCAATCCTTTGAAGCTCAGGCTTTCCCGCAAGTTCTTTTTCTATAAATTCATTGTTCAACCATTTCAGCGCCTCTTGCATATGCCCTTCCAGGAATTTCGCCGCGACAGCAGCGTAGTAGAATTCCTTGAACCGCCTGTCGTTCGTTTCCTCTGCCCGCTTCCATGCCCTGTCTAACCACTCATCATCGCTGTAGTTCAGCTTGTACTTTTCGAGAATATCTGAATAAACCTTGCACATCTCGACCCATATGGGATCCTTCGTGTAGAACAGATAGTGAGCCATTATGTTGTAGCCGTCCGTGAGCTTCCCGTACGTATCTATCTTCCACTTCCTCTTGTCGTAATTCTTCTGCCCCATCTTCTTTCTTGCGGCCTCGCCCATGTATTTTTTGAATAACCTGGCGTATTCGTCCCCGGCCGCCTTCCTCACCTCTTCCCTTATCCTGTTTTCTATTTTTTCCTTCTCAGCAGGCGGTATATTCAATCTCGGTCCAATCTGCGTCATAACAGGTTGGTAGCCCTTTGAATACTCTTCCCATTTCTGTTCCTGAAGTTTTTGTGAAATGATATCGGATTCTATCCTAGCTCCACCTTCCGCCTCCCTAAGGTCCTTTTCATCCACTATGAAGGAAGGATACGATCTTTCGAAATCCCACATGTTCCTTATGAACCATTCCCTTAACCTTCCATTCTCGTAGAACACCTCGGAAACGAACCTCCCCAGATGATCGCACATCACGATCTCGAGCTTCGATGTTGTATAGGTGATCATCTCCAGCCAGAAGTGGAGGCATGCATGGAAGAGAACGTACTTGCACCCTGAATAAACAGCGGAGCGGATCGATTTCTGTATGTGATCGTGTGCGTCTCTCCAGTCCGAACGCTCCGGTATGCCCATAGGGATCGTTAGCGACCCGTGAAAGAGGAGATCAACCCCCTGCTTCTCAGCGAGGTGTCGTATCTCTTCCCCTTCTGTATAGGTCACTTCATGCGGAGCATCTCCAGATATCTCTATAACATCCGTCCCCCTAGTCAGGCCGTAGCCTATCTTCTTTAGGGTGGTTGCCAGCTCTTCGGCTCTTGCTATGTAATACAAACCGGTTGTAATACCAACTTTTAACATAAAGATCAAATGCTCTGCCCGCTCAGCCTGAAGCACGTCTGCTTTATAAGATCAACTATCTCAGCGACCTGCGGACCCATATAATCACCGTAACACTTCGAAATCCTTCTCTGCACATTTATTTCATAGGGTCCTGGCTTAACAAAAACACCGACAGCAGGCCTCAGAACGTTCCTTCTGAACTTATGGAGTCCGTTCCTCACGGTTCTGATTCTTTCTGATTTCTTTCCCTCCTCCCCCTCCTCGAATTCCTTCTCAACCATTTCCGTTATCTCTCTTTCGATCTCCTTAACACCTATCAGTTCGTTGATCTCCCTTTCAAACGCCCTTCTCTTGGCTTCCAGTTCAAGCAAGAAAAGAACCAGGGCGTTCTGGGAAAGAAGGAAGGGATGAAAATGGAAGTATTGATCCTCAACCACCATGGGACCTGTGGATCCCCTCTTGTATGCGACGTTGTAATCCAAGTCTATGAATATGTAGTATATGAACCTGGGATCAAACTTAGGACCGGGATGGACCGTTAATATCTCTCCCTTTTTTGCTGTATATCCTGGCATGGTCCAGTCCTCTATCAGTTTCCTAACGTCCTCCTCTGTGAATTTAACCCCATACTTCTTTTCCACCAGTTCCTGTTTCTCCTTCACCCAGTTATCGTAAGGATCTATTTCATGTCCCTGACCCCTTAGTATTATGGGCTTTCCCATTTCCTCAGGCTTGATGGGTTTCCAGAACCACAGCTTCGCCCAGATCTCGCCTTCAGGCGTGTGGGCGAACTTCAAGGGATTTGTCATATCCTCTGCAACGCGTCCCGGTATCTCCGAAACCTCCCTTATCCTTTTGAACCTCTCCAGGTAGGGCTTCAACCAGTCTCTGTATTGGTCAACCGATCTCCTCCTTGATTCAACAAGATTCTTTATTCTCGCGTAGCGATCCCTCACGTCAGGGAAGAAAAGCTTTTTCCATTCGAGGAACAGCTCGTTCTTTGTTTTGAGAACGACAGCCTCAGCCTTCGAGACCTTTAACTCTTTCTGTATGGTATCCGTATCCCTCCATGCGCTCTTCATTTTTATGAAATCCGAGATTATGGTAGGCCAGCGCTTCGCCATGGTAATCATCGAATATCCTTCCCCAGTGTATGCGTCAACCCTGTCCACGAAGAGCGCGCGGAGAACGTGCTCGTCCTTCTGACCCATCTTGAAGTAGTCCAGGATTTCCCTGTACTTCCTTTCATCGTGCTTGAGTAGTTCGTAATCCGCGACAGCCTGCGCAGCGCTCGCCAAGCCTGATTTTATCTGGCCCTCAAGCTTCTCCTTTTGCGCGAGCACAGGAGCAAACGCTGGCGGGGGGTGCGGGGTGAGCATGATGTATTCGTCTGCCTTCTCAGCCTGCCAGTGCCACTTCGCTATACGATACATCATTATGTTGTATATGATTTCTGCCTGCCCCTCGAGCGTGACAGGGTTTATGCTGGTCATCTGGTCTATCGCTGCCGGGGAGATAACAACCTCCCCCAATATCCCTTTCCTTTTCCTCGCCTCCTTGAGCAGCGTATCAACTATCATTGGTCCTTCCTGCAGCTTTCGGAGTTCCTTCTCCTTCTCCCTCTCTATCTGCCTCTCACTTTTCTTCCTTTTCCTGAGAATCGCCATATTAATCCCTACAATTAACTATTACTTAAACAAAAATAAAAAATTAAAATTCGCTGAAAATCAGGAAAATCCCTATTACGAGCAAAACAACCCCGAACAAGACCCCAACAATGTCCACTGAGATGTTCATTGAGGTTATGCTCTGATCCTCAGGAGACATAGGAAAAAACACTATAAGGAATACGCCTATGAGCGTAAGGATAACCCCTAGAACCTTTATTCCCAGCCACCACAGCATGATATCACGCCTAACCAAGGTTAACTAATTTATAATTAACAAGTGAAAATATAAATAAAGAGAAACAGAGGTGAAACATGCCTGTATGGGCCAGGACGAAGATCGTCCTTCAAGAGGACTGTTACAGGGAGAAGCCCGAGAGGATAACCATAAAGTACGTAGGCCCGAACCCAAGCAAACTTTACTACAAGATTTACGAGCTTCTGAAATCTGTTTTCAGGGTAGCTGATTCTGACATGCAGGAGGAGAGATACAGCTGGGGGAAAGCGGCCGACAAGGAGAAATTCAAGGTCAGATGGTACGTGCACAAGGATATGGACATGTATACATACATGTATCTCAGGTTCGACGTTTCTGGATCTGGCAACGAGAAGACAGGGGAGGCGACAATAAAGATAAAGCCGGTCTTACGAACGGAATATGCCCAGGACACCATGTGGCAGCGATCGCTCTTCTACGAAATGTTACGCGTGTTTTGGCACAGGGCCTTTTACTACAAAAAGAGGGAGTATTACACAGAGGAGTGCAGAAATCTCTTAACGATTTTCCAGAGGAACATAAACGAGTTCTTCAAGCAGCTGAGAGAAGAGTGAAAAATCGGGTTGATACGTATGGCGGTAAAGGTAACGATGGAAGACGATTGTTTCGCACCCAGGAAGAGTGTATGGCTAGAATACACAGGACCGGACCCCTTCGCCTTCGTTAGGGAGCACAGAAACATCCTCCGCCCGGTGTTCGAGGTCGGAACGTCCTCAACTGGAGAACCCAGATGGATGTGGGACTGGACAGGGGATCCCATACAGCTTTACGCGCACTGGCTCGCGAAAAAATCCTACAGCAGGTTCACCACCTTCTGGATAAGCATACGAACGGTCGGGTTCATATCCAAGGCGAGGAAGGAGGGAACGTTCAGGATGGAGATAGAACCTGTATTGAAGCACAAATTTGAAGGAAACAGGATTGTGGTCTGGTTATGGTGGATATACTGGTATCTGTTTTACAACCGCGTGAGACAATCGATGCTCCTTCGCTGCAAGGACATGGCCAACAAATTCATAGCAGTGATAAAGGAGATGTACAACCTGGGATCCATACAAGAAGATTAGATGTCAGACGTAGTAGAATTCTCCCCTACCCCTTTGTTCAAGATCTTTCTGGGAATCAGGCCTGTTCGCCCTTGCCCTCCCCGTCTGGGGATCTCTCCTGAAGGTTATACCTAGCTTTCGCAAGAAACTGTTCATTCCTTTCTTCATCAAGCACGGCCTGTTCCCGAAACCTTCCTTACCCATTTCCCCTTCGAAAACAATTATCCTGTCAGATACGGAATCCACCACCTGCAGGTCATGATCCACCACAAAACACGAAATTTCCTTCCCCTCCACATGCGACCTTACGATCTTCGCTGTTCTTAGTCTCTGCTCGACATCGAGGAAGGCAGAGGGCTCATCAAGAAGCAGGATTTCATGCTCCTTCCCCAGCGCACAGGAGATGAAAACCGCCTGCAGTTCACCTCCGGAAAGGGTTTTCATCCTTTTCTCCAGATTCCTTTCTATCCCGAGAAGCGAAAGGATCCTTTTGAAATCTGTCTCTTTCATTCTTTCCCCAACCTCGTATTCGATATACTCCGTAACCTTCGCATCTCCTTCTTCCTTGCCCAAAACCAGCCTCTGTGGCTTGTAGGAAAGTTTTAGCCTCCCCAGACCCTTTCCATTATCCGGTTCGAGTTCGCCTGCCAGCATTCTGATGAACGTGGTTTTTCCTGTACTGTTGGGTCCCACTATGCCTATAACCTCCCCCCTGTGGAGTTCGCCTCCCTCTGTCCTGAGCCTGAAGGTCTCGAAGGTCTTCTCAAACCCTGGAAATTCCAGGAACTTCCCCTTCTTTTCGGAGACATGCGCCCGACCCGAGAAGATTATCGGTTTATCACGGAAGCGGACGTTTTCCTCTTTAATATATCCCTCCAGATACGTGTTTATCCCCACACGCACGCCATAAGGATTCGAAACAACCCCGAAAGCTCCAGGCCTTCCGTAGAGTATGTGAACGTGATCACTCAGATAATCCAATATCGCCAAATCATGTTCAACCACCATCACCTCCCTGTTTCCGGCGAGATTTCTTATCTCCCTTGCAACCATCAGTCTCTGTTTCACGTCAAGGTAGCTTGAAGGCTCATCAAAAAAATAGAAATCGTTATCCTTCGAAAGAACAGCAGCTATTGCCAACAATTGGAGTTCCCCTCCGGATAAGTTTTTAACATCCTTTTCCAACATGCCCCCCATATCCAATTTTTTGACAATCTGTTTATAATTTTCATGCCTTTCCAACAGGTCTTTAACCCTTCCCTTCCACATGTTTGGAATGAGGTCAACATGCTGCGGCTTGTAACCTATTCTTAGCCTTTTGTCGGACAACCTCTCGAGGTAGTTCTGAAGTTCGGTTCCTTTGAACCTTTCTATTACCGCATCCCAGGAAACCTTCCTTTCCAATATGCCTGTATTGGGCCTGAGATCACCCGATATGATGTTGAGGACAGTTGTCTTTCCGACCCCGTTCGGACCTATCAAACCGGTTACGAATCTCTTCTTGGGTACGGGAAGCCGATATAGAGCAAACTGGTTCTTGCCGTAGCGGTGTATCGGGTTTTCCTCGAGCTCCTTCGGGAGATTAACAACGGATATCGCGTTGAATCCGAGTTTTTCACACACCTTGGAGCATATGCCGCATCCGATGCACAACTCCTCGTTGAATACAGGATAAGAACCTTCGCCCCTAACTACGCATTCCTCACCAGACCTGTTTATGGGGCAAACCTTTACGCATTTGTAGCCACAGCTATCAAATCTGCATAAATCCTTCTCATGAACGACAATCCTTTTTTTCAAGATAATCGACCCAAAGCTTATTTTTAAATTTTTATAAGGAAAGATCATAAATAATTATTATGAAGATAGACTGGTCCAAGGCACTCGGTGACGGATTGAGATTCGGCTTTCACCCAAAGAGATGGCTACAGCTGTTCGTTGTGGATGCCGTTTTCCTTTCCCTCATACTTTATGCGATTTATTCTAACCTTTCCGACATGATCTACATAATCTCAAGCCTAGGAATTGCGGCGGACAGGTTTTTGATAATGAGTCTGCTTAACTACATACTGATACCAGTATTTGTTTTCATTGTCTGGTTCCTGGTCAGGATATGGATGCAGGGATCCATAATATATCAGGGATGGAAGACCAAAGACAGCGAGATAGGAAAGAGCTGGAGGTTCGCTTGCAGGAAGTATCCCTCACTTTTGCTTGCGCTCCTTATAATAACCCTGGTTTCGGTTTTGGTTTCAATGATCCCTTACATAGGCTTTATCTTGGCAATAGTGATTTCTTGGATATTTTATTTCGCGCTGCAGGCGATCATCATAAGAAACATAGGTTTCTATGAAGGCCTGGAGGATTCCTACAAGATTTTCAGAAAACATCCCTTCGAGGTCATAGTAATATGGCTGGTCATACTGATCGTGAATATCGTTATATTCGGGATATTCGCACTTCCCTTCGCATACCTGCTGCTTGCGAACATATTCTATCTCGCGCAGACCACAGGTTTAGCCAGCCTGTTGTTGATGCTCAAGGAACAGATGCTATTCTTTGTTACAGCCGGTCTTATATTGCTTATAGGCATATCCATCACGACTGCATTCACCCTTAAGGCGCAGGTCGAATTCTACCTGCAGCTAAGGAAAAGATTCAGGATATTCTAACGTTTCTTTACCAAAATGATCAAAAATCCCGCTGTCAATGCAACCACGATGATGAGCAAGACCAAAAAAAACTGGTCTCCCTTGAAAACCCTTTCAATATCCCCCAGGTCAACAGGAGGGGTTTCATTCGTCTTCTTTTCATCCTCCCCCCCGAATCCGTCCTCATCCTCTTCGGGTATCTCCTCGGTTTCGCTCTCGTATAATTCCGGGTTCCCGGGGAGCATATCAAGATTTACCTCATCCGGCGGGACATAACCGCTATCTAGAGGACAGTTGGTCCCGTTTGCGCTGATAAAATTATAAATCCTTGGTTCAGCATTTCTGAATATGTTATACATTCCTGAAATGTAGTCGCTCTTCCCGAAAAGAACAAGTGGGACTTCTGAAGGGATACCATACGTTCTCCTGTAGGCCTCAAAAATGTTTTTATTCTCTTGGGAAAGATCAATGTTGTATTTTATTGCCACAAGATTTTCTGTATATTCATTGATTAAGCCGTCCATGAAGCTGTCCGTAAGCTTACAATCGTCACCGCAGACGTCACCAGTAAAATATACAATGCATACATCGCTTACCTGGGCTGAAACGTTCGTTACCGTGATTAAAACAAAAACCAACGTCAAAACCATTTTCATATTAATTATTTGTTTTTTCTTACTTAACTCCATACCCTTACCTCCATTGTGGCCGGTCCCCATAAAGAGGGGATTCTCGATATGTAATCAGACTGAAATTTGACATCTTCCGTGACCTCTAGGTCTATGGGATTGTTTGGTGAGCCGTCCCCATCCCCTGTCGGCCCTGTCTGATTGTGCGTCAGGTCGGCGACATTGGGGTTGAGATCGACTATAAAGTTAATCTTATCCAGCAATTTCACGAAACCATTATCAATCGAATCGTTTTCAGGATCAAACAAATCATTGGGATCATGCCCGACCTCCACTGTCACGGAACTTTCCGGTATGTTATCTCCATCCGCATCGTAGTAGATCGTTGGCCTCGAACCCTTGGCCTTCGGAAATACATCGCTGTACTCTGTTAGGCCAACGCCCGTAATCCCTAACGTGTATATCACCCTGTCATCCGGGGATCCTCCCAACCCGTCCTCCATGGGAAGAGGATAAAGACCTGTTCCTATCTTGAATGAGTTGTTCCCTCCGGGCATGAGAAGATTTGGAGGAATCTGTATGATGTATGGATCCCCGAGCCTCTCATACTCATCCGAATAGTTTCCCAACCAGTAGACCCTTGTCCAGTTCTGATTTGGCGTTTCCGAAGAATTCACCCACAACCTGTCTGTCCAGTAGTAGGAGGAATACGATGTTATTTTCGAATCTAGGACTTTCGTTACGACCTCTGTGTTGCTGGGAATGGTGAACCATCCCTCCTTTGTCCCTGTCACGTTATCAGTTATCATTGTTTCTCCGGTCGAAGTCCTGAACCTCGGGGATTCGAATTTGAGCGTTATCTCTCCGTATTTCATGCTCCTCACAATAGGGGTGTAGTTAAACGAAATGAAAGAATCCGGGTAGAGAACGTTATCGAGCGAGACGTTTCCACTCACGTTGAATATCTGCGCTTTGTAAGTGGCGTTGGCTATATCATCAGCTATGTCCCTGTATATATTTTTCAGTTCCTCCGCGCTTGAACTCTTGTAAAACCTGTTGCAATTCGGAATCCAGCCGTTGGCAGAACAATTCCAGCATGCAAGCCTTTCAAGGGTTTCGTTGTCGGCTCCAACACCGAAGGCAACAACGTACATCTCCATCCCATACTCATCCCTTGTTTCACACGCTTTGTCGATCGCATCCTTACTCGCGTTCAGCCCAGGTGGCCTGTTTGCATAACCATCGCTCATCACAAGTATTGCCTCATGCCTGTCCATGGTCAGGTTCATTTCAAGATCGAACTTCGCGCTGTCCCCGTCGTTGTTCCGCAGTTTCACCGCCACTACATTGTCCCCGCTCCTGAAATAGGATTTGTCCACGTATATTCTCTTCCTCGAAACCTTCACATCATCCACGTAGAATCTTTCATTATCACCGCTGTCAAACCATCCCGATTGCATCTCTGCCCCGAACCTTATGGTGAAGTTCTCTATCATGTTGTATCCGGAAAGGTCTATCTCGTCCTTCACATATCCCCCATACACGTAACTCATGTTTCTGTTCCTCACTTCATGCCAGCTCCCGTCCCATATCCAGACATCCGAATAATCTACGCTTTCAAGTTCATCAGCCATCGCCCACCAGTACGAGAGCGTGAGATTCGATTGACCAGAAAGGTTCAAAGAGGTTTCCGCATATCCGTAATCATCCATATCCATGAAAACCAAAACATCTGTCCCGCTGTGCGAAGGATAACCTGAATAGTTCGCCATCAAAAATACCTCTTTGTCTCCTGAAGGCGTTCCGTTAATCATCCAGTAGCCAGGGGATTGGTTTATTTCGTCGTAGTAGAGCCTGTTCGCCCCGCTTGTGTAATAACTTTCGAAATCATCATAAAAGACAACGCCACCCCTGTTCCAGTATTCTGCCCGGTGTTCTTCAGTGTCGTTATCCACGAGCTTCCCGTTAACGTAAACCTCTGCGTTATCATCCGAGAGAACGTAAACCTCACCGAATCTTAACGAATTAATATCGGCTACATTAAAGTGCCTCCTGAAGTGGTAGTAGCCTCCGTTATCCCCTATATCTGTATCCACATTCGGAACATACGTAGTGTTTTCGAAACCCAGAATCGCCTGTCCCTGACCCCATCCTGAGTCTGTGTAGTTATGTTCTGTCCAGGAAGTTCCGTTCGCGTCATCCGGAGGTTCGCTTGACGGATAGCTTGTGTTGTAGAGCCAAGAGGATTTCGAAGAAATGACAGTATTTATCATTCTCGACTCAATTATCATGTCCCTTGCAACCCGTATACCGCACGATATACATGTCCACCCACCTTCTGTGTAACCATTTATCTGAGAAATAAGCGAAGCGCTGTCATTGCTGAGCGGGTGGACTTCGTCAACAATGGTCTCGTAAGTTACCAGACCTGCCCTGTTTCCCGTATAGTTAAGTATGGTATTTATGAATTCCTTATCAACATCCTTCGCAACATCTATCCTCCTGTTCTGACAACCGCTCGCGCCGTTGCAGTCAGGATAAAGACATTGGCTGGTCTGGACATCACACGTGTCCATGCTTCCGGAAATATCAGTGAGAAGGACCGAATCACTCGCCGCCTCCCCACTGATAAAGGCGAACGTCTCCGTTCCGAACCTTATGGGAATTGTCGCATTGCTAAGCTTTTTGGTCAGATTCGCTTTACCACCAAGTATTTGCGAGATGTTGTAATCAGGGATATCCATTATCCGTTCACCTGTTTCATTGCTGGTGAAAATTTCCTTCGATCCGATTATGAAAAACAAGGGTATGCTGATATTGTTCAAAGTAAGGTTATGCTTATAATGCAGATGAACGCTCATATTTTTTAGCGTGCCAGGCACATAGAAGGAGGAATACAGGTTGATCAGACCCTTTATACCAGGGAACCAGTATCTTCCCAAAGTTGTATTTCCAGCATATATGTAATCCTCCCCTGTCAATTCAGATGTTCTGTACATTACCTTAAGGTAACCGCCACCAATGTAGTTGTTTAAACTACCAGTGAAGTTTACGGACAGCGAATTGTTCCCCCCTGTGAAATACGAGCAATAGGAAGGGTTAACTGTTTCGGAACACACGATCCAGCTGTCTGCCGAGAAGTTTTCTGCCGTTTTATTATAAAATCCTGCATATTGCCCGTTTATGTATAACGTGAAATTCCCTCCTACATTCATCTCGAGATAAACCTTCGTCACGTTCGCATCTTCGGGGAGTGCTACAACTCTCGTTATGTTCCCCTCCCCAATGTACCCCCCGAAGTAAATAAATTTTGAACCGGTTTTTCTCACCCTGGTCATGTATACTTTAGCTATATACCCGTTTACAGGCCTGTCCTTCTCGTAGCCCGAAACTATCGTGGTCAACCTGCTGATAAAATCAGGATTTGCCGTCCCATTCCTGTAGATGGTATCGTTGTTCATCATAACCTCGAATCCGTATGCTGTGTTGTTAAGGATTTCGTTCACTATATCCCTCGTTAGGTTTTCCGCATACGATTTGTTTCCCGTTGCCCAGAACTCACCTACCACATCAAGTATCGTTCGGTTCATGTCATCCTCTTCCAAAACCCCCTGATTAAGATAATCTTGGACAACGGGAAGGAAGGAAACCGAATCCATCCTGGTCTGCTCAAGAAGTAGAACGATATCCTTCCCCGCGTAATAGTATCTCTGGTATCTGAGATCAGGGGAGGTATAAGTATAGGAAAAGCCAACCAGTAAGAGCGATATCATCAAAAGTAGTGATATCGCGATCAACGCATCCAGAGAAAGCAGAAACCCCCTTTTCATGTATTTATATTTAAAAGCAGTTAAAATAAATATCAAACAAATGCTAAGGGAGGATGGTATGGATTTCAAGAGGTTCATAATGTCCAAATTCGGGAAGGACATATTTTCGATAAAGGAGAATGACATAGTGAAGGAAAGGGTAAAAGTGGAAAAGGAGATAGAGAAGATATCAGATGATTTGAAAGGAATACAGGAAAAGATACAAAGGCTAATGCTCGAAGCGAAAGGCCAGCCTAACACCATCAAAATGCTCAATGTCCAGAAGATCAAGGCCTTGAGACTAGAATCCCGAACGAAGCAGATGGAGGCTTCTCATTATCTCGCTCAGTTGCAGCTGCTTCTGCTTGTTGAAGCCATGAAGGAAAGGGAGAAAGAGGAGAAGATATCGAAGATAACAGAAGACATATTGAATTCCGATGTGGACAAGCTCAACAAGGTTCTGATGGACACGGACGTGAAGGAAGCACTGAAGGAAGGAAGACTCGATCTTGTGAAGGAGAAGTTGGAAAGGGTGTTCGGAAGGGAAGAGATGCTCGTGGACGAGGAATCCCAGGAACTGATCAGGGCGATAGACGATCTCGAAAAGGTGGACGAAGAGACTGCTTTGAAGATGGCAGGGGAGAAGGCTAAGCAGCTTTCGGAGGAAGCAGTCAAAAGGGAAGATAAGGAAGAGGAATAGGCATAGTTTTAATCCCCTGTTCAACGATTTTTAAACCTTAACCTATTTAAATAATATAGTGATTCCTATGGGAGAGCTCAGAAACAATTTGCTGAAGCAACAGCTCCAACATGAGATCGATCTTGCGAAGAAGCTGGAATCCAGAGGAAAATCGAGACAGGCGGTAGTTCATTACCAGAGAGCGGCATCGATCTATCGAAGGCTCGCCTACGTCGCTCCACGTGAATACGCAGAATCCTTTTTCAACTCCGCCTCCCAATACGAGACCATGGGAAATACAATAAAATCCACAACCCCCCAGGCACGAGCCGTCTCTCAAAAAGCGATAGAAAGCATGGTTATCTCCGAAAAATCAACAACTTCCTGGGAAGATATAGGAGGGCTTTCAGAGGTCAAAAAAACCCTGAAGGAGGCGATTATCCTTCCTTTCGTGCGCAACAAACCCGCCTTCATTGAGTCGCCAAGAACGATCCTTCTGTACGGACCTCCGGGCACAGGAAAAACCCTGCTCGCGAAGGCAGCAAGCAACACGTTGAATGCGACTTTCTTCGAGGCGAGGACTTCCTCCCTCCTTTCCAAATACTTTGGCGAATCTTCGAAAATAATAAGCCTGCTTTTCGAGAAGGCCCGGAAGAACCAACCTTCCCTTATCTTCATGGACGAGTTCGATTCAATAATGATCAGCAGGGATTCCGGCCTGCAGGAATCTACCAGGAGAGTGGTAGGACAGCTTTTGACCGAGATAGAGGGCTTCAACACCCGGGCTGAAGATAAAATACTACTGATAGCCGCGACCAACAAGCCCTGGGATCTTGATGACGCGATGGTTTCGAGATTCCAAAGAAAGGTCTATGTCCCGCTCCCAGATAAGGCCTCCAGAAAGCGAATATTCGAGATCCACCTGAAGGGATGCGTTCTCCATGGGATAACCCATGACAAACTGGCTGGAATGAGTGAAGGCTACTCAGGAAGGGACATAGCTAACGTTTGCAGGGAAGCGATAATGTTTATGGTGAGAGAGCAGAACCCGAAACTCGAAGATCTAACGCCCGCCCAGATAGAGGGCTATGCAATGAACTACCGTTCGCTCACCAGTGAGGATTTCGGGCACTCCTTCGCGAAAATCAAGTATTCTGTGAATCTCGGAACGATAAAAAAATACGAGAGGTGGGGGGAAGAGTTGGGGATGTAGATTTTTGTGGTAGGATGGCTTCAAAGGAGGAAAAAAAGATAGGAAAGGAAGTGGAGAAGATTCTCAGGGAGGCCAAGAGGAGCGTTAAAAGGGGAAACTACGAAAATGCGGCCTCTCTCTACAAAAAGGCCTCTCTGCTTGCGCACAAGATAGGCAATAAAAAATCGGTGGATTACGCGCTGGAATCCGTTAAATACAGCCTCAAGATAAAAAACTATTTCAATGTTGGCTGGTCTTACAGGAACGCCGCGATGTTCTCTAAGGACTTTAAAGATTTTGGCAGTGCAATATCCTTCTCGATCAAAGCGATAGATTATTTTTCGAAAACTGATTCTTTTTATGCGATACAGTGGTGCTACAACCTGGCGGGGGAGGCGAGCGAGGAGAGGAAAGATTATTTCTCCGCAGCCAGGTACTACAGAAAATCACTCGAAATAAAGGGGAAGGAAGCGATAGAAAAGAGGTTAAAACATATCCTTAAGGAAGTCCCCCACCCCACAATCAGACAAACCCCAGATAAACAGGAAGTGAAGGAGGGAGAGGAGGTAACATTCAAAATAAAGGTAAAGAACGAATCCCCCGAGGTCCTGAAGGACATCCAGATTCTCAACGAGAAAAACGAAAAAATCTGTTCTATGGAGAGAATCGAACCTAGGAATGTAAAGGTGTTCAGCGCAAGCACAAGGGCGGATGATGTAGGGACGATGGATTCGCCTTTCAGTAAAATCCGGTGGAAAACAGGGGAGAAGGAATTCGAGGACGCCATCGAACCCCTGGAAATTTTGGTAAAGCCCAACATAGAGATAAAGCCCTATCTAAAAAACAGGCCAGAGGTCGGGAAATATTCCTACTTTGTGATTTCCGTTAAAAACAATTCCTCAGGCCCCCTCACCAATGTGGAGCTGAACGTGGATTTTCCCATAGAGCTGAAGGTTAAGCCGATAACAGGATATTTTTTTCAGGAGATCCCGGGAAACGAGGAGAAGGGGTTCGTTTTCAAGATTTTGCCTACCATCGTCGGGAAAAGCAGGATCGAACCTGAGATCAGATTCATGGACTCGAACGGGGTAGAACACGTCAGAAGAATGGAACCTTTCATTCTGGAAGAGGTTATTGAATCCCCGGAAAGGGTGGGGATAAAGGAAGAGTTTTCTAAACCCCTGCCAAAGGAGGATGTCGAGAGGATCAAGAGAATCCATGAATTAAAGAAGTACATCGACTCGGTGATAGACCCCTTCGAAATTTCTGAACCAGAATACGTTGCCCTTATAAAGAAATTATTTCGCACAACCAAGGGCTACACGCTGAGGGGGGTGGGCATAGAAACAGTTTCAAAACACGTTCTTGAAGAATGCAAAGGATCGAAGCTCGTTGGAGCCCATGAGTTCAAGGACGAGGCACTCTATCTTTTTGCCGGGAAATCAACAAGGGAGAAGAGGATTTACTTGCTCACGGTTGTTGTAAAGGAAGAGGAAGGAATGGTTTACCTCGCGTTCAGGCTGTACTCGGACCAAAAGGAAAACATGGAAGATTTCCTTTCGAAGGTGGCTGAAATAATAAAACACACTATAGTTATAATGAGTTTAGCTAAGGAAGTGGAAAAAATCGAGATCAAAAAGGTCATAAACATAGTGGATTCCATCGTACAGAGATCGGAGATAGGAACTGGCGAAGGAATCGAAGAGGATAAAGAAATAGATGTTAAAGATTCCGTGGTCCAGAGAACCGAAATTTAATTACTTCTTTTTCTTTGGCTTCTCCTTTTCAGGTTCTTCGAATTCCTTGGAGGATTTTAATTCGTCCGCCTCCAGCCACACTATGAACAGACCGAGCAGTATCAGGCATATCGGTATGACTCCTGTAAGAACTATTATGAAATTTTCCAGCCAGTCTACAGGTATCAGAGATGCGTTTCCGAACAAAGGATACACCGAATCAACGAACAACCCCAGTCCGATCAGTATAAGGATCAAGCCTATTACCATCTTGGCAGCCGCATGCATAACCTCACCTTAATAAATTATTTTGATTTGAAATCTATTTATATCTTTGTTTTCGAAAATTATTAATACTTTAACCTTCATTAAACAGTTATTACTAACAAAGTGATACCATGCTTTCAAAGGCCTGGAAGAAACCGAAAGAATCCCTGGGAGAATTGTGGAAGGAAAGAATCATGCAGTGGAGAAAGGAAGGCACAGTCAAAAAACTCGAAAGACCAACAAGACCTGACCGGGCGAGATCCCTGGGATACAAGGCAAAACAGGGATTCGTTGTCGCGAGAGTTCGCGTAAGTAAGGGAAAGAGGAAGCGACCGAAGTTCAAGGGAGGACGCGTTCCGAAGAAGATGGGAAGGTTCTTCCCCGCCGGTAAATCAAACAAGCTGATAGGGGAGGAAAAAACAGCGAGAAAGTTCCCGAATCTTGAAGTTCTAAATTCCTATTATGTGGGGGAGGACGGCCAGTACGCATGGTTTGAAGTCGTTCTTTTGGATACCAACAACCCGAACGTTTCCAAGGACAGGGAAAGGAAGTTCGTTGCCAGACAGCACAAGGGAAGGGTTTTCCGCTCGCTTACTTCCTCAGGCAAGAAGATACGCGGACTGAGAAAATAAACTATTTATATTCGCTCCCCTGTTTGTACTCCGACTTGAAGGCATACTCGCTCTTTATCCCATATTCGCTCCCGATTTCCTCACCCTTTAAAAAGTCAACCCCGTATTTTTCCTCTTCGGCAGTTTCCTCTCCAACTGATTTTTTTACCTCAACTTCCCAACCCTCGAAAGCTTCAGGCCATTTGGCAGGGGTTGTTGTCGACGTGGCAAACCTCCATATTTCGTTCCCTTCGAGATCGAGGCAATAAAGATGACAATCCCAAGACGTGAAGTAGACGTGATCTCTCCATATGACAGGCCACCAGAAGACATCGCCTCCTGTCTTGAACCTCCATATTTCTTTCCCGTTTACATCAAGACAGTAAAAATTTGAATCCCCTGATCCAACATAAACCTTCCCTTTATTAAAAACAGGAGCGGCAACCACCTCGCCAGTTTTAAACCTCCATAACTCCTTTAATTCCGGTGTTAGGGCGTAAAGAATCCCATCCCTCGAATGTTGATAGAGAACATCTTCCCATATGACGGGTGCTGCCGCCACACCGTACTTTCCCGTCCTGAACCTCCAAACTTCTTTGCCTGTTTTCGCGTCAACGGCATAAACAAAGTTGTCGAAGGAGGGAACGAAAACCATGCCTCTGTACGCCTCTCCGGGATAAACATTGTAGATTTCGCCGCCTGTTTTAAACCTCCATATCTCTTCCCCTGTCTCCGCGTTAAGACAATAATAATTTCCATCAAAAGAACCTATGTAAACCATTCCTTCATGAACTAGAGGACTCGCCGCAATCCAGTCACCCGTTTTGAATTTCCAAACAAGAGAAGCATCTCCCCTCCTTAAGCAGTAAAGAAAACCATCCTTGGAACCAATGTAAATATATTCACCTTCGATAGCTGCGCACCCGAGGATTTCCCCTCCTGTCTTGAACCTCCATATTTCTTTCCCGTTCCTTATATCCAAAGCGTACAAATTGAAATCAAAAGACCCTATGTACATTACGTTTTCGGATATCACTGGGGAAGATTCCATTATCGGACCGTTCACCTTAAAACGCCAAACTTCTTCGCCTGTTTCCGCGTCCACCGCGTATATATTGTGATCGAGCGAACCGAAGTAGATGATACCGTTAACCAGCGAAGGTTTCTGGTCTATGCTGCCCCCGAAACCTATCCTAAAAACGCGGTCGAATTTTCTTGTCTTTTTGATCTCGATATCCTCAAGTTCTGTTTCAAAATCACCAAACTGGGTTTCAAAATACATGATAAATAATAGAACAATAAATACTAAAAGTTCATAATATTAATGGGTGTTTGCATGCGGATAGTTTTCAACATCGGCGGTTCTGTTCTCTGTCCCAAGGGATTTCCTGACATGAATTACGTAAAGAACATTTCCAAATTCATTATTGGTCTCAAAAAAAGGAAACACAAGGTCCTCATAGTTACAGGAGGAGGAGGCGTCGCTCGAAAGTACATAGAACTAGCGAGATTATTTAAGCCTCCCGAGGATTTTCTGGACTGGATAGGAATACTGGGGACAAGAATGAATGCCATGGTTATGATCGCTTCCCTGGGAGATCACGCCTACCCCAAGGTTGTCAAAAACAAGGAAGACCTAGAACATGCGATAAATTCGGGCAAGATAGTGGTCATGGGAGGAACCGTTCCTAAGCAGACGACCGATGCGGTTACAGTCGCTGTTGCCGAGCTTTTCAAGGCAGATCTTATAGTAATGGGGACCGATGTTGACGGGGTTTACGACAGGGACCCTGACAAGCACAGGCATGCGAAATTGATCAAGAGGGCGAAGGTGAAAGATCTCAAAAAAATAGTCAAAACAAAAAAACACCAGGCAAAACCCGTGGCTGTGATAGATTCCGTGGCTGTAAAACTTTTGGGGAGGTCCAAGATAAAAATAATCGTTTTGAACGGCAAAAAAATCGAGAACCTAAGAAAGGCGATAGAGGGTAAAAAATTCATTGGCACGACAATAGGTGAATAGATGTATCTGGTAGTTTTCATAACCTGTCCTGACATTAAAGAGGCGAAGAAGCTTTCGGACATTCTGTTAAACAACAGGCTGGCTGCCTGCGTTAACATCGTTCCGGATCTGAAATCCCACTTCTGGTGGGGAGGGAAGGTCCACGATGCAGACGAGGTCTTGCTTGTAGTGAAAACCAAGCAGAAGGTTCTAAGGAAACTCGTGAGGGAGGTCAAAAAGATTCATCAATACGAAAACCCAGAGGTAATCGCGCTTCCCATAATAGGAGGATCTAAAGAATACATAAAATGGATAGAGGAGGAAACCCTATGAGGGGATTCGAGAAGTTCAAGGAGGAAGTTAAGGAAAAGATATCTAAAATGGCAAGGATCAAAAAGGAAAAAATAGTTCTCGAAAAACCCAAGGACCATAAATTCGGGGACCTCGCCTTCCCCTGCTTCGTCCTCTCAAAAAAGCTAAAAAAATCCCCTGATGCGATAGCGAAAGATCTCGCTGTGAAGATAAAACCTTCCGGCCTGATTGCAAAAATCGAACCGAAGGGAGGATATTTGAATTTCTTTGCAAACTGGGACATGATAGGGCAGGAGGTCGTAAGCCATATCTTAAAGGAAGGTGAGAATTTTGGTAAGGGCGAAAAAAGGAAGGAAAATGCAATGGTTGAATACTGTCATTTCAATACACATAAGGCAGTTCATATAGGCCACATACGAACTGCCTGCCTGGGGGAATCGCTTTCAAGGGTACTTGAATTTTCCGGGCATAAGGTTTCAAGGGTGAATTATCAGGGGGATATAGGACCACATGTCGCTCGCTGTATCTGGGGTTTCCTCAGGATTCACGGAGGAAGGGAACCAAAGGAAGAAAGGGGAAAATGGTTAGGAAAGGTTTACGCGGAAGCAAGCAAAAGGCTGAAGGATAACGAGGAGCTGGCAAAAGAAGTCGATGAGATAAACAAGAAAATATACGCAGGTGACCCGAAAATCTCGGAGATATGGGAAAAAACGAGAAAATGGAGCCTGGATTATTTTGATAAAATTTATGAAAGTTTCGGCATAACTTTCGACAGGTTATACTTCGAAAGTGAAGTCGAAAAGCTTGGGACGGAGATTTCAAAAAACCTGCTTAAGAAAAAAATAGCAAAGGAAAGCGAGGATGCGATCATGATGAATCTGGAAAAATACGGTCTAGGGATTTTTCTTCTGGTAAAATCCGACGGCACTCCCTTGTATTCAGCCAAGGACCTGGGGCTAGCAGATTTGAAACTGAAGGAATACAAAATCAATAAATCCATCCACGTGGTCGGTTCCGAGCAGAAATTGTATTTTCAGCAACTATTCAAGACGTTCGAACTGATGAAGTCCCCGCTGGCGAATAAAAGCTACCACTTGTGTTACGAGCTTGTCAACCTCCCGACGGGCAAGATGGCTTCAAGGGAGGGGGAAGTTATACTTTACGAGGACGTTTTGGACGAACTCATAAAACATGCAAAAGAGGAAACCAAGAAGAGGAATCCCAAAATGGAGAAGAATACGCTCGAAAGCATTTCAAAACACATCGCTCTTGCTTCCCTGAAATACGACATGATAAAGATGTCTCCCACAAAAACCATAATATTCGACTGGAGGCAAGCATTGGACTTCGAAGGTAACGCCGCTCCTTATCTGCAATACACCTTCGCTCGATCGAGTTCGATCCTTAGGAAGGCGAAGGTTAAAAAAATCAAGAATTTCGATATGAGCCTTCTCAAGCATCCCATAGAGAGGGAACTTATCAAAATGATATCTGAATTCCCAGAGGCCGTTCAAAACGCATCGAATGACCTTCGTCCGCACTACATAGCCAACTTTTGCTACAACCTGTCCACAAAGTTTAACGAGTTCTACCAGTTTATACCGGTTATTCACGCGAGGCTGGGCCTGAAAATACACAGACTAGCCTTAGTTAAGGCAGTATCGATCGTTTTAAAGAACGCCTTGAATCTTCTCGGTATAGAAGCGCCGGAGAGAATGTAACTACTTCTAGACAGAGCGTATCGTGACTCCCTTGGGGGTTATCTCGAAGGGATGTATGTCTGTCGAATGGTCTGTCATCCTCATTTTCCTGATAAGCAGGGAACGCTTGTATTTCGCTATACCAAGGTATTGAAGGAGAATAACCGAATCAACCATGAATTCGATAACCCCGAACCTCGAAAGTCCCTTGCTATCCTCAAGAACCTCCGCAACCACAAGAACTGTCTTTCCCATATCCCTCAACCTCTGCAGAACTTTGTATAGAGACTTCCTGATTTTGAAGGGCTCGTGCATGTAAAGTTCGAACATGCTCACAGAGTCTATCACGACCCTTTTCGCCTTGGCTGACTCTATGTTGTCTGTTATTCTCTCTATCAGGGTTTCTATGTCAAACGGTTCGATCTCCATGATTTTTATAAACCCTTTCTTTTCGAGATCATCAAAGTCCCATCCGAAGTGTTTGGATTGATTTTTTATGTTCTTTACGGTCTCTCCTGTTGTGAGATATAATCCCCTCTCTTTACTTTCGATCGCTCCGTTGTACAGAAACTGAGCGGAAAATATGGATTTCCCTGTCCCCGTCTTTCCTGTTATCAGGTTGATGCTTCCCTCTTCAAAACCCCCACCCATCAATTCATCCAATCCTTTTATGCCTGATTTGACCTTCATAAGATCAATCTATTTTTGTTTCTATGTTTTATAAAAATTTTTTAACCCAAAATACAAAGGTGAAGTATGATAAGAAAACCTGTTGTCGCTGGAATGTTCTATCCTTTGCACACGGAAAACCTTAGGAAACAGCTGTCAAAACTGTTTGAAGGTATCGAGAAAGGGGAATTTCTCTGTGTAGTTTCCCCGCATGCGGGTTACGAATATTCCGGGAGGACCGCTGCCTGTGCGATAAATTCTTTGAAACCAGCCAGCACTTTCATCATTCTGGGCCCAAACCACAATCTAATGGGAAGCGAATTCTCTGTAATGGGATCGGGTGAATGGGAAACCCCGCTGGGAAGGATAGAAACAGATATTGACCTGGCCAAAGAGCTTAAGAAGTGCGATGTCCTCCTTGATGACGAGATTGCACACATGCATGAACATTCTATAGAGGTTCAGCTGCCCTTTTTGCAATACCTATTCAAGAACTTCAAGTTCGTTCCGATCTCCATTTCCAACGTGGGATACTCAGAGGATTTCCTGAAGAGGTGCGAAGCCCTCGGAAAACACATAGCAAAAACAATAAAGGGTAAAAAAATCGGCGTGGTCGCCTCCTCCGACTTCTCCCATTACCTTCCGAAGAAAACCGCAAAGGAAAAGGATGATAAGGCGATAGAGAGGATAATAAATCTTGATCCCATTGGTTTATTCAAAACACTCGAAAAAATAGACGCCTCTGTTTGCGGTTACGGACCGATAACTATCCTCATGTACACCGCCAAAGAACTCGGACTAAAAGCGAAGTTAATAAACCACACGGATTCGGGAGACACCACAGGGGACAACTCAGCAGTCGTTTCCTATTATGCGATAGGGTTTAAATGAATAATCAGGATCTCCTTAGAGGGGTTTCTGGCGAATCGTGGGCAAGGAAAAGCCTCTTCTGGTTCGGGTGTCCCTTTATATGTATACCCAGCATCTCGGAAAGCTCCCTCTCGAAGAGGTTCGCCCCAGGGTAAAGATCGGTTATAGTCTGTATTGTATGGTTCTTCTTGTCCACGGGAACGCGAATGTTTATTGCTCTGTTCTTGTGTATCAGATGATAAATAACCTCTATATCCTTTCCGGTATCAGTTCCTGATATGGAAGAAATTCTTATGACACCAAGATCTTTCAACTCCTTCAATATCTTTCTGAACCCCTTCGTATCCGAGGACACCCATACATTATTGTTTTCTATCTTCGGTTTCATTCCTTTAAGAAAAATTTCCACATGCATTACAATTCCTCCATCTTTTTAAGAACCTTTACCACCCCCTCTATCAAGGCCTCCGGTTTTGGGGGGCAGCCAGGTATATAAACATCAACAGGTATGATCTTATCCAGAGGTCCCGCAACGTTGTAACAATCGTAAAAAACACCTTTAGAAATCGGGCAAGCCCCAAACGCTATCACATATTTGGGTTCGCCCATCTGTTCATAAATGGTTTTTATCCTGTCCCTCATTTTAACATTAATAGGGCCCTCTATTATAAGAATGTCCGCGTGCCTTGGCGATCCCTTTCCGAGTATCCCGAATCTTTCAAGATCATACTTGGGGGTGAGGGATGCAAGTATCTCGATGGAACACCCGTTGCATCCTGACCCGCTCATGTGCAAGACCCAGGGAGACTTCTTTCTGCAGTAGTTAACGAGCCTTCTGAGTAGGGTTTTCCTGGACTTCCCAATTTCCCTTGCGTCCAGCCTTATCAATTCCTCTTTCATGTCAAACCCAAACAACCATTAACAGTATAATTATTACCGTTCCAATAACAATCCACATGAGGTAATCCGAAAGCCTCCCGGAATGATAACTTCTCAAGTCCCTTATGCCTAAAGCCCTTTTTATAACATGATAAAAGTTTTCCGTCCCCATGCTAACCTTTGGGAAGGGTTCTCCGCACGTATATGTTTCGTACTTCATTTCTTCCTTCCTGGATTTTCTGTTCCCCAAAAGATATATCAGGAAACCCAGGAAAACGAAACCCATGAAAGCCAAAACAAACAAAGACCATTGTTCAAACATCTCACCCACCCAACACCGCAGTTATATATTGGTTCTGATTTAATAAAGCATTCGCTGCCGGTTCAATTATGTTAAGACCGATCTGTGGGAAAACCCCTATCAGAACGCATAATATGGTTAGAATGACAACAGGTATGAACAAGATTTTTGGAATCTTCACTTCAATTCTTTTGGTCGTCAGGAACATCGAGGAGAATATCTTGAACGAGTAAGCGAGGGTTATTGCGGATGCGATGATGGCGATGGCAGTGAGAATAGGGCTTATTTCCCAGGATGCCATGAAGATTAACCACTTTGAAACAAAACCGTTAAGTGGGGGGATACCCGAAAGAGAAAGCAGACCGATGCCCACGCATATTAGTAATGGCGTGCTTTTCATGCCTATTTCGTCAAGATTCTCCTTCCCCGTCAGGTAAATCCCTATACCTATGCCCATGAATAGCAGGGTCTTTATCAGGGCGTTGTTAAGTATGTGATAAAGACCTGAGGTAATGCCCAGCAAAGTTCCGAATCCTATAACCATTATGATGTAACCTATCTGGGATATACCTGAATAAGCCAGCATCCGTTTCACGTTTACCTGCACTAGGGCCAAGAAGGCTCCCACAAGCATGGTGATCACGCCGAATGATATAAGAACCCAGTTTAGCTGTATCAGGTTGAAAATGAAAAGAATTCTGAGGATCCCGTATACACCTATGGCTGTGGATATGGATGTGAATATCGCTCCGATGGGAGCCGGCGTACCTTCGATTGCATCGGGCTTCCATGCATGGAACGGGATTATAGTTGCCTTCAGAGAGAACCCGGCCACCAACAAACCAAGTGCAATCATGTAGGGATTGGAGTGTGAAATTTTAGAGGCGAGGTCAGCAAAGTTGAGGGTTCCCGTCAGCCCGTAGAGCATCGAGATCCCGATTAGTATGAATAGAGAAGTCACCGAACCCACCATAAGATATTTGAACGCACCCTCTATTGCGCCTTCATCAAGAAAGAATGCGACCAAGGCATATGATGAGACGGACAGTATCTCGAAGAAGACATACAGATTGAATATGTCTCCTGTAAGCGAAACCCCCAACAAACCTATTGTGATCAAAGAAAGAAGGGTGTAATACCTGTGTCTCCTCTCCTTTATGTACTTCAGGGAATACACAGCGATAACCGAGGATACACCCGTAACCAGCAAAGCGAGAAACACGCTCAGCTTGTCCAGGACCCAGACTATCCCGAATGGGGGGGACCATCCACCGAAACCAAATACCGTGATCTCAGGGTTCAGAAACATGTAACACATTGAGAAAAACGAAAACAATATAGCTGCTATCGCTATCTCATCCCTCTTGATAATGAGGACCAGGAAGGTTGCAGCGAACAAAACCAGGAGCACGTAAGTTATCACATTATCCCCTCAACCTGTTCATCCTCTCCGTGTCGAGTGTTTTCATATGTCTGTACGCGAGCGTTACTATACCCAGGGCCAATGCAGTCACGCTTAATTGTATCACTATGGATGTCAGGACCAAGGCCTGCGGTAAGGGATCAACCGCTTGCAGAGCCAAGTAATTGGCATTAACCCGGGTAACTATCGGAGGAATCCCTCCCGCCCGAAAACCAATTGCTATAAGCAAGAGGTGTATGGAGTTCGTGAATATCCCCAGACCTATCACCTTCTTTATCATGTTCTTTTTCCAGACTATGCAGTACATCCCTATCAACGCGACCAGCACCATCCCAACGTATATTTCTAACATATTCACTCCTTCATCAACAGGAATATTATCAGTATCAAGGCCATCGACACCATCACGCCCCCTGCAAGATTCAGGAATAAAACCTGTGGCGCACTCCATAGTTCGAAAACCATCCCTGTCGGCATCAGCACATATCTGGCGAATGACTCGAAAAGGACAATCAAAACCAAAAGCAATGCAACCAAACCCTCGATTATGTGGGCTGTTTCCTCCTTTATGACCCTTTCCGCCTTCCTCAAACCGAATGATATCGCTATTAAGGCAACACCTGATGCTATTATCACCCCGCCTGGAAAAGATCCGCCAGGGGTTAGGTGTCCGTGTAAGAGTATATAAACACCAAAGAGCATTATGAACGGAAACAGCCCCTTCACAATGGTCCTCACTATTATATCCATTATTTCCTCCTCTTCATCCCAAATATAACTATCGTGAAAACGCCAACCGCAGCCGTAAACAAAACTGTTTCTTCCCCCAAAGTATCAAATCCCCTGTAATCCCATACTATTGAACTCACAAGGTTTGCAGACCCCGTCATTTCGAGAGAATTATTCAGATAATAATTGGCAACTTCTTTTCTTTCCCAAAGCCCGAACATCGGAGAGAGGAAAACGTAGAGAAACATACCGCCAAGCACAAGCAGGCAAATGATGAACAAAAAACCCTTCATTCCTCCAACCTCCTGGTTTTTTTTATGACAATCACGTAGATGAGGGTTGCGAGTCCCGCATTGACAGCGGCCTCTGTGATAGCGATATCAGGGGCCTGCAAAAGAAAGAATAACAGCGCGAGTGTTAGGGAGCTTGAAGCCAAGAATATGACAGAATAAATCAAATCCTTGAAATGAACTGCCAAGACAGAGAATACCAACATCAATATGATCAATGGAATGAACATCATATTTATAATATGTGGTTTGTTAAATTAATTTGCTATTTCTCTTTCTTTCCCAAACGTTGTATTTCCATAGCGGTTTCATTTATCTGGTTCGCTGTTTTAATCATCCGTTCCTGTACTTCCTTGCCCACCTTTTCAAGTTCATCCTCCCTTTTATCAAGAAATGAGTTTATGGATCCCGCTTTCCTGTCAACCATAACATTTGCTCCCAGATTTACCAGAAAGCCTTTCAGATCCGTAACCCTACCCTTCCCGTAACACCCACTACCCAAAGGAATAAGAACATCGTTAGTTTTATCCCCTTTATTCAGATCCTTTAGAACCTGTTGAGTGTTTTTGAGCTCTATTAACTGCCTTTCAACGATTTCAAGATTTTCCCTGAGACTTTCCAGATTCTGCTGCAGGAGCTGGTAAAGGATGTATTTTTCCTGGAGTTTTTCCTTTGACATAAAAAACACGTAATAATAAATTCAGTTTTTATCTATAAATAAGTAAGGTTTATACCATTGGCACTTCACATTCAAAGTCATCGAAACATTCATCAAGTCCGGGCCCTAAAACAGATTCACATCTGAAACCAACACATTCATTGTGGTATTCAATTACGCAGTCAGAATTTACTGAACATAAATCTTGACCATCTCCAGCCACCTGAACGCATTGCTGGTTTCTGCATTCCAAATGGTAACAATCACAATCCTGGCTGCACTGATTCGTACCGCTTCCGCTAACCTCCACACACGTCATACTGCTGCATTCTGTGTGCGTTTCAATCACACAGTCGGCATTTGTTGAGCACTGGTCAGCCTGCGTTCCCGCTCTCTTCACACATGCCTGATCAACGCACTTGTAAAAGTAGCAGTCACTATCCTTACTACACTGATCAGCACCAAGACCAGCCACTTCTTGACATGCCTTGTTACTGCATTCCAGGTGCGTAGGTTGATCCTCAAGGTGACCGGCACACCCAAGAGCCACAGCAGCCTTTCTGTCGTAACAATCATGGTATTCAGCGATATCTATCTGGTATGTCCCCTCAGCCAACCCAACGTTGGTTTTGACTCTCATAATTTCTCCTCCTGGGTCGCCTCCTCTTACGTCAAGTGTAAGCGTTCTCCACTCACATGGTGCGCAGAAAAGACTGTCTGTGTTCGGATTTCCTGCATTTGTCGTGCATAACCTGTTCCACTTCGGAGGCCACACCGAGTATTCTATGTCTTCCTGGTCAGGATCGAAGTTCGGACACTGACACCACCAGTATTTTATGGGTATTCTCCACCCGTCACATTTACCATTGGTTTCAACAACTATCCATATATCGTAAGTCCCTCCGGACGGATTGTGCGGATACTGATTGTAATTCGCCTTGTTTCCTTGGTCATGTTCCAGCCTCACATAAACTTCACATTCACCCATACACCTAGGATCGCATATTTTCGTTTCTGGTTCGCAGTCCGCGCAACTGCAGGTTTCGAGCGAACATTCACTGTAATCAGGGAAGTCGAAGTAGTTGGGATACTTATGGTTATATACATTGCAACCATCTGCCGGACAATCACAATCATCGTTGCTGTCGCATTCAGCCCCGCATGCTCCCTCAACACAGGAATAGCTGAACGGATCATCAACACAACCGCACGCTGAATCGCAGTTCCCGTACGCGTCCCTCACCC
>SMTZ1_10000268_pt1 | contig 61750 bp, 78 predicted proteins | sample DeeMarSWOR136_30_FD_25667 | JGI IMG/M metagenome (IMG submission 25667) | reverse complement strand
TAAATATACTGCAGTGATACCCATGCCTGCTTGTTTACTGGTATATCAACTCCGGCTACACGTGGCATAACATTACTCCTTTATCATCAGGGCTAACCCTGCCTCTGTTTGTGTCGGGGGTTACTGCAGATTATCCTGACGACTCCCCGTCGTTTTATCACTTTGCACTTTTCGCATCTAACTTTTACTGAAGCTCTTACTTTCATCGTTTTACCCTTTATTATTTAAGCCGGTAGGTTATCCTGCCCCGGGTCAGGTCGTACGGAGACAGCTCTATCAGCACTTTATCACCGGGCAGTACCCTGATGTAATGCATCCTTATCTTGCCCGAAATATGGGCTAAAACCTCGTGCCCGTTGGGCAACTCCACGCGAAACATGGCATTGGGTAGAGCCTCGACTACCGTCCCTTCGACTTCTATGGCTTCTTTCTTAGCCATCAACTACCCTCGTCAACACCTCCGGTTCATCATCGCTGATTGCTATGGTATGCTCGAAATGTGCTGAAAGGCTGCCGTCGGCGGTAAGTACCGTCCACCGGTCTTTGGCGACCCTGGTGGACGAGCCGCCGGTATTCAGCATCGGTTCCAGCGCCAGCGTCATACCCTTTTTCAATTCGGGTCCCGTCCCCGCGATACCGTAATTGGGTATCTGCGGGTCTTCATGCATATTACGTCCTATTCCGTGGCCCGTGTACTCACGGACTACCGAGTAATTTTTTGATTCGGCATGTTTCTGTATTGCCGCGGATATATCCCCGAGCGTAGCCCCAGCCCTGGCTGCCGCGATGCCTTTTTCCAGGGCTTCCCGGGTTGTATCAATAAGCCGCTGGGCGGTCGGGCTGATTTTACCGACGGGTACGGTTATGGCGGCATCGCCCTGAAACCCTTCGTAAATAGCCCCGAAATCGAGAGAGACGATATCGCCTTCATACAGGGTTTTCTCCCCCGGAATCCCGTGCACTATCTCGTCGTTTACCGATACGCAGATACTCGCCGGGAAACCGTGGTAGCCTTTGAACGAAGAGGTGGCTCGCCGCATTTCCAGTTCCGTTTCGGCAATGATATCAAATTCCTTTGTTTTCACACCCGGTCTCACCCGTTCGCTTATTTTCTGCAATATATCAGCGACAATTATTCCCGCTTTACGCATTGCAGCGATCTCTGTATCAGATTTTATAATTATACCCATACAGGACACAATCCCCTTACTGTAAAGCTGCCATTATTCTGTCATTTACCTCAGCCGATTCGCCTACACCATTTATTTCCAGCAGCTTACCGGTGCTGGTGTAGTAGTCAATAAGGGGCGATGTCTCCGCAAAGTAGACCTCCAGCCGCTTTTTGATTGTCTCTACATTGTCATCAGCACGTTGGTATAGCTCTCCACCACAACGATCGCATTTACCGGCAACTTTGGGTGGTGAGTCCACCTCGTGGTAAGGTGTCTGGCAGTTGCGGCAAATCCAGCGTCCGCTGAGCCTCTTTAGTAGCTCTCTTTCCGATACGGCGATATAAACTATTTTATCTATTTTTTTCGACTGTTTTTCCAGTGCTTTATCCAATGCCTCCGCCTGCTGTAAATTCCGGGGAAAGCCATCCAGAATCGCCCCGTTAGCGCAATCGGGAGCCGATAGCCTTTCCAGTACCATTTGTATTGTTATCTCGTCGGGGACCAGCTGGCCCTTGTCCATGTAAGCCTTGGCTTTCAGACCCAACTCGGTCTCGTCCCGTAGAGCCTGCCGAAACAGGTCGCCGGAAGCTACCTGTACCAGGTTAAGCTTATCCGCCAGCATTACCGCCTGCGTGCCTTTACCGGCACCGGGAGCTCCCAGAAGTATAATATACACCAATTTCTCCTGTTATAAAACCTTCTATTTTATAAAACCTTCGTAACGCCGCATTACCAGCTGCGCCTCGAGCTGTTTCATCGTATCCAGAATAACACCGACCACAATGAGCATACCCAGACTGGATAGCTGTATCTGCTGGACATCCGTAACCGTTCTGGCGAGGAAGGGCATGACGGCGACGAATGCCAGGAAGAGCGCTCCCGCCCAGGTTATCCGGTTGATAACCCCGCTGAGATAGGACGCGGTGTTTTTACCCGGTCTGATGCCGGGAATAAATCCTCCCTGTCTCTGCAGCGTACCGGGCAGGTCCTGCTGCTGGTAGGTTATCATCGTGTAGAAAAAGGCGAACCCCACCGCCAGCAGGAAGTAAAGAACCCAGTAAAATACCCCCATTGGTAGCGCCGTATCCGGGCTGAATAATAGCTTGATGGTATACCAGAAGCCTGAAGTGGCGTCGCCCACGAAATAGCTTGCTATTACCCCCGGGAAGAGGACCAGCGACATGGCGAAAATGAGCGGTATCATACCGGCGCTGTTGACGCGCATCGGGATATGCGTCGTGCCCGACTGCTTATACATGCGTCCCCCGCGGAAGACACTGCGGGCATACTGCACCGGGATACGGCGGTGTGCCTCGGTGAAAATGACAATCAGGATAATGGTAACCAGGACGATGAGTCCGTATACTACCAGTCCGGTCATGTTTTCTTTAGCCAGGAAACCCTGCTGGATAAGCTGTGGATATCCGGCAACAATTCCTCCGAAGATGATTATCGATATGCCGTTGCCTATTCCGTATTCGGTGATAAGCTCGCCGAGCCAGACCAGGAAGACGGTCCCGGCAACGAGCGATATCACGATGGTCACTGTAAGCATGGGAGCACTTGTAGCGACGACTCCGGCACGCTGCATTAAAACCAACTGTCCGTATCCCGAGAGACCCGCCAGGGGTACCGTCAGCCAGTGGGTAATCAGGTTGATTTTATTTCTGCCCGACTCGCCTTCTTGGGAAAGCGATTGGAGCCGCGGTATCACCGGCACCAGCAGTATCATGATAATCGAGGCGGTAATATATGGGTATACCCCCATTGAAGCCACACTGAACTGCCTCATGGCGCCGCCGCTGAAAAGATTAAGCATACCCAGCAGGGCGTTGCTATCGAAAAGTTCCTGAAGCGCCTCCGGGTCAACGCCCGGCAGGGGTACATGAGCGATAAACCGGAATGCCACCAGGATGCCGAAGGTAATCAGAATGCGACGTCGCAGGTCGGGCAGGCTGAAGGCGTCAATCATCGCCTGCAGCAGTCTGGGCCTACTTGGCCTTTGACGCATACTCGACCTCCTCGACCTTACCACCGGCGGCTTCTATTTTAGCCTTGGCCGAAGCTGAAAATCTGTTAGCCCTGACCGTAAGCGGATGCTTGATATCTCCATCGGCTAAGATCTTCACCGGTTTCCGCAGGGACTTGACCAGACCGGCAGCCACCATTTTCTCTGGGTCCACCTCGCTTCCGGATGCGAACACACCAAGCATACCAACGCTGACGGTGCTGTATTCAACTCTGAAGATGTTCGTAAAGCCGCGCTTCCGGGGAAGGCGTTTTATCAGGGGAAGCTGGCCGCCCTCGAAGCCGGGACGCATCTTGTAACCAGCGCGGGATTTCTGACCCTTGGAGCCACGCCCGGAATAGGTGCCTTTACCGCTGCCGTCGCCGCGGCCGACGCGTTTCCGGCCCTTCCTGGAGCCAGGGGCTGGTGAAATACTATTCTGTCTGACCATTCACTTCCTCTACTTTAACCAGGTGCCTTACTCTATTAATCATTCCTCTAATCGAGTTCGTATCTTCATGGACAATGCTCTGATTCAGCCGGTGGAAACCGAGTGCCGCCAGAGTTTTCTTCTGCCTTCTCTCGTAGCCGATGCCGCTCTTAATCCAGGTTACGCGTATCTTACTCACCGGCGAGCGCCTCCTCAGCATTAGCTCCCGATTTACGCTTGGCTACAACCTCTTCGGGATATCTCAGCTCGCTGAGGGCCCGCATGGTTGCTTTGGCAACGTTGATATGGTTCGACGTTCCCAGCGATTTTGTGAGTATATCTTTAATTCCGGCTGCCTCCAGCACTGCCCGGACGCTACCCCCGGCGATAACACCCGTACCCGGTGCGGCCGGTTTTAGCAGGACTCTGGCTGCCCCGTAATCTACCGTAATCTCGTGGGGAATGGTGCTGCCAGCCAGCGGAACTTTAATCAGGTTTTTCCTGGCTGCAGCGCCGCCTTTATTGATGGCCGTGGGGACCTCCGTCGCCTTGCCGATACCCAGACCGACATGTCCTTCGCCGTCGCCGGTTACCACCAGCGCACTGAACCTGAGACGCTTGCCGCCCTTCATTACCTTGGCGACCCGGTTAACGTCGATTAGTTTATCGTTCAGATTCAGTTCGGTGGTATCTATCTGGGTTAATGGCTGCTTCATCAGTCGTCTAATATCCCCCTTTAAAACTTCAGCCCGCCCTCCCGGGCTGCCTCCGCCAGTGCTTTTATCCGGCCGTGGTATTTACAGCCGTTACGGTCAAAGGCTACCTGTTTAATACCCTTTTCCCTAGCTCTCTTCGCCAGCAGTGAGCCGACCATCCCGGCTTTGGCTGTTTTATTTTTCTTGGTGCTGTTTCCGGCTATCTCGGCATCGAGGCTGGAAGCGGCTACTAGCGTATAGCCCTGCAGGTCGTTGATTACCTGGGCGTAGATATGGTTCAGACTCCGGAATACGCATAATCTCGGCTGTGAGTCGGTGCCGCTGACCTTCTGCCTGACCCTGTTATGCCTTCTGTATCGTGCTTCTCTTGTTCTTGGTTTTCGCATGTTTCCTAACCGCCTACCACCTTCCCGGCTTTACCCGGTTTAAGGTGTACTACCTCTCCGGCATACCTGATTCCCTTGCCTTTGTAGGCATCGGGCGGGCGGATGGCGCGGATGTTGGCCGCCATCTCTCCCACCGTCTCTTTGTTAGCTCCGGATACTTTAATACGGTTGTTTCCTTCCACGTCAAGAGTCGTGCCGGGGAGAGGTTTTACCTCCACCGGATGAGAGTAACCGATGCGTATCGTCAGATTATTGCCGGTTTTCTCGGCACGGTAACCGACGCCGACTATCTCCAGCGTCTTCTCGAAGCCCTTGGATACTCCCTCCACCATATTGGCCAGCAGGCTCCGCGTCAGCCCGTGGTAGGACTGGTGCTTCTTACTTTCGCTGGGGCGCGATACTTCAATGGTATCGCCTTTCATTTTAATAATCATTTCCCCGGGAAGGGAGCGGCTGAGCTCGCCCTTGGGTCCGCTTACCGTGACCGTGTTCCCGTCTATATTCACTTTTACCCCGGAGGGCACCGTTATTGGCATTTTACCTATTCTGGACATCTATATCCCCCGAATTGGTTACCATACATAACATAATAATTCCCCGCCCGAGCTCTGGCGCCAGGCCTGCTGTCCCGTTTTCACACCCTGGGATGTTGATATGATGGCGATTCCCAGTCCGCCGTAGACCCGCGGGATTTCTCTCTTCTGAATGTATACTCTCAGTCCCGGTTTACTGACGCGTTTCAGTCCCGATATGGCCGGTTTATTGTCTTCCAGATATCTCAGCTGGATGCTGATATCACGGTGCGGTTTGCCCCTGATTACTTCGTAATCGTTAATAAACCCTTCCTCCTTGAGAATCCTGGCAATAGCCAGCTTCATCTTGGACGAAGGCACCTTCACACTATCATGCCTCGCCATCAGGGCATTACGTATTCTGGTCAGCATATCGGCTATGGGATCAGTTACTGTCATACCTGTATTTCCTTTTTATTTACCAGCTTGATTTCCTTACACCTGGGAGTTGCCCGTTGAGTGCCAGGTGGCGGAAACATATCCGGCAGATACCGAATTTCCGGATATAGGCGCGGGGCCGTCCGCACAGCCGGCACCTGTTATGCTGCCGGGTGGAGTATTTAGGCGCACGCCTGGATTTTTCTATGCTCGACTTTTTAGCCATGTTTATGTTACTCCGTCCTTGGCAAAGGGCATTCCCAGCAGTTCCAGCAGGTGCCTGCCTTCTTCGTCGTTTTTAGCCGTGGTCACTATCGATATTCCGATGCCCCGTGCTTTGTCTATCTTGTCATAATCTATCTCGGGGAAGTATATTTGTTCCTTGAATCCCAGGGTATAATTGCCGCGGCCGTCAAAGGCGTCCGCAGGCACGCCCTGGAAGTCCTGTATACGCGGTAATACGGAGTTGACCAGCTTCTCGAAGAAGTCGTACATCCGCTCTCCCCGCAGGGTTACCATCATGCCTATCGGCATGCCTTCCCTCAGTTTGAAGGCGGCGATGGATTTCTTGGCGCGCGTGATAACCGGGTGCTGCCCGGATATCGCCACCATATCGGCTTCTCCCGATTCCAGCGCCTTGGCGTTGGATATAGCCTCGCCCAACCCGATATTGAGGACTATCTTCTCGAGGCGCGGTGCCTGCATCACGTTGTTGAAGCCGCACAGCTCCATAAGGCGCGGGACAACCTCTTCCCTGTATTTTTCTTTCAGTCTCGCCATCTAATCGATAACCTCATTGCAGACGCGGCAGAATCTCACTCTCCGTCCGTCTTCAAGTTTCTTGTAACCTACCCGGCAGGGTTTATTGCATTTATCACAGATCAACATGACGTTGGACACGTGCACCGTCGCTTCCAGGTCGATGATGCCTGCCTGCCGTACGGCACCACGCGCCTTGGAGTGCTTCTTGATAAAATTTATCCCCTCGATGATTATGCGCTGCTTCTTGGGATAAGCGAAGCGCACCTTACCCGTTTTACCCCTGTCCTTGCCGTTAATCACCAGGACATTATCGTCTTTTTTTATCTTCATAATATCTCTTGCCTTATAAAACCTCGGGTGCCAGCGATATTATCTTGGTGTAGTTCTTATCCCTCAATTCCCGGGCGACCGGACCGAAAATCCGGGTGCCTTTGGGGTTGTTCTTATCGGTGAGGATTACCGCGGCGTTCTCATCGAATTTTATATAGGAGCCGTCCGGCCGCTGGTAGGGCTGTGCCGTGCGGATTATGACGGCGCGTACCACCTCACCTTTCTTGGTACCGGCGTTCGGGATAGCACGTTTCACCGACGCTACCACCACGTCGCCGATACTGGCATATTTCTTACGGGTGCCCCCGAGGACGTTGATGCACATCACTTCACGGGCTCCCGTGTTGTCCGCTATTTTTAGTCTGGTTTGCATTTGAATCATGTTTCTGCACCGGTTTCTTGAGTATCTATTTCCTCGGGTTTGATATCAGCCACCTCTCCTTTGGCGACAATCTCCGCTACCCTCCAGCGCTTTTCCCGGGAGAGCGGTCGGGTCTCTTCGATGCGTACCGTGTCTCCCGTGCGGCACTGGTTCTTCTCATCGTGAACTTTGTATTTCACGGCCCTGCGGATGCTTTTCTTATACAGCGGATGGCGCCACGGCGTGTCCACAGCGACGACGACCGTCTTATCCATCTTGTCGCTGATAACCTTACCGAACCTGATTTTGCGCTTGTTTTCCATCCCTCTTATTACCTACCTTATCCCCAGTTCTCTCTCGGTCTGCAGGGTCTTCAGCCTGGCTATCTTTCTCTTGACCCTCCGCAGTTCGCGGTGGTTCACCAGCTGCTTGGTTTCTACCCGAAACCTGAGGTTAAACAGCTCCTCGCGCGATTCCTCCAGTTCCTTCTTCAGGTCCGCGTCGTTCATATCTCTGAATTCTTTAAGTCTCAACTCTCCAGCCCCCGATTCCTATGATTCGCTGCCCACGGCCGCCAGGCTCTCCCTGACGACGAATTTGGATTTCACCGGCAGTTTGTGCGATGCTAGGCGAATCGCTTCCCGGGCAACGTCTTCACCGACTCCCGCCATTTCGAAGACGATTCTCCCCGCCTTGACCACGGATACCCAGTGGTCGGGGACGCCCTTGCCGCTGCCCATGCGGGTTTCGGCGGCTTTCTTGCTGACGGGTTTATCCGGGAAAGCTCGTATCCAGACCTTGCCGCCGCGCCGGATATGGCGCGTGATGGCACGCCGGGCGGCTTCTATCTGTGCACCCGTCAGCCAAGCGGACTCCAGTATCTGCAATCCGTAGTCGCCGAAATTTATCTCGTTCCCCGATTGCGCTTTGCCACGTCGTTTGCCCCGCTGCGCTTTACGGTATTTTACGCGTTTAGGCTGCTGCATCCTTGTCCTCTTCCTTGGTTTCGTCCGGTGTTTCCGCCTCGGCGGTCACTTCCTTTTTCTCGGCCGCTTTTTTTGTCCTGGTAGTTTTTCTGGCTTTTTTAGCTGCCGGTTTCTCTTCCGCTTCTTCGGTGGATTTTTCTTTAGTTTTAGCGGTTGTTTTTACCGTCTTAGTTTCCGTTTTCTTGACGGCCGCAGCTCTGGTAGTCTTCTTCGCTGTTGCCCTGGCAGGTTTTTTCTCCGCTTCGGGCTCTTCAACTGCAGCCTCGGGTTCTTCAGCTACCGCCTCGGTGGCTTTCTCTTCCTCGGCCGCTTCAACTACGGCTTCAGGTTCCTCAGCTACTGCCTCGGTGGGTTTCTCTTCTTCAACCGTCTCAACAACGGCCTCAGCCTCGGCGACGGCTGTCTCGGCGTGTATTTCCTCTATCTCTTCCGCTTTCGGTTCGGGTAGGATTTGCCCTTTATATATCCACACCTTCACGCCGATTCTACCCAGGGTGGTGTGCGCCTCGGTAAAACCGTAATCGATATCGGCCCGGAGCGTATGCAGGGGGACCTGTCCCTCGTGGGAGGTCTGCCGACGGGCTATCTCGGCATTTCCCAGCCTTCCCGCGCAGCTGACTTTTATTCCCTTGGCTCCCGCCTGAATCGTGCGGAAAATTGCCTGCTTCATGGCGCGGCGGTAGGCAATGCGCCGTTCAATCTGCTCCGCTACCGACCTGGCTACCAGATAGGCATCCAGCTCGGGTTGGCGGACTTCCTGTATGTTTAACCGTATCTTTTTGCCGACGAGACCTTCGAGGTAAGCCCTCATCTCGTCGACCCTCTGGCCGCCCCGTCCGATGACGATGCCCGGTCGAGCCGTGTAGAGGGTGATGGTCACGTCCTTCGCCTGCCGGTCTATCTCGATTAGCGAGATAGCCGCTTCGGGGTACTTTTTCCTTATTGTCTCCCGGAGCTTGACATCCTCGAGGACGAACTCATCATAATTCGTATCGCTGTACCACTTGGACTGCCAGTCTTTGATGACGCCAAGCCGGAAGCCCATCGGGTGAACTTTATGACCCAATTATACCTCCTCCGCAACGATGACCGTGATATGGCTGGAATGCTTGCGGATGGGACTCGTCCGCCCCCGCGAACGAGGTCGGTATCTCCGCAGGCTCCGCGCCTCATCGGCATATATTTTTACTATCTTCAGGTCGGCGGGGTCTATCTGGAAATTATTCTCCGCGTTAGATGCCGCCGATTTTACCAGCTTGGCGACAAGCTTGGCTTTGGGTGTTGGCGTGAACTGAAGCAGAGTTAACGCTTCCTCCACGCTTTTACCCCGCACCATATCGACCAGTGGCCGTACCTTGCCCGCCGGTATGCCTGTGTCTTTAGCTACAGCTTTTACTTCCACTTACCCTATACTCTCTTTTTTGCCTGAGTTAATTTATCAGCTTTGGCTACATGCCCCCGGAAAGTCCGCGTGGGGGCGAATTCTCCAAGTTTATGGCCTACCATGTTCTCGTTGATGTATATTGGTACATGCCTTCTTCCATCGTGAACGCCGATGGTCATGCCCACCATCTGCGGCAGTATCGTAGAACGACGTGCCCATGTCTTGATGACCGTCTTCTTGTTAGAGCGTATGACGGCATCCACCTTCTTCATCAGTTTCTCATCTATTGCTGGTCCTTTTTTTATTGACCTTGACATATTTTCCCTCTATCCGCCTATTTTCCGCGGCGTTTGACGATCATCCGGTCGGAAGCCTTGGGCTTGCGGGTCTTGTAGCCCATGGCCGGTTTACCCCAGGGGGTTTTCGGTCCGGGCATACCCACCGGTGACCTTCCCTCGCCGCCGCCGTGGGGGTGGTCCCGCGGCGTCATCGCCGAACCTCTTACCGTAGGCCGCCAGCCCATGTGGCGCTTGCGTCCCGCCTTTCCCAGGCTGATATTCTGATGTTCTACATTACCAACCTGGCCGATAGTCGCCAGGCATTCGCTGCGTATGCGGCGGATTTCGCCCGATGGCATCCGGATAAGGGCGTATTCCCCTTCCTTGACCATCAGCTGCGCTGCCGCTCCCGCGCTACGTACTATCTTACCGCCCCGACCTTTTTGCAGCTCGATATTATGTATCTGTGTGCCCGTGGGCATATTGGCCAGGGGCATGGCATTACCCGGTTTTATATCGGCTTTATCGCCGGACATTACCGTATCGCCGACATTCAGCCCCACCGGTGCCAGGATATAGCGTTTATCCCCGTCGGCGTAGAAGATGAGGGCGATGCGAGCCGAACGATTAGGGTCGTACTCGATAGCCGCCACCCGACCGGGCACGCCGGCCTTGTCCCGCCTGAAATCGATAATCCTCAGGCGGCGTTTCGCCCCGCCCCCGCGGTGACGCACGGTAATCTTGCCCCGGTTGTTCCTGCCTGCTCTTTTCTTCAGCGGCAGCAGCAGGGATTTCTCAGGCTTGTCCTTCGTTATTTCCTCGAAGGTATAGCCGCTCATACCCCTTCTGCCCGGTGAGGTTGGTTTATAGTTTTTTATCGGCATCCTGTATATTTACCCCCGTGGTTATACCCCTTCAAAGAATTCTATCTTATCCCCCGGCTGTAGGGTAACAATCGCTTTTTTCCAGTCGGGCGTTTGAATTAGCCGCCGTCCTATTCTCTTGGCTTTGCCCCGCATGGTTACCACGTTTACCCCGGTAACCTTGACCTTGAAAGCGGCTTCGATGGCCTGCTTGACCTGCGGTTTATTGGCGCCGTCGGCTATCTCAAAAGCATATTTGTTCAAGGATTGAAGTTCGGTGCTTTTTTCTGTTATCAACGGCCGGCGCAGTACTTCATACAGATGCATCTTTCACCTCCTGCGTACTGCCGTTGCCCCACAATCTTTCCGCCATGCGTACCGCGGCTTCGGTCATCAGTAAATTCTTATGAGAAAGAATCTCGTTTACGTTCATTACATTGGCCGGTAAGGTTTTTATATTTTTCAGGTTCCGGGCCGACTTTATAACGTTTTCGTTCGGTTCCGGCGTTACAATCAACGCCGAGGAATCGATACCCAGCGCTTTTAAAGCTTCGATCATTTTCCTGGTCTTGGGTTCGCTGAAATCCCATTCCTCCAGTACCTTGAGCTCGCCGTCGGCGGCCTTGGCGGAGAGTACGCACCGCAGCGCCAGCTGCCGCATTTTTCTCGGCAGTTCCTGGCGGTAGTTCCTCGGGTGAGGCCCGAAAGTAATCCCGCCCCCGATGCGTAGCGGTGATTTCTTGCTGCCGGCACGGGCGTAACCGGTGCCCTTCTGGCGGTAAAGCTTCCGGGTGCTGCCTCTAACGTCGCCTCTCGTCTTCGTCGATGACGTTCCCTGGCGGGCGTTAGCCAGCTGCCCGACCATTACCTGGTGGACGATGGCTTCGTTGAACGGTACGGCGAAAACCGCATCGCTGACTTCTATCTTTCTTACCTCTTCGCCGGAGATATTGAAAACCGGAATCTGCACCTTACCTCTTCACCCTCCTCGACTTCTTAATCAACAGCAGCGAGTTTTTCGCTCCCGGTACGGCACCCTTGAGAAGTAACAGGTTGCGTTCGGCATCAGCCTGGTAAACCTCCAGGTTGAGCACGGTTGCCTGCCTGTTTCCCATGTGTCCCGCCATGCGCATCCCCTTGAGGACGCGGCCCGGCGTGGTGGTGGACCCGATGGAACCCGGGGCGCGGTGACGGTCGGACTGACCATGCGTTTTGGGTCCTCCGGAGAAATGGTGACGTTTCACCGTACCGGCGAACCCTTTGCCTTTGGAAATGCCGGAAACATTAACCAGGTCACCGGTTTTAAACAGGCTCACGTCTACGGTCTGTCCCGTTTCCATTTCGCCGATATCGTCCAGCTTTAACTCTCGCATGTGAGTATAATTCACTTTTTCCTTGCCGCGTTTCTTCTTCTTCGAGGATTTCGGCTGCCCCTTAACCCCGAACCCGAGCTGCGCGGCGTTATAGCCGTCGCTCTCGACGGTCTTCAACTGCGTGACGGTGCAGGGTCCGGCTTCGATGGCGGTCAAAGCAAATACCTTGCCGTCATCGCCGTACACCTGCGTCATGCCTAGTTTTTTACCAATTATACCTTCAGTCATAATAAACTCTGTCGCTATAATTTAATATCTATCTCCACTCCCGAGGGCAGGTTCAGTTTGGTCAGGGCGTCTATTGTCTTGGACGTTGTCTGGACGATGTCGATAAGCCTTTTGTGGGTACGTATCTCAAACTGCTCCTGTGAGTCTTTGTCGATAAAAGGTGAACGGATGACGCTGTATTTCTGGATGCGTGTCGGCAGGGGTACCGGCCCCACGGCGACGGCACCGGTGCTTTCCACCGCCTCCAGTATTTGCTGCGCCGACTGGTCCACCAGTCTGTGGTCAAAACCCTTTAGCTTTATTCGGATTTTCTGATTAGCCATGTTTCCTGCCTACAGCTTTTTCTATTATCTGGTCGGTAAGTTCCGGTGGTAACGTCTCGTAGCTGTTGAACTCCAGCGAATGGGTAGCCCTGCCCTGGGATATTGACCTCAGTCGCGTGGCATACCCGAACGATTCCGCCAGGGGTATCCGACAGTGAATAACGTAGGTCTCTCCCTGGGTATCAATCTTGACGATATGCCCTCTCTTGGCATTAAGGTCGCCGATGATATCGCCGAGGAACTCTTCCGGGGTGACCACCTCCAGCTTCATTATCGGCTCGAGGAGAACGGGTCTGGCTTTCTTGGTGCCTTCCCGGAAAGCCATCGAACCGGCCATCTTGAAGGCGATGTCTGATGAGTCCACCTCGTGGTAGCTGCCGTCATAGAGAGTGGCTTTGATGTCCACCACGGGATAGCCCGCCAGCGTTCCCGTCTCCATGGCTTCCTTAATCCCGGCCTCGACCGGGCCGATATACTGCTTGGGTATAATGCCGCCCTTGGTGGAATCAACAAACTGGAAGCCCTGTCCGCGTTCGAGTGGCTCTAGCTCGACGTTGACGTGTCCGTACTGGCCATGCCCGCCAGTTTGCCGGACGAACTTGCCTTCCGCCTGCACCGGGACGGTAATCGTCTCGCGGTAAGATACCCGGGGCTGGCCTACTTTAACGCCAACCCTGAATTCGCTGATGAGTCGGCTGGCAATTACCTCTAGGTGGAGTTCTCCCATACCGGAGATAACGGTCTGTCCCGTGTCCTCGTTATAGGCTACCTTGAAGGTCGGGTCTTCCTCGGTTAATTTTTGCAGGGCATCACCCAGTTTATCCTGGTCAGCCCGTGTTTTCGGCTCGATGGCAACCGATATTACCGGCTCGGGGAAGCGTATCGATTCCAGTAATATTGCATTGACATGGTCGCAGAGAGTATCCCCGGTAAAAGTATTTTTCAGTCCTAGCGTGGCCACGATAGAACCGGTGTCGGCGATTTCCACATCCTCCCGGTGGTTGGCATGCATCAACAAAAGGCGGCCGACTCTTTCATGACGGCCGCGGGTGGGATTGTATATCTGGGAACCTACCTTTACTTTGCCGGAATATACCCTGAAATAAACAAGCCTGCCGACAAACGGGTCGGTAACGACTTTAAAAGCCAGGGCGGAAAACGGGGCGTCATCGCTGGATTCCCGGGTAACTTTATCACCGGATTTGTTGTCCACACCCTCGACGGGCGGGACCTCCAGCGGTGATGGTAAATAGTCGCCGATGGCATCGAGAAGAGGCTGTATTCCCATGTTTTTCAGGGCGCTACCGCAAAGAACGGGCACTCCTTTGTTTTTTAGAGTTACCCGTCTTAAAGCTTGCTTTAGTTCTTCGGGACTTACCTCGTGACCTTCGATGTAGGCGACCATCATGTCGTCGTTATGCTCGGCCAGCTTGGCAATGAGAGCATGGCGCATATCGACAATCCGGGCAGTTTCCGCTTCGGGTACAGGAATTTCATCCGGGCCTCTATCGGGGTCGTTATTAAAGCGCCAGGCTTTATTCGTAACCAGGTCGATAACATCCCCGAAGGAATGCTCGTCACCTAATGGGACCTGTATCGGCAGGGGTACTGCCTGGAGTCGTGTTTCAATCATCAGCACCGTCCGGTGAAAGTTCGCTCCGGTGCGGTCCATCTTGTTGATAAAACAGATTCGCGGTACCTTATAACGGTCCGCCTGCCGCCATACCGTTTCGGACTGCGCTTCGACACCGGCCACGGCATCGAAGACCACGAGCCCGCCGTCGAGCACCCTGAGACTTCGTTCTACCTCGGCGGTAAAATCAACATGTCCCGGGGTATCGATGATATTAATGCGGTATTTCCGCCAGTCGCAGGTGGTTGCGGCGGCGGTTATGGTTATCCCGCGCTGTTTCTCCTGTTCCATCCAGTCCATCACGGCGGTACCCTCGTGTACTTCACCTATTTTATAGGTACGTCCCGTAAAATAGAGTATCCTCTCGGTGACGGTTGTCTTACCGGCATCGATATGGGCGATAATGCCTATGTTCCGGATATTCTCCAGAGGAAAACTCCTGGGCACTTTCTTCTCCCCCACCGTTTTAGGTATTTTTACTTTAACACTGCTATTAATGGGAAAACCTCTTACCATCTATAGTGAGCAAAGGCCCGGTTGGCCTCGGCCATTCTATGCGTATCATCACGCCGTTTTATCGTCGCTCCCTGTCCCTGGAAGGCATCGGTAAGTTCCTCGGCAAGCCTTTCTTTCATCGGCTTGCCCTTGCGGGCTTTGGCTGAAGCAATCAACCAGTTTATCGCCAGGAAGAGACCACGGTCGGGCGCTACCTCTACCGGTACCTGGTAGGTAGCCCCGCCGACTCTCCGGGGTTTTACCTGGAGCAGGGGCGTGGCATTTCTTACCGCCTGTTCCAGTGCCGCCACCGGGTCTTTCGACACCTGCTGCCCCAGTGTTTCCAAGGCGCCGTAAACGATGTTCTCCGCCGTACGCTTCTTGCCCCGCGACATTATCTTGGTAATCAGTCTGGCTACCGTGGTGCTGCGGTATTTGGCGTCGGGGATGATTTCTCTTTTTTGTGCTCTCGCTCTTCTCGGCATGATGTTACCTCGGGTTACTCTATCTCGGCCCTTTCTTTAGCCCGTTTACTCCCGTATTTGCTGCGTCCCTGCTTGCGGTCGGCGACGCCGCTCGTATCCAGCGCGCCCCGGACGATGTGATAGCGGACTCCAGGCAGGTCTTTAACACGGCCGCCCCTTATCAGTACCACCGAGTGTTCCTGCAGCTCGTGTCCCTCGCCGGGGATATAAGCCGAAGCCGTTACCTCCATGTGGTTGGTCAGCCGCACCCGCGCTATCTTGCGCAGCGCCGAATTGGGTTTCCTGGGAGTCGTCGTCTTTACCTGCACACATACACCGCGTTTCTGCGGTGAGCTCTTCCCCGATAATACCCGGTTTTTCAGGGAATTATAGGTATAGGCCAGCGCCGGCGTTTTGTCTTTCTTGGTAGACTTTTTCCGCCCTTTACGGACTAACTGATTTATTGTCGGCATTTTATATTTCCTCTCCCCCACAATTACAATGGATGAGCCTTAGCCCATCCATTCTAAGGTCTAGTGACGGATTTCGTTTTAATTACATTCTCCGTCACTATTACTGAACACTGAGCACTAAATATAAAAATTAACACAAATCAGTACTCTCTGTCAACATTTTTCATCGTACTTACCTGAAAAAAATGATTAACAGGACGCAGTACTGACGGTATGTATTGACGGGGAAGGGGTATTATGTTATATTATATACTAATAAAGGTAGTGATGGCAATGCCTGTAACTCTGATAAACAAATTTTATTTTAGTTTTTTTAAATTTACTTGGCGCGCACCGCGTGAGAAGGGCCGAGGCATAGCAACAAGGGTATGATTGGTTGATATATAAATAAGGAATGCAGATGAAGCCCTCCTCGCGGAGGGTTTTTCATTTTACTAAAGCATGATGTTATTGCATCAACCAGGAAGTAAAGGTAAAATGGCATAAATGAAAAAGGTAAGGGTAGACCTTCAAAAGAATAGCTATGAGATACGCATCGGTAGCGGTCTCCTGCCGCAGGTAGGCCCATGGCTGAAGGAGACGGGACTCTCCGGCAGGGCCGTCATTATCACCGATACCACGGTCAGAGGACTGTATGCCGGTGCTTTATCACAGGGACTCACCCAGGCCGGTTTCAATGTTACTGTACTGGAAATTCCTCCCGGTGAAGAACAGAAGACACTGGAAACGGCGGGGCGACTCTACGAAAAGCTTACCAGTATTTACGCGGAGAGGACTACTCCAATTATCGCTCTGGGCGGCGGCGTTATCGGTGACCTGGCCGGGTTTGTGGCGGCTACCTACATGCGCGGCGTGCCCCTCGTGCAGGTGCCGACGACCCTCCTGGCGCAGGTGGACAGCAGCATCGGCGGCAAGACGGCGGTGGACCACGGCCGATATAAAAACATGATTGGCGCTTTCTACCAGCCGCGTATGGTTGTTGCCGATGTCGATACCCTGAAAACCCTGCCTGATGTGGAATTCGCTAACGGCATGGCGGAAGCCATCAAGATGGCCGCCATCATGAGTAAAGACCTCTTCAATTATATAGGGAACAATATCGAGAAAGCCCGGGCGCTGGATGTTTCCGTGCTGGAGGAAATTATCTCCGCAAACGCGCACCTAAAGGCAAAGGTGGTCTCTAAAGATGAAAAGGAGGCTGACTTCCGGGCTATCCTCAACTTTGGTCATACCGTCGGCCATGCCGTCGAAGCTGTCTCCGCTTTCGGACTGAAGCACGGTCAGGCGGTGGCTATTGGTATGATAGCCGAAGCTAAAATCTCCAATCGCGTCGGGAGGATGAAAGAAAGCGATGTTATCAGGTTGAGGGAGGTTATCAATAAAGCCGGTCTGCCCACCGATATCCCCGCTCTCGATATCGGTGAGGTCATGACGGCAATGCGGCACGATAAAAAGGTTACCGGTAACAAGATAAGGTTTGTCCTGCTTAACGCTATCGGGGATGCTTATATCACCGACGGGGTTAATCCCGCCCTGGTGGAGGAGGTGTTAACAGGTTATGGATAATGTACGACTTTGCGTGGCGCTGGTCGATAAAGACATCGAGGCGGTGAAAACGGTCACGCCGTGGGTCGACTTTTTTGAAATCCGCATCGACCTCATCGGCGTGGGCTGGCAGGAGCTTACGGGGCATTTGGTCAAGCCCTGGATAGCCTGCAACCGCCGGAGAGAGGAAGGCGGCAACTGGCGCGGCAGCGAACAGGAACGTACCGATGAGCTCCTGAAGGCGGTAGAACTGGGTGCTGATATCGTCGATATCGAACTGAGTACCCCGGGCGTCGTCGGACTGGTCGGGCAGATAAAGGGCAGAGCCGAATGCCTGCTTTCCTATCATAACCTGGAATTGACACCGCCTCTGGAAGAGATGAAGGATATCGTCCGCCAGCAGCGCCATGCCGGAGCCGAGATCTGTAAGGTGGTGACTACCGCCCATGAATTAGCGGATAATATCGCCGTTCTCGAGCTTATCCGCGAGTTTCCCGACCTGAAGGTCGTTTCCTTCGCCATGGGATGGGTGGGACAGCTTTCTCGCGTGCTCTGTCCGCTGGCCGGGGGATATTATACCTACGCCTCGGTCGGAGAGGGCAGGGAGTCCGCCGACGGGCAGTTGCCGGCCAAGATATTACGCGAGATATACAGGTTGGTGAAGGGGTAGGATTGTGATAAAGGCAGATGCAATGAAACCTTTGGGTCGCGCTTTGGTGGACTATATTGCCGGAGATAATGAAGCGGCACTTATGTTGAGACGTGAGGATGGTGAGAAAAGTTCTTTTCCCATAGCCATCTTTTTCCGGGAAGCTGGCGCGTTATCCCTGGAGAAGGTAGCCCTCGAAAACTGCCGCGGACGTGTCCTGGACATCGGTGCCGGAACCGGCATACATAGTCTCTACCTGCAAAATCAGGGTTTTGACGTTTGTGCCCTGGACATATCGCCGGAGGCCTGTGAGATTATGCGGAAAAGTGGCATCAAAGAAGTATTCTGCGGCAGCCCTTATGAATACCAGGGAGAACCGTTTGATACACTCTTATTGATGGGACGCAGCATCGGCAATGTCGAGACCCTGGCGGGACTGGACGATTTCCTGGCGGATGCCCGCCGACTGGTCAAACATGGCGGTCAAATCATTTTAAACTCGGCTGATGTCAGGATTACCGATAATCCACAGTACCTGGCCTACCACGAGTTCGCTCGCCGCATCGGTCGTTATATCGGCGAAATCAGGATTTATCTCGAATACAGGGGAGTTAAAGGACCTGTGTTTGGCTACCTGCATGTCGACCCCGGGACGCTGGCAGAACATGCCAAGGTTGCCGGATGGTCTTGTGATATCCTTTTCGAAGGGGAGGAAGGTAATTACTTGGCCGCACTGACCAGGGAGAATATCGCATGAATATCTCCGGCAAGACCAGAATCTGCGGTTTAATCGGCGATCCTGTCGAGCATACCATGTCGCCGGTCATGCATAACGCCGCCTTCGCTAAACTGGGCCTCGACTACGCTTATCTGCCCTTCCGCGTCAGGCCCGAGGAGTTGCCTCAGGCGGTTAAAGGTCTTAAAGCCCTTAACGCTATAGGATTCAACGTTACCATCCCCCACAAGGTAGCCGTGATTCCCCGGCTGGATGAACTCGACCCCCTGGCGGAGAAAATCGGCGCGGTCAATACGGTGGTCAATGATAACGGCGCGCTGAAGGGCTATAACACCGATGCTTCCGGATTCCTGCAGGCACTACTGGAGCGGGAAGTGGAGCCGGCGGGTAAAAATATCGTCCTACTGGGTGCTGGTGGGGCCGCCCGTGCCATCGCCTACATCCTCTCCGAGCAAGACGTCAACCTTACGATATTGAACCGGCGTGAGGAACTCGACTGGGCGGAGGCGATTGCCGCCAATATCAGGAAAGACCTCGGGAATGTTATAGAAGTCTTCGAACTTCTTCCCGATTATCTGGAGAAAGCCCTGGAGCATGCCGATATTCTGGCCAATGCCACCAGCGTCGGCATGAGTCCCGATAGCGGTAAAAGCCTAGTACCGGCACAGCTAATCAGACCGGGGCTGGTCGCAGTTGATATCGTTTATAATCCCGTCAGGACGAAGCTGCTGCAGGATGCCGCGGCGGCTGGCGCCGTGATTGTGGAGGGACTTGACATGCTGGTCTGGCAGGGTGCCTTGGCTTTCGAGAAATGGACCGGCGAGAAACCTCCCTTCGATCTTATGAAAGAGGTGACTCTCAGGGAGCTGGAGAAAAATGAAAAGTAGTATCGCCCTGATAGGTTTCATGGGGACGGGCAAGACGGCGATGGGTAAAGCACTGGCGGACCGACTCGGCAAGGAGTTCGTTGAGACCGACGCCCTGATTGAGAGTCTGGTCGGCAAGTCCATTCCCGAGATTTTTAAGCAGGACGGCGAGATAGCCTTCCGCGAACTTGAGATTGAAATCATCAAGCGAATCGCGGTGAAGGATAATGCCGTTATCGCCTGCGGTGGGGGCATCGTCCTCAATAAGATAAACGTTGACCGTCTGGCTCAAAAATGTATTATAATAAACCTTAAAGCGTCCCCGTCGGTGATAGCCAAACGGACTTCCGTTGACAGGAACGGACGCCCTCTACTGGCCGTCACCGACCGCCTGGCTCAGATAAAGGAACTTCAAAAATACAGGCGGCCCTATTACCAGCGGGCGGCCGACTTTGAGATAAATACGTCGCGGTTACGTATTGAAACGGTCGTTAATAAAATAATTGAACGGTTGAGAGATTATGCAGGTCACGGTAAACAAAAGCGAGCCTAAAGGAAGCGTAAAGGTACCCTCGTCTAAAAGCCAGACGATACGCGCGTTAATGTGCGCTGCCTTATCAAAAGGTGAAAGCGTCCTGGAAAATCCCTTAGTATGCGAGGATACCGATGCCGCCGCTGATGTGCTGGGCAAGGTGGGGATTGATATCCAGCGGGGGGACGGTACCTGGCGAGTCCTGGGCGGTACTTTCCGCGCCCCCTCGGAGGACTTATATTGCGGCGAATCGGCGACCACCCTGAGGTTCATGACGGCAATCTGCTCCATCATCCCGGGGAAATGCCGGTTGGTCGGCGGGCCCTCTCTTTCCAAGAGACCGGTAAGGTCGCTGGTGGAGGCACTGGGTAAACTGGGGGTTACCTGCTCGCTGGACGGCAAGACCACGTCCCCGGTATCCGTAGAGGGGAGCACGCTTAGGGGTGGGACAACCGAATTACCGGGGCATATCAGCTCCCAGTTCATTTCGGCGCTGCTGCTGGTCGCCCCTTTTGCGAAGAAGGAAGTTAGCATCAGGCTAACTTCTCAATTGACTTCGCGTCCCTATCTTCTCATGACCACCAGATGTCTTAAGAAGTTCGGCATCAACGTGAGTACCTCTTTTGATAAGTATGTTGTTCCCCGGCAGACTTACCGGGCAACACAATTCCCCGTTGAGGGCGACTGGTCTTCGGCTGCCTACTTCCTGGCGATGGGTGCTTTATCCGAAGGGATTAAGGTTGAGAATATCTCCACCACCAGCGTCCAGGGCGACCGAGTGATTCTGGATATTTTACGGAACATGGGGGTTAAAGTCAGGGTTGCCGGCGATTCCGTGTCCGTTTCAAAGGGTGAGTTGAAGGCAGTCCATGCCGACCTTTCCGATTGTATTGACCTGCTGCCGACGGTGGCGGTACTGGCAGCCCTGGCCGAGGGCACCAGCGAGTTTACCGGCATTGAGAGGGCCAGGATTAAGGAATCGGACCGAGTGGCTGCGGTCAGGGAAGGACTGGGTAGGATAGGCGTGACCGTGCATGAAGAAAGAAACAAAATTACCGTTACCGGCCTGGCAACGAAGAAGCCGGCCGACGAAGAAAAAGAAGAGGAATCGGGAGAGGATGAAAAAAGCCAGTCCGGAGGAGCGGCCGAGGAGAAGCGCGAGCCGGTTACAATCGATAGCCGTAAGGACCATCGCATCGCCATGGCTTTCGCCATACTTGGTTGCGCCTTGGGCGATATCACCATTACCGACGCCGAATGCGTCGCTAAAACCTATCCCGGATTCTGGGAATCGCTGAAAAATATCGGCGGCAAGGTGGAAACACATGAGTAACACCATCGGTAAATTATTCACCGTAACCAGCTACGGCGAGAGCCACGGTAAATGCATCGGCGTTATCGTTGACGGCTGCCCCGCCGGTTTGTCCATCGACGAAACCGATATTCAGTCGGAACTGGATAAAAGACGTCCCGGAAATAGCACCGCCGCCACCGGCCGGCGTGAGGACGACCGGGTGGAAATACTCTCCGGTATCAGCGGGGGGTTCACCACCGGCGCTCCAGTCTGCCTGATGGTACGCAATAAGGATGTCGACGATAGCGACTACGAGAAAATCAGGGGCAAACTCCGCCCCGGTCACGCCGACTATACCGCTCACGTTAAGTACGGCGGTTACCAAGACTGGCGTGGCGGAGGAAGGTTCTCCGGCAGAATTACGGCCGGTTTTGTCATGGCTGGTGCTATCGCGAAAAAAGCTCTGGGCACCATCGGCACCGAAATATTCGCTCATACGGTGGAAATCGGCGGTATCGCCGCCAGGACCACCTCTTACGAAGAAATCAAGCAGGCGGTGAATGACCCCCTCCGCTGCGCCAATGCGGCGGCATCGAAGCGGATGAACGACCTCATCGCTGAAGTGAAAAAGGAAGGCGACAGCCTCGGCGGTATCATCGAATGCATCGCTGTGAACGTGCCCGTCGGTCTCGGCGAACCGGTCTTTGATAACCTGGACGGGGAGCTTGCCAGGGCTTTACTGGCAATCCCCGCTGTCAAGGGCGTCGAGTTCGGTACCGGTTTTACGTCGGCGCGCCTGAAGGGTTCGCAGAACAACGACCTCTTCCGCGTTGAAAAGGGCAGGGTCATCACTACCTCCAATAACTCTGGCGGAATTAACGGCGGTATCAGCAACGGCATGCCCCTGGTGGTCAGGGTCGCTGTCAAGCCGACCTCCTCCATCGCTATCGAGCAGGACACTGTGGATATCGAGAAAATGGAAAACACCACCATAACCATCGGCGGCCGGCATGATGTCTGCATCGTGCCGCGGGCCGTCGTCGTCGTTGAAGCCATGATGGCGGTAACGCTCTGCGATTTCGCCATGAGGGCGGGATATATCCCGAGGGTGATAAAATGAGCCTTGATGACTTGAGAAAGAAAATCGACGAACTGGACAACCGCATCGTTGAGCTAATCGGCGAGAGAATCAGGGTGGCCGAGGATATCGGGCAGGACAAGAAGGAAAAGAACCGTATCATTGAAGACCGCGAGCGGGAACGCCGGGTTCTGGAGCATGTCAGGAAACTGGCGCGCGATAATAACGTCAGTCCCGGCGATATCGAGGGAATCTACCGGCAGATAATCGAGGCCAGCAAGAAAATACAGTCGGTCAAGGTTGCCTTCCAGGGCGAGCCGGGCGCTTATACCGAGGAGGCCGCTTTCCGCTTCTTCGGAAAGCTGACCGAAGGCTATCCCTGCGGTACCCTCGATGAGGTCTTTGAAGCCGTCGAAACCGCCGAGGTTCCCTTTGCCGCTGTTCCGGTAGAGAACTCCCTCGAGGGCAGCATTACCCGTGCTTACGACCTCCTCCTTGATTCGCCCCTGATGATATGCGGCGAGACTGAGCTTCGCATCAGCCACTGCCTTATTGGCGGTCCCGGAGCGGGGCTCGATAGTATCAAGAAGGTCTATTCCCACCCGCAGGCTCTCGGTCAGTGCCGCAGCTTTTTAAGCCATCTTGCCGCCGAACTAATACCCGAGTCCGATACGGCCGGCAGCGTCAGGATGATTAAAGAACAGAATCTGACCGACAGCGCCGCTATCGCCAGCGCCCGTGCCGCCGAGCTATACGGCATGAAGATAATCGCCAGGGAAATTGAGGATAACCCGCATAACTATACGCGCTTCTTCATCCTCTCCAAGGAAGATGCCGCGCCCACCGGTAACGACAAGACCTCCATCGTCTTTTCTCTGAAGCATAAGCCTGGGGCGCTCTACGATTGCCTTAAGGAGTTCGCCGCCAGCAATATCAACCTCACCAAACTGGAATCCCGTCCCACGCGCCACCAGCCGTGGGAATATAATTTCTACATGGACATCTCCGGGCACCACCAGGATAAAGAACTCCGGGCTGCCCTGCAGAAGCTGGACGAGCTTTCCATATTCGTTAAAGTGCTGGGTTCCTATCCCCGGATGAAGTAACTCTCCATTTATTGCTTTCATTGTGATATGAATATCAGAGGAAAACGTATCGCTGTCATCGGTGGTGCCGGCAAGATGGGCCGCTGGCTCTCCGGTCTGCTGCTTGAGGATGATTTTAAGGTAATCATCGCCGATACAGATGAAAAAAGTCTGGCGGATACCGGGCGCCGGCTCGCGGTTGTAATTGCCGCCAGTAATACCGACGCGATTCGGGGAGCCGACTATATTCTGCTGTCGGTTCCCATCGAGGGCTTTGAGGAAGTCGTTAAGGAGATAGGTCCCCGCGTGCGGGCCGACCAGGTGGTTATCGACATCACCTCCACCAAAGAACGCCCCGTCGACCTTATGCACCGCCATTTCAGGGAGGGCCGGATACTCGGCGCGCATCCGCTTTTCGGGCCGGGGGCGGCCAGCATCACCAATAAGAACGTTGTCCTCACCCCAACTAACGATGAGGAAATGGCGCTGGCCGACAAAATCACCGCTTATCTCGAATCCAAAGGCGCCCGGGTCAGCCGGATGACACCGCAGGAGCACGACGAGACGATGAGCCTCGTTCTCGGACTGTCTCACTTCATCGCGCTGGTTGCCGCTGATACACTCCTCAGTTCCGGTGAAATCAGGCCTATGGAGACCTCCGGCAGCTCTACCTATAAAGTATTACTGACGCTTATCGAGAGTGTACTCTCGGAAGACCCCGAGCTTTATGCGTCTCTCCAGATGAATTTCCCAAGGGTGACCGATTACGAAAATCTCTTCCGCGAGAAAACCGGCGAGTGGGCTGACCTCGTGGCGGGGAAAGACCGCCGGGAGTTTGTGGAGAGGATGAAAGCCCTGAAAAGCAGGCTGGAAAAAGTTGCTCCCGACTTCGTCAATTCCTACGAGAAGATGTACCGGATAGTCGAGGGGCTTTAACTCCCTGTGATATCTGTAACCTTTCCGTCTTTTTATACCACTATATAGTGTATGGTTTGATAACAGGAGTTCATTTGCAGGAAAAAGCGGATATAGAACTGGTTGAGCTGGCGCGTCAGGGGGATAAGGATGCCTTCGATATACTCACCCGGCGTTACGGGGAAATGGCGAGGCTTCTGTCTTTGCGGTTGGTTTCTCGGGAAGATTTGGCGGAGGAGCTGGCTCAGCAGGCTTTGCTCCAGGCGTATCTCTCCCTTGGCAGCCTGCGCAACCCATCGCGTTTCAGGAGTTGGCTCTACGGCATCGTCCTGAACGTATGCCGAAGTCATCTACGGGACTGTAAAATCGACTTTTTCTCTTTAGAAGCGATTTTGGAAGGTCTATATTTTTTCCCCACTCCTTTTTCCAGCCTGGTTTTAACACCGGAGAAGGTTGCCGAAGAACGCGAACTCCACCAAACTGTAATAGATGTAATCAATACACTGCCTTCTCGGGATCGGGACGCCACGCTCCTGTACTATTACGCTCAGTTGAGCCTGCAGGAGATTGCCGCGGTACAGGGAATATCACCCGGCGCTGTTAAGGTACGGCTGCATCGCGCTCGCCAGCGTCTTAAGGAAAGACTGCTATTAGACCACCCGGAAATAATACCGCCAGAAAAAAGGAGACCAACTATGGTCAGGGTTACTATCGCTGATGTGATTAAAGTGGAACCAAAGGAAGGTCAGGAACTGCCTTACGATAATTATGTTGTCGCACTGTATGACGAAGCAGGTCGACGCCTGCTGCCGATATGGATAGGTCCTGCCGAGGGAGAATCTATCGCTATAGGACTCAGCGATCTGACGTTTCCGCGGCCTTTAACGCACCGTTTTTACTCCAGCCTTCTTCATGGAATTAATGCCCGCGTCGAAAGAATAAGTGTTGTGGCGTTAAAAAGAACCACCTTCTACGCGGTGGTAAAAATGCATTGCGGTAAAAAGACCTGTGAAATAGATGCGCGCCCGAGCGATGCTATCGCCCTCGCCGTTCTTAATGATGTTCCAATCTTTGTCGCTGAAGAGGTACTCGAGGTCGCCGGTACAAGTATTCCGAAGAATATCAAGGGTTTACCTAACCGCAAGGGGTTGGAAAAAATTGTCAAGGGTATGGAAGAACGGTTCCGTCAAAATCAAGCCCTTGCGGCTAAAATTACGAAACAATACCAGGAGATATCTCAAGAAGAGAAGACTCGAAGAAATGAGGAGTTTGTAACCACGCTTTTTGGTAATTAGGCTGGCTACTCCTCGGCTTCGTAGGAGCTGACGACGAAGTCCAGATCTTCCTGGAGGGCCTGGAGTTTCTCGCCGGGAAAAAGCTTATCATCGGTGTCAATCATCAGCTTCGTCTCGCCTCGCTTACTCCCCACGATATGTACCCTCAGACATTCACCGTCCCTGGAACTGAAGGAAAGGTTGCCGCGCGAAATAAACATCGCTGATTCATCGGGGATGGTATATGTCTCCTGCTTGTTTTCACCCAGAGTCAGTCCCTGTTTCAGGGCAAAATCCCTTATCTCGGCGTAAAGGAGTTCGGGATTTATATCCGTATACGTTTTTCTTATTTGCATCATCCCATCTCTCTATTCAGGCCGGCTAGAAACTGGACATTGTTCTCGGACTTCCGCATGCGGTCCAACACGCGTTCGGTAGCTTCGACGAAGTTATTGGAATCATCGGCAATCATGGCTACCATACGACGCAGCAGCCATACCTGCTTTAAAGTCTCTCCATCCAATAGAAGCTCCTCGCGCCGTGTGCCGCTGCGCTGTATGTCTATCGCCGGGAATGTACGCCGTTCCGAGAGCCGCCGGTCGAGGTGCAGTTCCATGTTGCCGGTTCCCTTGAATTCCTCGTAGATGAGGTCGTCCATCCGACTGCCCGTATCGATAAGGCAGGTGGCGATAATCGTCAGGCTGCCTCCCTCGGCGGTATTGCGGGCGGCACCGAAGAAGCGCTTGGCGGGATGCAGGGCGGCGGGGTCTATACCACCGGATAACGTACGCCCACTGGAGGGCATGGCCAGGTTATAGGCGCGCGTCATGCGGGTAATTCCGTCCAGCAGGATAACCACGTCCTTGCCGCTTTCCACCAGCCGCTTGGCTCTTTCCAGCGTCAGCTCGGCGACACGGGTCTGGTTCTCGACCATTTCATCAAAGGTAGCCCCGATAACCTCACCCTTCACCGAGCGTTTCATGTCGGTAACCTCTTCCGGGCGCTCACCGATGAGGCAGACAATCATGTGGATGTCCTCGTAGTTGGCGGTAATGGCGCTGGCGATGGACTTGAGCAGCAGCGTTTTTCCCGCCTTCGGCGGCGAAACCACCAGACCTCGCTGACCTCGTCCAATCGGCGCGATGAGGTTAATCAGGCGCGTGGCGAGGTCTTTCGGGGAATGCTCGAGGTTGATTAGCTTATCGGGGAAAGTGGGCGTAAGCGAGTTGAAAGGCTGCCGGCTCTTGATGGTATCGGGATCGAGGTTGTTAATCGCCACCACCTGCAGCAGGCTGAAGTATTTCTCGTTGCTTTTCGGCGGACGTCCCTGTCCGGTAACCATGTCGCCGTTGCGCAGGCCGAAACGCCGTATCTGTGAAGGCGATATATAGACGTCGGTCTGGCTGGGTAACAGCGTATCCTGCCTCAGGAAGCCGTAGCCGTCGGCCATGATATCCAGGACGCCGCTGCAGAAGATATTCCCCTCCTGTTCGGTCTTGTTTTCCAGCAGGCGTAGGATGATGTCCTGCTTCTTGATACCGGCCTGGAGAGGGATGTCCATCTCCTTGGCGATTTGCACCAGCTCCTCTTTGGTTTTGTGTTCGAGTTCGGTTATATTCATGATTCCACCTCACTTACCCCGTGTACTTGTTCGGGTGTAGTTTTTATCTTTCTTTTTATTTTTTGGATACACTCTTCCAGTCGGCCAGGAAACGCTTGATGCCGACATCGGTAAATGGATGCTGTATCATCTGCATGAGAACGTTATACGGTACGGTAGCTATATGGGCCCCTATCAGGGCAGCCTGGGTAACGTGCAGCGGATTGCGGATACTGGCGGCTATTACCTGGGTATCGAGTTCGGGGTAGTTGTCCAAGATATCCATCACGTCCTGGACCACCTGCATCCCGTCCTGTCCGGCGTCGTCAAGCCTTCCCACGAAAATGCTTACGTAGGTTGCCCCGGCCATGGCGCCCAGAAGGGCCTGGTTGGCCGAGAAACAGAGGGTCATGTTAACCTTAATGCCCTCCTGGCTCAGGGCGGACGTGGCCCGCAGTCCGTCGGCGGTAATCGGTATCTTGATGTTCACGTTGGGTGCCCAGGAGGCTTTTAGCCTGGCTTCCTTTATCATCGATTTGGCGTCTTCGGTTAGGACCTCCACGGAGACCGGCCCGCTGACTATTGAACATATTTTCTTGGTAACCGTTTCGTAGTCGGCGGTCGATTCCTTGGACAGAAGTGTCGGATTGGTGGTAACGCCGCTGATTATTCCCAGTTCGGCGGCCTGACTTATGTTATCCACATTGGCGGTATCGAGAAATATTTGCATAATACTCACCTCCTCGAATTATCCGGAGAGAGGTAAAGGCGGTTGGTCTCCTTCGCGCAGTGTATCTTTGGCCACGCCGATGAAGTCCCGGAACAGGGGGTGTGGTCGGCCTGGCCTCGATTGAAACTCGGGATGGAACTGGCAACTGACCATCCAGGGGTGGTCGGTCAGTTCGCAGATTTCCACCAGCTTTTCGTCGGGTGAAACTCCGCTGTAGGTCATACCAGCTTTCTGCAAAGCGTCGCGGTATTCATTATTAAATTCAAACCGGTGCCGGTGGCGTTCCTGTATCAGGGGCTGGTTGTAAGCTCTGGCGGCACGGCTGCTATCGACCAGCTTGCAGGGATAATTGCCCAGGCGCATCGTGGCGCCCTTGTCCTTGATGCTCTTCTGTTCCGGCAGCAGGTCGATAACCGGATATTTCGTCGACGCACTGAACTCGGTGGAATTCGGCTCCCTGGAATTAAAGACGTGGCGAGCAAACTCTATGACCATGACGTGCAGCCCCAGGCATAGACCGAGGTAGGGTATGCCGTTTTCACGGGCGTACCTGGCGGCTTTTATCTTTCCCTCGATTCCCCTCTCCCCGAAACCGCCCGGGACGATAATCCCCTGCGCCGTTCGAAGAAGGCTTTCCATGTCATTCCTGTCGAGTTCTTCCGAGTGTACCCAGAGCAGGTTCAGCTCCCTTTCGTGGTAGAGGGCGGCGTGGTACAGCGCCTCTCTCACCGAGTAATAGGCGTCGTTAAGCTCGACGTATTTGCCCACCAGCGCGATACTTACCGGGTCGCGGGGTGTCTTGATTCTTGCCACCATTTCCCGCCATTGTTCGAGTCTGGCCGGGCCCGTCTCTAAGCCGAGTTTGTCGATGATTATCTCTCCAAGCCCGGTCTCCTCGAGTATCAGTGGTATCTCGTAAATCGTCTCCACGGTGGGTAGCGGAATGACCGCCTTGCTTTCGACGTCGCAGAAAAGCGATATTTTATCGGTTATACCCTCGGATATGGGGTAATCGCTGCGGCATATTATCACGTCGGGCTGGATACCGATGCGCCTCAGCTCGTTGACGCTGTGCTGGGTGGGCTTGGTCTTCAGTTCCTTGGTGGAGTTCAGGTAGGGGAGAAAGGTGACGTGTATGTAGAGGACGTTGTTGCGGCCGACCTCGTTCCTCATCTGCCGGATGGCTTCGAGGAACGGCTGCCCCTCGATGTCGCCCACCGTGCCCCCCACCTCGATGAGGATAACGTCGGCCTGAGATTTCTCGGCCAGTAATTTGAACCTGTTCTTGATTTCGTTGACCAGGTGGGGCACGATCTGGATTGTCCCGCCCAGGAAGTCCCCCCGCCTCTCCTTGGTGATGATCGTGCTGTATATCTGGCCCGACGTTACATTGGAATCGGCGGTGAACTCGGCGTCGATAAAGCGCTCGTAATTCCCTAGGTCGAGGTCGGTCTCGGCGCCGTCTTTGGTCACAAACACCTCGCCGTGCTGGTAGGGTGACATCGTGCCCGGGTCGACGTTTAAATAGGGGTCCAGCTTCTGTACCGAAACGGACATCCCGCGACTCTTCAAGATGGTGCCAATTGAAGCGACGGCGATGCCTTTCCCTACGGAACTAACCACGCCTCCGGTAACAAAGATATACTTTGGCATATACGAGAACCAGCCTCTTAATAATCTGGAATGTCTCCAGTTATTACTATTGGAAATATCGCTGGATATTGCTCCGGGATTCTGTCACAAGTGCCTCGGGTAATACTATTTGCACTAAAATTAAGAAATGACTTTTGGAAAGAAGTGGGGGTTTCTTTTAATTATAGAGACGAAAATTTCATTTGTCAAGCCTTTGAGGTCGAGTGCCGCTTCATAAAGTTGATGAGTATCCTATTCAGTTCCTCCGGGGCTTCGGAATAAATGTTATGTCCTACGCCTTCCATAATCACCAGCTCCGCACCCGGTATCCGGGAGGCGATGGTATGTCCGTTCTCCGCCAGTAGTATCTGGTCGTCGGAACCATGAATGACCAGTGTCGGGGCGGTAATCTCGGGTAGTCGGTCATAGGCATCATATGCCATTAAAGCATCCCACTGGCGACCGAAAGCAGCGGGATCAATTGGATACCTTAACCAATTCCTGATGATTTCCTCCATAACATCAGGATTATTTTCAATAAATCGCTGGCTGAATACATTGGTTAATTTCAGACGTAACTGCTCTTCTGGGCTTAGGTTGCTGTTAGACTCTGTAACGGGTGATTGAGCATTTCCCCAGGCGCTGTGGTGACCACCGGGAATGGTACTACCCAACATCAGGCAAATGAGTCTGTCCGGATGGCGGAGACCAAAACACTGTCCTATTACCCCTCCCATAGAATGACCGAAGAGATATGCTTTATCTATCCCAACTGCATCCATCAATCCCACTGTATCATCCGCCATCATCTCCATGCTATAAGGTATGTCTGGTATATCCGTCCTTCCCATGCCCCGGTTATCAAAAACGATAACCTGGTATTCCTTGGATAGTCCCGATATGCTCCGGAACCAGCGGGTAAGGTTTCCACCAACACCTGTAACCAGCACCAGCGGCTCTCCCTCACCGTGCACCTCATAGTACATGTTTATATCGCCTACTTTTACCTTTGGCATTTTTCACCTCCCAGCTATGGAATTATTAAGTGGACATAAAAGTATCTTAGTATAGTCACTTGATTATACCTTGTCAAGCATTTTTCCTCACCCTTTTTTAGTTACCTATTCCCACCCAAGCCGCCCTCGTATCATCAGCAGACTGTCCGATAATATTCCCCCTTATCATCCCCCTAAATTGACACTCCCACAGTCTCAGTTGTAGACTATTTATGGTGTCCCCATCCCGAGGAGATTTTGCAATGAGTTTCTTAAGCAAATCTGATCCTGAGATAAGCCGCATCATTGAGGCTGACCAGGAGCGGCAGCGCCGCACCATTAACCTCATCGCCTCGGAGAACTACGTAAGCCGAGCCGTGCTGGAAGCCCAGGGCTCTTACCTTACCTACAAGTACGCCGAAGGCTATCCCGGCAGGCGCTACTACGGCGGCTGCGAGAACGTGGATGAAATCGAGATGTTGGCTATCGATCGCGCTAAGGAGCTCTTTCACGCCGAGCACGCCAATGTCCAACCCCACAGCGGCTCCCAGGCTAATATGGCAGCCTATTTCGCCATGCTCGATTACGGCGATACCGTCATGGCTATGGACCTGGCCCACGGCGGGCACCTCTCCCACGGCTCGCCCATAACCTTTTCCGGCAGGTCGTATAAGTTCGTTCACTACGGTGTCAACCGCGAGACCGAGCGTATCGATTATCCTGAAGTCAAAAGACTGGCCAAAGAGCATAAGCCCAAGCTGATTGTTACCGGGGCTACCGCTTATCCCCGGGTTATCGACTTCGAGCGGTTCCGCCGTATCGCCGATTCCGTCGGCGCGAAACTCATGGTCGATATGGCTCATATCGCCGGGATGGTGGCGGCGGGCGTTCACCCCACCCCCGTCCTCTATGCCGATGTCGTCACCTCTACCGCCCATAAATCGTTGCGGGGAACCAGCGGTGGTTTTATCCTCTGCCGCTCGGAGCTGGCTGATGCTATTGACAATGCCGTTTTCCCCCGGATGCAGGGGAAACCCCTGATGCATATTCTTGCCGCCAAGGCCGTTGCCTTTCACGAGGCCATGAAGCCGGAATTCGTCGATTACCAGAAAGCTGTTATCGGAAACGCCCTGGCTCTGGCCGTCGAATTGCAGAAGCTGGGATTGCGCCTCGTATCCGGTGGCACGGACAATCACCTTATCCTGGTTGACCTTACCCCGACCAGTGTGACCGGCGCCCATGCCCGGATGGCTCTCGAGGCGGCCGGAATTATCACCAATAAGAACTCCATCCCCTTTGACTCGCGTCCACCAGCGATTACCAGCGGCGTCAGGCTGGGGACTCCCGCGGTAACCACGCGCGGCTTTGGGAAAGACGAGATGAAGCTTATCGCCGGATTTATTGTGCGGGTGCTCAACAGTCCCGATGACGAGAAAGTCCGTCGGGAGGTGAGGCAGGAAGTGGAGCATATGTGTAGTGGTTTTCCCGTGCCCGGCATTGATGACTGATAATATCTTTAGTTCAGGTGAGATATATGAAAGTAAAAAATATCGACGTTTTAAAAATAATCGGCAATACCCCCGCCGTAGAACTGACGCAACTTAACGGCAACAGGCGGGTGAGGATTATTGCCAAGATGGAAGGTGCCAATCCCGGCGGTTCTGTCAAGGACCGCCCCGCCCTTTTCATGATAAATAGCGCCGAGGAGTCCGGCGAGCTTACCCGCAGCAAGACCATCGTCGAGCCTACCTCCGGAAATATGGGAATCGCCATGGCGATGATTGGCACGGTAAAGAGTTATAATGTAACTCTTTTCATGCCCGAATGCGTCAGCACGGAAAGGCAGCTGGTCCTGCGGGCTTATGGCGCCGATGTTGTCCTCACCCCCGCGAAAGAGGGCGTCGATGGCGCTATCGAGCGTGCCCATCAGGCATATAAAAACGAACCGGATAAATACTATATGCCCAACCAGTTTGAGAATGAGAGTAATTCGCTGGCCCATTACAGGACAACCGGACCGGAAATCTGGGAACAGACCGATGGTGAAGTCGATGTCTTCGTGGCGGGTATGGGCACTACCGGGACGCTGATGGGCGTGGGCAAGTATCTGAAGGAGAAGAAACCCGGGGTTAAAATCATCGGCGTTGAGCCCACACAAGGGCACACCATTCAGGGCCTGAAAAACATGGTCGAGAGCGCCGTTCCCGGCATTTTTAACCCTGATGGTCTCGATGATAAGATAACCATTGAAGACGGCGAAGCTTTCGAGATGTCAAGGCTGTTGGCTTTGAAGGAAGGTCTCCTGGTCGGCATGTCCAGCGGCGCTGCTGTGGCGGGAGCTTTACAGGTAGCCAAGAATATGAAAGAGGGCACCATTGCTGTTATCCTCCCCGACCGGGGTGACCGCTACCTCAGCACCACCCTCTTCCGTTCTTTCTGCGCCAAGTGTCCACCCTAGGCGGACGGGGTTTCTCCTTGTTTACTCAGGCACTACGTCAAGCTGCTGCATTAAATTCAGAGAGTCTATCGTGCCCCAGGCTTCTGACAGTTTACCGTTGGCTATTCTGACTATGTAGGTATTAATCCACTCCACCTTCTTGCCCATACGACTGTGAGTACCTCTGTAAATTTCACGCCAGGCTACTTTGTCTCCCTCAGCCACTATGTGCTCTTGGATATGCTCCAGGTCGGGGTACGTAGCAAACAACATCTTGCCTTCTTCTTCCCAGTCGTCCCGGGACATATCGTAGGTGGTACGGTGAGCGACGAATTCGGGGACCATCAAATCGCTAATAGCGTTGAAATCATGTTTGTTGATAAGTTCGCTGAAGTGCCGAACCAGAGCCTTATTCTCTTCGATTGACATTATGATTTCTCCGTTTCATTCTTGAATTCTCTATAAAAGAAAAGACACCAGTCCTCGCTAAATATCAACAAGCTCTGATGTCCTTATTGTTTTTCCGTAACGCCTCAACATATTGCCAGAGTATTCGGTTGTTTATCCAGGCATGTAAATTATACCTGAATCAATATTTTTGTCAATTTTACGCCCTTATTCTCTCGGTTGCGGCTGCGCCTGTATCTCCCTCGATACGGTATGGCAGCTGGTCTTTATAGACGAATTGCCGGCAATTTCTGCACCTCACCCTCGGTTCATCGGAGAACATCTCCACCTCGGCACCGCAGCTCCTGCATATTTTTATCACTGATTTCAGGTTCCGTATACTTTTGCTGGGGCACTTATCGTACATGCCTGTCACTTCCTTCCTGCATCAGTGATAATTTTTTTTATGTGATAATACTATCGTTAAACCGCTGGCAGCGCTATGATATAAGTCACAATTATGGTCTTCCGCCGCGTGCAGTTGGTTTTCGGTCTGTTTATCCCTGCCTGCCTCCTGAAAACCACGCCGGTAGAGGATAAAAAAGGGGTGAGTCAGGTATAAAATAGTGCTATAATAAGGGTGCGGTAACCCAATGCTGAGTTAAGGAGATAACCGATGGAAGAATTAAGGGTATTCTCCGGCAATGCCCATCCTGAACTGGCAAAAGAAATTACCGATTATCTGGGCATATCGCTGGGCAAGTGTGAAGTGTTTCAGTTCAGTAATGAAAATACCTTTGTTCGTATCCTGGAGAATGTCCGGGAGCGGGACGCATTTATCGTTCAACCCATCTGCCCTCCCGTCAACAGTAATCTCATGGAGCTCCTCATCATGATAGACGCCATGAAACGCGCCTCCGCCAGTAGAATTACCGCTGTTATCCCCTATTATGCCTACGGTCGCAGTGACCGGAAAGACCAGCCCCGCGTACCCATCACCGCCAGGCTTGTAGCTGACCTGCTTACCATTTCCGGTGCCAATCGTATGCTTACTGTTGATCTGCATGCTGCCCAGATTCAGGGTTTCTTTAATATACCGGTCGATGAACTCACTGCCGTTTACCTCATCGCCGACTATTTCGCCAAAACTGATTACGGTGATATTGTCATCGTTGCCGCCGATATCGGCGCTACCAAGCGCGCCCGTGATGTGGCTGCCAAGCTTAATGCCCCTCTGGCAATTATGGAAAAAAGACGACTCGGTAATGATGACCGCACCGAGACACTTAACGTCATCGGTGATGTTAAGGATAAGGTGGCTATCATCGTCGATGATGAAATCGATACCGCCGGCTCCATGATGGGGGTAACTGATACCCTCGTGAAACGTGGAGCCAGTAAAATATATGCCTGTTGTACCCACCCCATTTTTTCTAACCCGGCGGTGGATAGGATTGCTACCAGTAAGCTGGAAGAGGTGGTGGTAACCAACACTGTCCCGGTCAGGGATGGCAAGCTGAAAGACAAGATTACCGTGCTGTCGATTGCCCCGCTGCTGGGTGAGGCTATCAGGCGTATTCACACCGGGCAGTCCGTAGGAGCTATGTTTGAGTAGTAAAGAGAAGATGGTTCAGGTCTATAAAGCACCTAACGAGATGGAAGCGCAGGTGATTAAAAGTCTGCTGGAAAGCTATGGCATACCCTGCTTCTTAAAGTCTCACGCGTCCCCTTCGGTTCACCTTTTTACCGTCGACGGTATGGGGGAAGTCAAGGTGATGGTGCTGGAATCCATGGCTGAGGAAGCCAAAAACCTTATCGTGAGTGAGAACAGTGGTTAAGTTCCTGAGTAAATTCCTTGATTCCAACGAGAAAGAGCTAAAACGGCTCCAGCCTTATGTGGACAGGATAAACGCGCTGGAGCCCGAATATGAGAAACTCAGCGATGCTGACCTTCGTGCCAAAACTGACCAGTTCAAGAAAAGGCATCAGGAAGGTACGTCCCTTGATGATTTGTTGCCCGAAGCCTTTGCCGCCGTGCGTGAGGCTGCCAGGCGTACCCTGGGCCAGCGCCACTTCGACGTGCAGTTAATCGGTGGCGTCGCCCTGCACCAGGGCAAGATTGCCGAGATGAAAACCGGTGAGGGTAAAACACTGGTGGCTACCCTGCCCCTTTACCTCAACTCCCTTACCGGCAGGGGGGTGCACTTGGTGACGGTCAACGACTATCTGGCACGGCGCGACCCCTACTGGATGGGTCCGATTTATCATGCCCTGGGTGTGAGTGTCGTCAGTATTTACCCCATGCAGAACCCCGATGAGCATACCCCCGCCCGTTTCTACGATCCCGATTACGATTCCGATGACGCCCGCTGGCCTCATTTCAAGCCCATTTCGCGTAAAGAGGCCTATCAGGCCGATGTCGTTTACGGTACCAGCAGTGATTTCGGCTTCGATTACCTCCGCGATAACATGGTGGTCGACCTGTCTCAGGCGGTTCAGCGCGAGCTCTACTATGCCATCGTCGACGAGGCTGATAACCTCCTTATCGATGAAGCGCGTACTCCCCTCATCATCAGCGCCCCCGCTGAGGAGTCCGGAGAGATATATCAGGTCTTTGCCCGCATCGTGCCCCGACTCCGCGCTGAAGAGGATTATTCGATCGATGCCAAATCCCGTACCGTCAGCCTCACCGAAAACGGTATGAACAGCATGGAGAAGATGCTCCGGCGTGAAGGCTTGCTTAAGTCGCCCAACCTCTACGACCCCGAGAACCACGTCCTCACCCGCTATCTGGACAACGCTCTCAAAGCCCAGGTGATATATAAACGGGATAGGGAGTATGTTGTCGAACCGGGTGGAGAAGTTGTCATCGTCGATGAGTTCACCGGCAGGAAAATGTACGGTCGGCGCTATTCCGACGGACTCCACCAGGCTATCGAAGCCAAAGAGCATGTCAAGATTCAGCGGGAGAGCATGACCTATGCCACCATAACCATCCAGAACTACTTCCGCATGTACGAGAAGCTGGCGGGAATGACCGGTACGGCCGCCACCGAGGCTGAAGAGTTCCACAAGATATACAAACTCGAGGTAACGGAAATTCCCACCAATGAGCCGATGATTCGCGAGGATTTGCCCGACCAGATATACAAGACCGAGGAAGGCAAGTTCCGCGCCGTTGTTAACGAGATAAAAAAGCTGCACGATGAGGGATTGCCTGTACTGGTCGGCACCGTATCTATCGAGAAGTCGGAGTACCTCAGCGACCTTCTCAAGAGGCAGGGTATTGCCTGTAAAGTCCTCAACGCCAAGGAGCATACCAGGGAGGGCGAGATTATCGCCCGCGCCGGGGAACCCGGTGCCGTCACCGTCGCTACCAACATGGCCGGACGCGGTGTCGATATCCTGCTGGGAGGCAGCCACGATGCCGTTGACGAGAAGGAGTGGCAGCGGAAGCACGACGAGATAATTGAAAAAGGCGGACTTCAGATTATCGGTACAGAGCGTCACGATGCCCGCCGTATTGATAACCAGCTCCGCGGTCGGTCAGGCCGTCAGGGCGACCCCGGTCGCTCGCGTTTCTTCCTCTCGCTGGAGGATGATATCGTCAAGAGATTCGGCGGCGACCGCCTCAAAGGTATCATGGGCTGGGCGGGCATGGACGAGGAAACTCCCATCGAGAACGCCGTCATTAACCGGCTGATTACCGATGTCCAGAAGCGCGTCGAGGGCTATCATTTCGATATACGCAAGCACCTCGTTGAATATGATGATGTCGTCAACAAACACCGCGAGCTGATTTATGAGGAGCGCCGCAAGATACTCGGCGGCGCCGACCTCAAGTCGAATATCCTGGATATGGTCTCCGACGAGATAAGAGCAATGGTTAACTCACGACTCGGCAATACGCACGGCCTTGACTGGGATATTCCCGGTCTGCTCGTGGATATTAGTAATATTTTCCCCCTCCCGCGTTCCTTCGACCCTGATTCCCTCGTCGAGATGAAGCCCGGGGAAATCGCGGAAAAGCTTATCGAAGCGGCCGGAGCTTATTACGAGGAGAAGGAAAAGGAAATCGGCGCCGACCGCATGCGTATGCTCGAACGACTGGTCATGCTCCAGGTCATTGACCGGCTCTGGGTGGAGCACCTCACGCAGATGGAGCACGAGAGGCTTCAGGCGGGATGGGCCGGCCTCCGCCAGATGAAGTCCACGGATGCTTACCGGAGCTCGGGTTATGCGTACTTCGAGCAGCTTAAAGAGAACATCCGCCACGATATCGCCCGCACCATCTTCCACGTCAGGATACAGGAAAGAGGCAAACCCCCTACCCAGACCCAGTCGCCTATGGCGGCCGCCTCGCTGGGTTCTAAAGGCGATAAAAAGCCCGTCAAAGCTGCCGGCAGCAGGAAAATCGGCCGCAACGACCCCTGTCCCTGCGGCAGCGGTAAAAAATACAAGCACTGCTGTGGGAGATAACCATGACCGACGAGGAACTGGAAAAACTGCGACAGGATGTGTCCGTGAAACTTGAGCAGTTGCCCGCTACCCCGGATGAGCAGCTTGACCGCAGGGAGAGGCGGCACCGCACCGTCCTCCGCGCGCGGATACGGGCGCTGGAAAGGATGAAGAAAGCCCGCCAGGAAGGCAACGTGCACCAGGAGGCCAGAGCCGGCCTGGACTACACCTTGCTCACGGAATACGGCGAGAGAAATATCTTCCTCTATAATATAATGAAGGCTCGGTTGTTCTGGTGGAGGGGTATATGAGGTTTGATGAAGTGATGACCAACTCACAAATCGCCGCCGTATTCGATGAAATCGCTTCCATGCTGGAGCGGAAGAAAGACAACATCTTCAAGATAAGGGCTTACCGTAAGGTCGCCCGCGCTGTCGGGGAGCTTGCCGAGCCTATCGCCAAGCTCGTTGCCGATGACCGACTTCACGAAATACCGGGTGTGGGTCCCGCTATCTCCAAGAAAATCACCGAGCTTGTCAGTACCGGCAGGCTGGAATACCTGGAAAGACTCAAGAAAGAGCTCGCCGAACAATCTCATGCGGTGGAAAGTTAAGGCGGCGGATGGAAGAATCGCAGGCTGAAGTCGTTTACACCGGCGCCGCCTCGCCCGGTGACGCCGAGGCCATCGGCCACCTCAGGAAGTCCCTGACCGAGGGCAGGCACTGGTATATCGCTTTGCTGGGCGCCATGGGACTCTGGGTCAGCGCTAACGAGCACCGCGACGGCCGCACATACAATTACCTTATCGATAATGAGGCCTTCGACTGGCTACTTCTCGCCGAACGACTCTGCGAGACGGTAGAGGGTCTTTTACCCGAGGATGAAAGGAACGCCCTGCTTTTTTACGGCGTTCCCCCCCTCTCGCTGGAGTCCCGCGAGGTCAAGTCGCTCATCGGCAGCCAGAAGTACAGTCAATATCTTAACTACTTCTACGGCGTTACCGTCGAGGAGGGCCTGCAGCTTGCTGTGCAGGAAGAAATCGATAAAGAAAGGCGTTTGCGCGGTTACCGCACCCGCTACGAGTCCACCGGCGAGACCTTCCGCCGAATATATAACGCCCCCCGTGACTCTCTTTTAAGAGCTTTCCGCAGGGAAAAGAAGCTTCCCCTCCTGAAGTCTATCGGGATCTCTGAGTTGAAGGAATTTACCTACTGGCTGTTCAAGCACCGCCTCAAGAACTGTGAAAAAGCCAGAATCGCCAGCGATACCGCTAAGGCGCTGCGGTTCCTCAGGAAACAGTGGGAACAGAAAGGCGTTTTCAAGGTTCTGGCAGCCGACATGCTGCCAGGTAACGCCGGCAAGCAGGAGTGATAACAGCCTACTATCTACTCGTTGATGGTGCCCTCGGCCGCCCTTACCATCAGTACCGGAATACCAGCTCCGTGCAGGACTTTATCGGTAATGCTCCCGAAAGCCAGGCGCCGCAGCCCCGACCGTCCGTGCGTTGACATGGCTATCAGGTCTGCCTTTAGCTCTTCGGCCGCCTTAAGAATCTCCTCGGCTGCGTTGCCCGTTCTGACTTCGGGAGTGACCGTCACTCCCCGGCATTTTACCGTTTCGGCGGTTGTATTGAGGTAGTCCATCACGCGTTGTTTGATGAGATTCAACTCATCTTCCGTGTAAGAGACCGGGGCGCTGGCCTCCCCGACGACCACCCAGTGCCTGAGCAGAGTTATCACCCCCAGCAGCGTTATCTCAACCTTTGTTCCAGCTGCCAGTTTATCACAGAGCTGGTCGATAACCGGCAGGGCTGCCTCGCCTACCTTTGAACCGTCCAGGGGTACCAGTATATGTTTGAACATAACCCTTACCTCCTATAACTTGGAACTCTGCTGTTTCAGCTTCTCCAGTCTGTTGTTAAGAGTATAGAGTTTTTGTTTTTCCTTTGCAATAACTGCCTCGGGCGCTTTGGTCAGGAAAGTCTCGTCTTGCAGTCTGGCCTCGAGTCTGCTTACCTGGTTTTGTACGCCGTCCAGTTCTTTCTGCAGTCGATTCTTCTCGGCTTCAACGTCCAGCATACTGCTCAGTGGAATTACCAGCGTCGTTTTTTGCAACGGCATGACCAGCTTCTTGTCGCCGGCCCCCGTTTCGGGTTCTCCCTTCATGAAACTCACCGGATTGGCGCGGGACAGCGTTTGTATGGCTTTGGTATAGGAAATCAGCGATTTGCTCAACGATTCTCCGGTGTAGATACTGGCTTCCACCCAGCGGCCAGCTTCCACTTTATACTGGGCGCGGACGTTGCGGATATTATGGACTATGTCGATGATATTATCTATCTCCTTCTCGACTGCGGTGTTTATCATCGTTTTATCGGCTTTGGGGTATTCAGCAACCATGATGGATTCGGCATCGATTCCCTGTATATGGGTTTTAAGGTTCTGCCACAGTTCCTCGGTGATAAAGGGCATGAAAGGATGCAGCAGGCGCAGCGATTTTTCCAGTACATGCAGCAGCACCGGTAGCGGCGAGGTGTCGTTTTTTTGCAGCCTTATCTTGGCAAGCTCGATATACCAGTCGCAGTACTCGCCCCAGAGGAAGTCGTGTATCTGCCTTTCGGCTTCGCCGAACTGGAAGTCTTCCATGAGACCGGTAACACTGGCTAACGTCCGGTTCAAGCGTGATAGTATCCAGCGATCCTCCGCTATTAACTTCTTTTTATCTATTTTATTGTCGGCTTTCGTAACCGGCTCCAGACTCCTTATCACGAACCGCGTGGCATTCCACATCTTGTTGGCGAAATTACGGCCCGCCTCCAGCTTGGCGTCGGACAGTTTGCTGTCGTTCCCCGGTGTTGTCCCCATCAGCAGGCTGAAACGCAGGGCGTCGGTACCGTATTCATCGATCACGATTTCCGGGTTGATGACGTTGCCCTTGGTCTTGGTCATCTTGACTCCCTTTTCGTCCCTTATCAGGCCGTGTAGGTAAACGGTGGAAAAGGGAATCTTGCCGGTATTCTCCAGGCCCATCATAATCATCCGGGCTACCCAGAAGAAAAGTATATCATAACCGGTTTCCATCACCGTGGTCGGGTAGAAGTAGTGCAGGTCTTCTGTATCTTCCGGCCAGCCCAGCGTCGTGAACGGCCACAACGCCGAGCTGAACCACGTGTCCAGCATATCCGGGTCCTGTTCTATATTGGCCGACTTGCATCTGGAGCAACTTGTGGGTGTCTCCACGGCTACCGTTATCTCGTTGCAGTCGCGACAGTACCAGACGGGTATGCGGTGTCCCCACCATAGCTGGCGGCTGATGCACCAGTCTCTGATATTTTCCATCCAGTTGAAGTATACCTTGGTAAATCTTTCCGGGATGATTGTTATCCGCCCGTTCCTGACGGCTTTAATCGCCGGTTTCGCCAGGGGTTTCATTTTCATGAACCACTGCAGGCTGGCCAGCGGTTCTACCATGGTCTGGCAGCGGTCGCAGTGCCCTACGGAGTGAGAATATTCTTCGGTTTTCACCAGTTGCCCGCTCTTTGTCAGGTCGGCTATTATCTCCTCGCGGGCTTTGAATCTGTCCATCCCGTTGTAGGGGCCCGCGTTTTCGTTCATCGTGGCGTCGGCGTTGAGGATGTTTATCAGCGGCAGCCCCTGTCGCTGGGCGACATCGAAGTCCACCGGGTCATGGCCCGGGGTGATTTTCACCGCGCCGGTGCCGAATTCCATGTCCACCGCCTCGTCGGCGACAATCGGTATCTCGCGGTTGACCGCGGGTAATAATACCTTCTTGCCCACCATCTTCTTAAAGCCGATATCGTTGGGATTGACGGCTACCGCCGTATCGCCGACAATCGTTTCCGGTCGTGTGGTGGCGACGGTGATGAACTTGTTCTTGTCGTCGACGAGCGGGTAATTGACGTACCACAGGTGTCCGTTGGTATCCTTGTGCTCCACCTCGAGGTCGGATAGCGCCGTGGCGCACCGCGGGCACCAGTTGATAATCCTCTCGCCGCGGTAAATCAGCCCCTTTTTATAGAGGTTAGTAAAGACCGTGCGTACTGCCCTGCTCGGTGCATCGTCCATGGTGAAGCGCAGGCGTGACCAGTCCAGGGAAGCCCCCAGCCTCTTGTGCTGCTCGACGATGTTTTTCTTGTAGATGTTCGCCCAGTCCCAAACCCTTTCCAGGAATTTTTCACGGCCCAGTTCCTGGCGGCTGGTCCCCTCCTTGATGAGTTCCTTTTCCACCACCACCTGCGTAGCGATACTCGCGTGGTCAATGCCCGGCAGCCACAGCGTCGGTTCGCCCAGCATGCGGTGCCAGCGGATCATGATGTCTTCTATCGTCGCTGTTATCGCCGTGCCGAGGTGCATATCGCCGGTGATGTTGGTGGGCGGGTGGATGATGACGAAGGGCTTTTTTTTGCGGTCTATCTCCGGGGTGAAATAGCCCTGTTTCAGCCAGAAGTCGTACCGCTTCCGCTCGACCTTGCCCGGCTCGTAGGCCTTGGGCATCTCTGCTATATCGGGGGCTTGTGTCATGATTACCTCTCCGTGTTCCTGTCTTCTATCAATCGTTTTCCCAGGCTGATTCTCTCCTCTGTATTATAGCCGATTTTCCCGTAAAATTGCAGCGCGTCCGTATTATCCGAGCGCACCTGGACGTTGATTTTGGGGCAGCCCATATTTATAAGCCTCTCCTCGACTGCCTCCATCATCAGTTTCGCCAGTCCCTGTCGCCGGTACTCCGACTCGACGGCCAGGTAGTTCACCCACCCCCGGTGTCCCTCGTAGCCGCCCATCGCGCTCGCCACCACCCTGCCGTCAATCAGCCCCACCAGGAACAGCTCCGGGTTGACCTTCATCTTGCGCTCTATGTCCAGCTGTGGATTGTTCCAGGGACGCGTTAGTTCGCACTTCTCCCACAGCCTGATAACGGCACTCTCGTATTCAGGTTTATATTCAGTGATTTCCATTTTAGATATATATTCCCACCCTCCAAATAGGAGAGTGCGCCAGCAAGAGGGGGTGCCACCCACTCTCAATACTCATCTCCCTCTCCAAACAATTAATAAACCGTATTCTTTTATACCCCGTTTGGAGAGGGGGTCAGGGGGTGAGGTATATCAATATCTCCACCCTCTGCCATACTTACTCTTCCTCACATCATCCCCGCCACCCTATCCAGTATTACCTCCGCCACCTCACGCTTGCTCATCAGCGGCAGTTCATCAACGCTGCCGGTTTTATCTATCAATATCACCCTGTTCGTGTCCACGTTAAAACCGCTTTCGGGGTCAGTGATATCGTTGGCTACAATCATGTCGAGTCTTTTCCGCTCGAGCTTTATCTTGGCGTTGATAATCAGGTTCTCGCTCTCGGCGGCGAAGCCTATTTTCCTGATGTTGTCCGGTACTTCGCTCAGGATATCCGCCGTCGGCACCAGCTCCAGGATTATCCGGCCGTGTTCCCGCTTGATTTTCTGTTCGGCCGGACCTTCCACACGGTAGTCCGATACCGCCGCCGCCATTATCAGCGCCTCCGCCTGGCTTACTGCCTCCAGTACCGCCGACCGCATCTCGTCCGCTGTTATGATATGGACAATTTTAATGCCGGGAGGGTCCGGTAATGCCGTGGGGGCGGTAATCAGGGTCACTCTGGCCCCGCGGTCGCGGGAGGCTTCAGCGATGGCGTAGCCCATCTTACCCGAGGAACGGTTGCCGATATGTCTTACCGGGTCTATCGGCTCCTGGGTGCCTCCCGCCGTCACGACGATGGCTTTCCCGGCAAGGTCCTGCTTACTCACCGGCTGCCTTTTCCACCGCCTCGATGATTTTCTCGTTGTCCGCCAGGCGTCCTGTCCCCGTTTTCCCCGATGCCAGCCGTCCGTGCTCGGGACCGACGAATGTAAAGCCCCTGGCTTTAAGCTTCTCGATGTTCTCCTGCGTTATGCTGTTCCGGTACATGACGTCGTTCATGGCTGGGGCAATTACTACCGGCGACTCGGTGGCCAGCACGACGCAGCCGAGCATATCGTCGGAGATGCCTGCCGCCAGCTTGGCGATGGCGTTGGCTGTCGCCGGGGCGATGACCACCACGTCGGCGGCTTCAGCCAGGGCAATATGTTCCTCGCTGTACTCAGAGGCCATCTCGAACATGTCGGTCACCACCGGTCTCCCCGTGAGATTGCGCAGCGTCAGCGGCGTGATGAACTTTGTCGCCGCTTCGGTCATCACTGTTTCCACCTTGGCGCCCGCCTGCGTCAGCTTGCTGGCGAGGTCGGCTGCTTTGTAGGCGGCTATTCCTCCGGTTATTCCCAGGACAACCGTTTTATTCTTCAGCATTTTTTCTCTCCTTGACTCAGTCCCGGTTCAGGGCGTGGATGGTCTTGATGCCGATGAGCGTTAAATCGGGATTGACCTTTTCGATTACCCTCGTTTCTTTGGCGATGATATTGGAATAACCCCCGGTAGCCACGACGATTGCTTTATGCCCCAGCTCTTCCTGGATGCGCGTTACGATACCGTCGATGAGTCCCGCGTAACCGAAGATAATGCCCGACTGCATGGCGGCGACGGTATTGGCGCCGATGGCTCGCCTGGGAGGGACCAGCGCCACCCTGGGCAGCGCTGCGGTGCGGGTGTACAGGGCTTCGGCTGAAATCGCCAGCCCGGGCGCGACGGCTCCTCCGAGGTAGTCCCCTTCTTTCGAGATGGTATCGAAGGCGGTTGCCGTGCCCATCACCACCACGATAATCGGTGGTTTATAGAGACTCAATGCTCCTGCGGCGTTGGAAATGCGGTCGCCGCCGAGCTCGCGCGGGTTATCGTAGCGAATCCGTATGCCGGTCTTGACGCCGGGACTGATTACCAGCGGTTCGATATTGAAGTAGTGTTCGAACAGCTCGTTAAAGGTTGCCACCAGCGGCGGCACGACGCAGCTTACGGCTCCTTTGGTGACCTCGGCGGCATCCACGCCGTGGTTCCGCAGCAGGTTGAGCAGTATCACCGCGTATTCATCAGGCATGCGGTGTACCCCCGTGGCGATGCGCCAGGTCGCTTCTAGTTTATCGTCTCTGAACAGGCCTATGGTGATATTGGTATTACCGATATCGATAGCCAGTAACATATATTATCCTTTTAACCTCCCGCGGGATTGGTATTGGATTTTAGCTGCTTTATCACCGCCGGCAATGCCATCAGCAGGTCAGAGGCAATCATACCGGTGTCCCCCAGCACGTTTTTTATCATGTCGCCGGCCGCACCGTGCAGGTACACGCCCAGAGAGGCGGCATCGAAGGGAGAAAGCCCCTGGGCTGCCATACCGGCGATAGCCCCTGCCAGCACGTCCCCCGTTCCTGCCGATGCCAGCCCCGGGTTGGCGAAAGGACTCACCCGGCAGCGCCCGTCGGCGGTGGCAATAACCGTATAGGCACCCTTGAGTACGATTGTCTGGCACCACTCCGCGGCGTACTTCCGGGCGATATTTATCCGTCCCGACTGCACTTCGTCCACCGTCAGCCCGCATAATCGACTCATCTCTCCGGGATGCGGTGTCAATATCGCGTCGTCGGTCAGCCATTGCCACCATTCGTTAATTCCCGGCAGTATGTTCAGCGCGTCGGCATCCAGGATGGGTAGCGGTAATTCTTTATCCATAATCAATGAGCTTACGAACTCGGCTGTGGCGGGGTTCTGCCCCAGGCCGCAGCCCAGCAGCAGGACATCATATCCGCTGGCTCGCTCGATGATGGTGTCAGCCGCTCCTGCCGCGATTACCCCCGGTTCGGCTTCCGGTAGCGGCAGGTAGGTCGCCTCGGTCAGCTTGGAAGCTAGGATGGGTTGTAGGCTGGCGGCTGTTGCCAGCGTTACCAGTCCCGCACCCACTCTCATGGCGCCACTGCAGGCAAGGTAAGCCGCGCCGATGTAATTGACCGAGCCCGCTGCCACCAGCACCCTGCCGAAAGTGCCCTTGTTGGCATCGAGCGGACGCTCCGGTAAGACCTCTCTGACCCACTCGCGTGTCATCAGCTCCAGCGGTATTCCGTCCGCCAGCGATTCCGGTATGCCGATATCCGCTATTTTTAGGGTTCCAACCCTTTTCGCACCGGGAAAGTTGAATAAACCGGTCTTGGGGAAGGCCAGCGTTACCGTCATGTCGGCGTAAGGACAGGCTTCATCGATGGCTCCCGTGTCGGCGTCCATGCCCGACGGTAAATCCACAGCGACGATGTACGTGTTGTTACTTAATTTTGTTTTGCTGACTTTCTCAAGCACTTCTTTATAAACGCCCTTCAGCGGGCGCATCTTGCCTGTGCCCAGCAGGGCGTCGATAACGCAGGTCGCCGAGGCCAGCAGCCCGTCGAATTTCTCCAGCTTTTCATCCGCGGCAGCTTCGACGCAGGTAATGTTTTTCTCCCTTACCAGCCTCAGGTTCTCATCGTCTTGAGGACGTTGACTGCACAGGTAAACGCTTACCTTAGCCCCCCGTTCTCGCAGGTAGCGCGCTGCCACCAGGCCGTCGCCGCCGTTATTCCCCGCCCCAATCAAACATAGAATGTTATGTTTTTTAATGTCCCCCAGGCTTTTTAAAGTCTCCTCGGCCACGGCTTTACCCGCATTCTCCATCAGCACGCTCACCGGCGTGCCCGCTTTGATGCACTCCTGGTCCATCTGCCTCGTCTGTTCGGCGGTCAGTATTTTCATGCTTTATTATTCCTCTACCCGATGCAATGAGTGTAGCAATATATTCAGCTACGGTCAATAGGTCTGGTATTAAAACCCGTTATGGTGCAGGATATCCTCCAGCTTTCTCTTGGGCACGTGCCGCACCAGGTTTTCGTCCACCCAGCCTGTGGTGGAGTCGGTAGCCACCTCGGCTACCGATGTCTCCTCGGGATAGCCCGTCACGATGACCAGCCCTATATCATAGTCTTCCGGTACTCCCAGCACGCTTTTTATCGCTTCTTCTTTGAACATCATTATCGGGCAGCAGCCGAGTCCCTCCTCGAAGGCGGTCAGGATGATGTTCTCCGCCGCCATGCCGATGTCGTACAGCGTGATTCGGCGCCGGTTGGGGTCTTCCTCAAGCAGCCTGTTAATCACGATGACGAAGTAGCCTTTCGGAGTGTTTTCCGGGCGCGGCCCGCCCTTCTCCGGCGGCATCTTTACCGAGCCCCCGATGGTGTCGAACATTTCTGGTAGCAGCTCTGCATCATTGACGATGATGAACTCGCATACCTGCTGGTTGCGCCCGGAAGGGGCCAGACGCCCGGCGTCCACGCATTTTTGAAGGACTTCGTAGGGCACGGGTTTATCTTCGAATCTCCTTATCGACCTGCGTTTTGTTGCGGCTTCGTAAACGTTCATCTTAATACCTCCTCGTGAAAATCGTCTCTGTAGTCCGCCAGCACCTCGAGCTTTTTTATCATTGCCTCCCAGTGCGTCCCCCGCCAGTAAATCCGCCGGCAGGCGGGGCACTCCATGTACTGGGTCTGCGTCTTAAAAACGTAGGGCGGAACTCTGTTTTCCACTTCCTCAGTTGTCTTTCCTACCAGCGGTTCGTTGCATTCCAGGCAGAGAGTGAAGGGCTTGAAATGCGGCTTGAGGTCGAAGGCGCTGAGTACCTGGCGCATTTGTATTTCCGGTACCTCGCTGTTAATCAATATCGCCTTCAGCCTGCCGTTCCTGACGACCCTCCTCTCCATAATTTCAGTATCACGTGTCAATATCACCCTACCCTCGGTGAGTGCCTGCCGCACCATGTCGGTATCGTTCTCGCCGCTGAAGAACAGGCTATCGAAACCCATCATCCTCAGCCACCTAGCCAGCTTGCCCACGTTGTGGTCGATGATGAATTTTATCTCGCTGATACCGCCACCTCCCCGTATCGTTATATCTGCAGTCGCATCCCTTCGTACCCGAGTTTTATCGATGCGCCCAGCCTCGCTGCCACTTTGGCTATTTCCTTTTGGATAATCTCCTCTTCCGAAGGATTCATGTGCACCAGGACCGTCGGCGGCAGGTACCCTTTAATATCGTTGAAGTTTTGCAGCTCTTTTTCCAGAAGCGACGGCGTCAGGTGTTTTTTCTCGATGGCAGCATCTTCAAATTCGCTGGGAGCGGTGGTTTCTATGATTAATAGTTGCGGCGATACGGAACGCCAGACATCAGAGAGTCTCGGACCGGTATCGGAAGTGTAGAACATCGTTTTCCCGTTGGCGGAGGTAATAAAAAAACCGACGGTTGGTTTGGAGTGGTCTACCGGGATGGGCAATACATTATAACCGTGGATGATGTCCTCCCGGCCCGGTTCCAGGGAATTGAACCTGATGGTTGGTTTACCCGCCGGTATCTCCAGGAAATTGGAGTAAATATCTTCATGAAGCATATGGGCTGCAAGTGATTCGTATACCGGTGGAATGCCGTAAATATCCAGGGTTTTCTGCCGTATGAAGTAATTCATGCCGATGGCCGGGATGTCCCTGATATGGTCGTAGTGCTGGTGTGTAAGCAGAATGGCTTTCAGCTTTAGCTGTTCCGCAAAGCTCAGTCTGGAGGTGAGTGCCCCGGCATCGATAGCCAGGATGTCATCAATCAGCAGGGTTACCAGTCCCGTGTCTTTCGATTCCGTATTATGCGCGCCTAGTATCGTAATATCCATAAATAATACCTCTAGCCCGAGAAAACGAACGGATTGTATTTCGTTTCGTAGTCGTACGTATCGATTCCCTCGGCTCGTTTCAGCCAGTTGACGATGGCATAGGTTACCGGCGTGGCGATTACCTCGATGCCCGTCTTGAACAGCCAGTGGTGCCATATCATCGTCCCTATCGGAGAGCCTGTACCGGCATAAGCCGCCGTTATGAAGATGATGGTATCCAGTCCTTCCCCGATGATGGTCGAGCCGATGGTCCGACTCCACAGCCAGCGTCCTTTAGTCTTGATCTTCATCCTGGCCAGTACGAAGGAGTTGGCGAATTCCCCCACCAGATAGCCGCATAATGATGCGGCCAGCAGTCGTGGCGTGTAGCCCAGGATGGTCTTGTAAGACTCCTGCGCCGTCCAGAAATCGGCCGCCGGTAATAGCTGCCCTATCCAGGCGAAGAAGACGAAAATCAGGTTGCACCCGAAACCTAGCCAGATTACCCTTCTCGCCGTGCGGTAACCGTAGACCTCGGTGAGGATGTCCCCGAAGATATAGCTGACCGGAAAGACGAAGGCTGCGGCCGGCAGGATAAAAAATCCCAGGCTGATAACCTTGACGGCGATGATATTGGCGGTAATCAGGCAGGTGATAAAGACCGCGGCTACTATCACCATTCGGTACGAGATATTCATATCTTATATCCAGCGGCGGTGACGGAAGAAGATAAGCATGCCTCCGGCGATGACCAGCATGATAACCAGAAGGATAACGAAAGTAACCGGGTTGCCGGCCTCGATGCCTCCTGGCAGCACCACGTTCATTCCGAAGAGACTTGAGACAAGCAGGAAGGGGAGAATAATCGTTGAAAATATCGTCAGTAGCCGTGTTACGCGGTTCAGACGGTACGTAGCCAGCGTGTAGTCGGCATCCTTGTATACCTCGATTATTTCCTGCACCTCGTCCAGTGTCTCGCATATCTTGTTGATGTGGTCCATGAGGTCGTTATAGTATGCCGTCACGTCCACGTCGGTGAAGCGTTTTATCTTGTTTTCCATCTCGATGAAGATAGCCCGTGTCGGGAACATCACGGCGCGCTGGGTGATGATGTCACGCCGGATAATGCTGAGCTCCTTGGTCGCCTCGATGTACTCGTCGAAGACGCTATCTTCGACGTTCTCGGCCAGCTCCATGAGTTTATCCAGTACGGGAAAATAGGAGTCTATTGCCCGGTCTAGGATACTGTACAGCAGGAAGCCGGAGCCGCTGTTCATGTATTCTTCCCGGGCGTCCTCGTTGGCCTGGCAATCCTTAAAAAGTGCTGTTAGGGTCTTAAGCTCACCTGTATGCAGCGTCACCAGCAAGTTCTCTCCCACGAAAGCTGACCACTGCCGTTTGCTGCTTATCCGGGTCTCCTTATCGTAAAAGGGAAAGTGGAATACGAAGAAGAGATACCCCGGATAAATATCGAGTTTGGGCAGCTGTTTGCGGCTCAGGCAGTCGTCGAGAGCCAGCGGGTGAAAATCGTATTTCTCCGCTAGGTATTCCGTATCACGCTCCGTCGGCGACTGTATATTCACCCAGGTGAGGTCGCCCCAGGTGATTTCCTCCACGTGCAGCGGCTCTTCCGGAAGCTCGGCACCCTCCGTTCTGTCTCTTCCTTTCGTTCTGCGGCGTCTGTTTATCAGTCTCGCCATGACCCTGTACCTCTGAGTGATAAACTCTATCGTATTTTAGCACAATTGTCTTCCTAGAGGAATACCTGCTCTTTTTATTGCCTGATGTCATGTTGTCTGTTAGACTATCAACAGGATGAGTGCTAGAAAGGGCCCGGGATTTTTTACCAGGTTGAAAATCGGCATCAAGAAGTGGTTTGGAATGAAGGTGCTGCTCTGCGATACCTGCAAGTGGAACTGGCGGAGTGCCTGCCACCGACCGGAACGCCCCAATGCCACCTGGTGCCCCGAGTATGAGAAACGCAGCTGAACCTCACCGCCCGGTGATATTAACGGGCGGATTCGTTTCAGTCGGTGAGTAAATCATTGACCGGTATTATTCCCTGATAATCACCCTTCCCAATGGCGAGTTGGGTATGAGCGCAGGTTGTTATGGCCTTATTTTTTGGTTTCCGTTTCCTTATGGTGTAGATATATGCCAACCGCCCAGCCGAGCCAGCAGCTCAAGCCGAATATCAGGCTGGCGATTGCCAGTAGAAACCAGGATGTCGGATAAAGCCCGATAACAGAATCACTTGCATCACCAATGATGCCGATTAGGGCAAATATTACGCCGAGCCAGGTCGTAATACTACCCATGACTCCCATCATGCCACGATTGCTTCTGGTAAATCTTGATTCTGTCCACATTTCCATCACGGTTATCACCCCCTTTATATCTATCTAGATAAGGATATGTATATTATTTTTCATACCCTTCCTTTGCCGTGAAATAGGCTGTAAACCATGCCGACATACCCATTAACCAGATTACACCCGCAAGTATGAACCAGTTTGTCGGCGTCAGACCGGGGATTCTATCCGCAGCATCGCCGATGATTCCCACTATCACACACACCATGCTCAGGTACATTAAAACGATTGACGCCGATGCATGCCATTTGGCACCCCTTCCGAAAAGTAGCTTCTTCATTTCCTTTTGAATCTCTGCCATTTTTTACCTCCTTTTTGAGATTAATGTGTACTATTGCGTTTCATAGATATAATCCATCTGAAATATGTTGGTGTGGAAAAGGGATACCAGGCTGCTCCATTACTGCTCGGTTATCGGTATCCCACCATGCTTTGATAACCTTATAATTCTTCGCGCGAGCAGATATGTTTGCATTAATGATTAGTTCTTTTACGGTGGGAAGGACGGGAATTCTGGCATTCTGGGAGGGATACCTGGCATTCTGGGGGGGATACTTGGCATGAACAGCCAGCCGGACTGCCATGGTTTCGCCATAACGGGTATGTGCAGTCTCTGTTTGCAGAGGTTGGCCGCAGTCTATATCAAACTTGGCACCCGCTAGATTGTAAAACTGGCAATTCGGGCACTTCATGAGGAATTATCCTCCGTGCCAGATAAGTCAATATAGTCTATGACTAACCAGTTTTATTGTCAAGTTAGACCGGATAAAAGGTTCTGCTGAGTTTCATGTCTGAGGTTTTGGTACAAATCCATTGTCCTCATAATGAAACCTTCATTTAGTAAAAGTAGTTGAAGTTGGATGTTATTTAGGTGGCGATACGTCTTTCAGTGCTTCTGAAGCTGGCTTGCCGCCCACGCCCCAGTGCGTTTTAGGAATCTCGTAAACGATTACCTCCACGGCGTGTTCCGGGACGCCCAGGTCCACCATGACATCTGTTATACCCCGTATCATCGTTTTCACCTTTTCCTCTCCAACGCCCTCCCAGAAGTCCACGTGTACGATAGGCATTTTCCACCTCCCTAATAGATTTATAAGCCTCGCTTAATGTCAATTATATCCTAACAAGCCTTGGACAAACAGTGCATGATCAGGTATTGGTATGGTAAATAAGGGCAGCGTTTTCAGCCTCTCTTATTCATTTGTTTCTTAAATAATCTGGGGAATAACGGGGAGGAGCTGATCTCTTTTCCCCGTGAGGGCGTGAGGCATGCAGCTAAATCAGACGCTTAACAACTGCACACATAAAAAAACAAATCGAGACTGGTTAATCTCTTTCCAGCCTCGATTTGATTCCTTAAAAGTACTCTTGCTGTCCTTTATTTTCGCTCGATGATAATCGCCATGCCCTGCCCGCCACCGATGCAAAGCGTTGCCAGGCCGTATTGAAGGTCGCGTCGTTTCATCTCGTAAGCAAGCGTGACGATAATCCTGACGCCGGTGCAGCCGATGGGATGCCCCAGTGAGATACCGCCGCCGTGGAGGTTTGTCTTACTCATGTCGAAGTCGAGTTCCCGGATGCAGCCCAGCGACTGCGAAGCGAAGGCTTCGTTGAGCTCTATGTAGTCGATGTCCTTCAGGGTAAGACCGGCCGTCTTGAGGACTTTCTTCGTCGCCGGGACCACGCCGAGGCCCATGTAAGCCGGGTCGACGCCGCCAGCGGCATAAGCCTTGATGGTAGCCATCGGCTTGAGTCCCAGTTCTTTAGCCTTATCGGAGGACATGACTACCAGAGCCGCGGCTGCATCGGTAATCGCCGATGCATTGCCTGCCGTGACCGCGCCATCGGCTTTGAAGACGGTTGGCAGCTTGCCCAGCAGTTCCATCGATGTCTCGCGTGGGTGCTCATCCGTATCGAACGCTCTGGTCTCTCGCTTCACCCTGACCTCAACCGGCACGATTTCTTCTTTAAATATGCCGTTCTTGGTAGCTGCCAGGGCTCTATTATTACTCTCCAGTGCGAAGGCGTCCTGCTCTTCTCTGGTGATTCCGTATTTCTCGGCGATATTCTCCGAGGTCACGCCCATATGATAGTTATAAAAACCCTCCCAGAGGCCGTCGTGCACCATACCGTCGATGAACTCGGTATTGAACATCCTGGCACCCCAGCGCATTTTGGGGGCGTAGTAGGGGACGGCACTCATGTTTTCCATCCCTCCCGCCACGACAACCTGGGCGTCTCCGGCTTTGATGGATTGTGCGGCAAGGGCGACCGCCTTCATACCGGAGGCGCACACTTTATTCACCGTGTAGGCATTTACCTCCTTAGGGACACCGGCATAGATTGATGCCTGTCGTGCCGGATTCTGTCCCTGTCCCCCTTGGATAACGTTCCCCATGATTACTTCATCTATATCAACTTCCTGCAAAGAGCTGTCCCAGTCAGCGTATTTCTGCTCCAGCTCGATTACCCCCGCATCCTTTAACGAATCCGGAGCGTAGCTAGCATCGCCTCCGGGTTTGATATTAGCCCTTTTTAGTGCATCCTTGATAACGATGGCGCCCAGCTGCACTGCGGGCGTATCCTGTAATGCACCGCCATAATTACCTATTGCTGTCCTCACACCGCTTAGAATCACTGCTTCACTCATGAATAATTCTCCTTTGGAAGTAATTTCACCACCCGGTATTTAGAAAGTAAATAAATTAGCTCCGCCACTGATTTCAATAGCCTCACCGGTGATATAACTGGATTCCTCCGAAGCTAGGAAAACAACCGTTTCACTGAGTTCCTGCGGGTTACCCGGACGGCGCATGGCCACCCTTTTAACAATGCGTTCCTGGAATTCCGGGGCTATGTCGTTCCAAGCTCCGGCGCCGAAGACTCCCAGGACCAGCGCGTTACAGGTCACTCCTTTACGGGCACCCTCAAGGGCTGCCGTCTTGGTGAGGCCGATAAGCCCGGCCTTTGATGCTGCGTAGCTGCACTGTCCGGCGCCGCCCATTGTCCCGGCGATAGAGGAAATGTTTATAATCCTTCCCCATCCCCGTTCCAGCATCCCCGGCAGGCAGCACTTGATGGTATTGAATGGGCCCGTCAGGTTAACGCCTATATCCTTTACCCAGTCCTGGATTTTCATCTTGGCGATGGTAACCGCACGTACGATACCGTAGGCGGCATTGTTCACGAGGATGTCAATCGGCCCTAGGACTCGTTCTATTTTCTTAACCGCAGCTTCTACTTCCTCACTGTTGGCTACATCCATCGCAATCGCCACCGCCTTTCTTCCCATAGCCCTGATTTCTTCGGCTATCATTTCTGCTCTTTCCAGGTGGCAGTGGGCGATAACCGCCACATTACATCCCGCTCTTGCCAGCGAGAGGCAATGCACGCTTCCCAGTCCTCCAGAACCTCCGGTTACCATGGCAACTTTTCCTTCTAAATTCATATTCACCCCCGTTCACTCTCAGGATGTCGTATATATCAAAAACGAGTGTTGTACCCCGTTTTAATTATATTCGTAAAATCCTTTTCCCGTTTTTCTTCCCAACTGACCCGCTGAGACCATTTTCTTCAGGAGTGGTGGAGCTATATATTGGCTATCTTTGAGTTCTTCATAAATGCCGTTGGCGATATATAGAAGCGTGTCCAGTCCGATAAGGTCGGCCAGAGCCAGCGGGCCCATCGGGTAGTTTAATCCCTGGGTCATACCGGTGTCGATATCTTCCTTGGTGGCTATGCCGGATTCGAGCATTTTGATAGCGTTGAGAATCTGCGGTGTCATTAATCGATTGACGATAAAACCGGGAGAATCCTGAACAGTAACCACCGACTTGTCCAGGGACTCGCCGAATTCCTTACTTATCTTTACGGTTTCCTCGCTAGTGCTAGCGGTCTTGATAAGTTCCAGCAGTCTCATTACCGGCACCGGATTGAAGAAATGCAGCCCGAGTATTTTATCCGGTCGCTTTGTGACAGCGGCAATCTCGGTAACGGAAAGGCAGGAGGTGTTGGTTGCTAGGATGGCATGTTGCGGACATATTCCATCAATCTCGTGAAAAATGTCCTTTTTCAGCTTCATATCCTCAACGGCTGCTTCGAGGACTATATCACAATCGCCAAAATCATTCATACTGGTCGTGCCTTTGATACGGCCGATAATAGCATCTTTATCCTGTTGTGTAATCCTCTCTTTCTGCACGCTCCTGGCTAAATACGTATCAATTGAGGACAGTCCTTTATCGAGAAACTCGTCATTAACTTCGGAGACTACTACCTGATATCCCGCCTGGGCACAGACCTGGGCGATACCGCTGCCCATCTGCCCGCAACCGATTACTCCGACTTTTTTTATCATGGGTTTTTTTTGCGCTCCGGGATCTTTTTAAGAAAATATTCACAAAAGTAAATGTACTTCTCAATTCTAGCAGAAGCTTGATAAAGTCGTCAAAACGGGAAAATTGAGTATAGACAAAATATTGTCGTTATGATATTGCATATATAACGACAGTATGTTATAATTGCTGGCGGTAACTGGATATCTCTCCGAGCCTTATCCCCTAAGAGCGCAAGCTTATGGAGACAGGCCGGTAGGGTATCGCTGGAAACGGCAATGCCTTCCTGTATGGAAAGGAGAGTTATAATGACTCGACGCGTAAATTATCCCAGGCGACACATTCCCGAATATCATTGTTTCTTCTGCAGCTATCTGCTGATAGCCCGCGCTCCGCCAAAATTTCTTTTTTAATTAACCATATTTTATGATTCAAAAATTACTAGTACATAATAAGGAGAACCTATGTCTTTCAAATGGATGAACAGAAAGAACGTTTTGTTCGCGTTGCTTATCGGCATATTGTTGGCAAGTATGTTTTTACCCTCGGTTGGCTGCGGCGAGAAAGAAACCACAACATCACCGGCGGGAGACGGGACTGATTTCCCGTTGCACGATCCCATGGTACGATTTAAGATTGCCACAACCACAAGTCTCTACGATACCGGTCTCTGGTATCATCTGGAACCGATTTTCGAAGAATTAGCTAATGTAGAAATGGACATAGTCTATGCCGGTACCGGCATCGCCCTGGAATATGGTCGCAGGGGTGATGTTGATGCTATTATTGTTCATGACAAAGCCAGAGAAGATGTTTTTCTGGCTGATGGTTACGGTATCAACCGCCGGAATTTCGCCTATAATTTCTTCCTTATTGCCGGTCCGGAAAATGACCCGGCAGGAATAACCGGTTTATCAGCTGCCGATTCCTTTAAGAAGCTGTACGAGGAGGGAATGAAAGGCAATGTGAAGTTCGTCTCAAGGGGTGACGAATCGGGTACTCATGCCAAGGAAAAGCTTATCTGGGGTGAAGCCGGTTATGACTACGAAGAAATACGCAATTCGGGTGACTGGTATTTGGAAGCGGGGAAGGGAATGGGGCCGACACTGCTGATGGCCAATGAAATGGGAGCCTACGTCCTGGCGGATATATCTACTTTCCTGGCGTATAACCTCAAGAGCGGACTGGATATTGTATCGCTGGTAGAAAAAGACCCGATATTCCTTAACGTCTATGCGGCGATAGCCATTAACCCGGAGATGCATTCCGGTGCCAAGATAGATATCGCCAATCAGTTCATCAACTGGCTCATCTCTGACGAGGTCCAGGAGATAATCGAGGCATATGGTAAAGCCGAATACGGACGCTCTCTCTTCTTCCCGATTGCCGGCTGTGATATACCGGGCTGTCCTCCGGTCGAGGCTTATACCGAACCGGTGCCGGATTATAAGCCGTAATGTATTAAAATAGAATAATAACAGATCATGTAATATACTTGAACGTTCGTTAACTAAACGAAATTCCAGTGCCATGACTATATCTTGGCATATCCTCTCCCCCCGTCACCCACCGGGGGGAGAGGAAAGTATGTAAGGGAGTTTTATTTTTTGGGTGAGTTATGGGATGGCTTCCTGAAAGCCCTTGAACTTATATATACTTTCGACCCTGAAGTGATGCAGATAGCCGGCAGGTCATTGAGTATCGGGCTGACGTCTATCGTTATAGGCTCTGTAATATGCATTCCTCTGGCCGGTCTTATTCACTTCAATCAATTCTGGGGCAAGAGATTTCTGGTAAGTCTGATTCAAACCTTTTATAGCATTCCCACGGTGGTCGTCGGGCTTTTCGTTTTTGTTATGCTTTCCAATGTCGGTCCGCTGGGGGGCCTCGGTTTGCTTTTTTCTCCTGCCGCCATTGTTGTAGGGCAGGTCTTGCTGATAACACCTATACTTCTCGGGCTGGTTATTTCAGCGTTTAGAGGAGTAGATCAGACGATACTGGATACTGCCCGTTCTATGGGTGCCAGTGGCTGGCAGGTAGCGGTACTCGTTATCAAAGAGGCTAGGTTCGGTGTCATGGCGGCGGTCATCATGGGATTCGGTCGGGCGATCTCCGAAGTAGGAATATCGCTGATGGTCGGCGGCAATATCCGGGGCGTAACCCGTGTTATTACCACAGCTATCTCTCTGGAGTCTTCCAAAGGAGATATCGAGTTAGCTCTGGCCCTGGGTATGATTCTTATTTTTATCTCTCTCGTGGTTAATATAATAATGAATAGGATACAGCAGAAATGACAGTACCTCTCATAGAATTGAGAGATATCTACAAGACCCGGGAGGGAAGGGATATCCTGAAGCGTATCAGTCTCCGGGTTAGCCGGGGTGAGGTTTTGGCCCTTATCGGGCCTACCGGTGCCGGCAAGACGACACTACTCAGGATTATCAATCTGCTGGATAGGCCCGACGGGGGAGAATTGCTTTTTAATGGGACTGATACCGCATCTTCGGATAAATTCAGGCTGGAATCGCGGCGCCGGATGGCATTTGTGCTGCAAAAGCCGGTTGTTTTCAATTCGAGTGTCTATGATAATATCGCCTGCGGTCTGAAGTGGCGTGGGATTGATAGACACCAGATAACCACCCGGGTAAACGATATGCTGGAGATGGTTGGTATGACAGATTACTGTAAGCGGAACGCCCGAACTTTATCCGGGGGTGAAATGCAGAGGATTGCCGTTGCCAGAGCGGTGGCGACTAACCCCGAATTATTGCTACTTGACGAACCTACAGCTAATCTTGACCCCGTATCAGCGATTAAGATTGAAGAAACTTTAACCGGTATTATCAGGCAAAATGCCGTTACAGTCATTATGGCGACTCACGATATGGCCCAGGGACAGAGACTGGCTGAACGTATTGGCGTGCTTGCCGACGGCGAACTCGTTCAGACCGGGACGCCCGGTGAAATTTTTACCCGCCCCGGAAACCGGGATATTGCCGAGTTTGTTGGAATGGAGAACCTTCTCGAAGGTGTCATCGCATCCTGCGAGGGAGAGATGGCGCTCATTGATGTTAATGGTACCATGATAGAGGCTGTTACCGATTGTAATGTCGGTGAGGAAGTATCGGTCGGCATAAGACCTGAAAACGTTACCATAGCCCTATCTAGGCTTTCCAGCAGTGCCCGGAACTGCCTGCCGGGTACGATAACTTGGGCGGTATCCAGCGGACCGCTTTGCCGCGTTGAAATAGATTGCGGATTTCCTCTGGTAGCTCTGGTAACCAAAAGGTCAGCTGAAGAAATGGGCCTGGAAAAAGGGATTAAGGTTTATGCCACCTTTAAGGCTGTTAGTCTCCATGTTATCAGACGTCGTTGACACTCTCGCTGGAATAGTGATATATTTTCTTTGCTGGCAGCGTAGCTCAGCGGTAGAGCAGGGGACTCATAAGCCCTTGGTCGCTGGTTCAATCCCAGCCGCTGCCACCAACTTTCCACACACACCTTCAAACGGATGATCTGTCTTCATATTAATCTTTTATTAGACAGCTCTTATTACTCAATTCCCCGGAAGATGATAATATATAGAAACGGAATATGAAGGAGATATAGATGTCTGGTGATAAAGGCAAACGAAAGATAAAGGTTGTTGAGGTCAGTGGTACGCCTTATGAAATGGGATTTCAATACGGCAAAGCATGCCCGGAGATACGAACAATAATTGATATCACCTGCCAGGTTTTCGGTGGACGGGACACGGTAAGAGGGTTAGCCGAAAGATATATCCCGATGTATCTCCCCGCCGCGGAAGCATACGCGCCTGAGATTGTAGATGAGATGAAAGGAATGGCTGCTGGAGCGCACCTGGATTTTCAGGATATATTTTTCCTCAATATTACTTATGAAATAGCTGTCCCCTCTATTATGGGATGTACCTCGTTCGCACTCACTTGTGAGGCAACTGATAATGGTGAGACTATTGCCGGACAGAATTTTGATTACCTTTCCATGTGGGAAGATAGCATGGTTCTTCTAAAAATGAGGCCGGAACATGGCCCGGATATTCTGGCAATAGCTTTCGCTGGTTCCCTAGGCCTCATCGGATTTAACTCGGCTGGCATTTCCCTAAATCTCAATTTACTCAGGAATAAGGATTCTCTAGCGCCGGATGGTGGCGTACCCGCTCACATAATCCTGGGAAAAGTGTTAACCAGTGAAACCGTTAATCAGGCGATTAGCATAATAACTTCGGCGGGGAGAAGATCAGCCAAGAATTTTCTATTAACAAATGATAAGGGAGATATCGTGGACTTGGAAGTGACATCGGATGACATCGATGTCCATTATGCCGAGGAAGGAATTTTCGTTCATGCCAATCATTTTAGTTCAAGCCGATTAAAAAGTGATGATCTGGCTCCCGAATACTGGCCTGATTCCTATATTCGCCGCCAGAGATTGTTCCAGCTTATAAAGAATCACCATGGAAGTATGTCTGTGGGTTTGATGAAATTGCTACTGCAGGATCACCATAATGATCCGAATTCGATCTGCAGACATCCTGATCCGGAGAATCCGTTACCATTCGGAAGAATGATGAAAACACTTGTCAGTCTTATCAGTTGTCCGAAGGAAGGAAAAGCCCATATAGCCCTCGGCAATCCTTGCCAAAATGAATTCCTGGAATATTACCTGTGAAATTAAATGTTAGTTTAGGTCTATTCTAACTGGCTCAATCCCGGCCGCCGCCACTTTTTATGCTTATTAATAAACACTGATAGGTAATTCTACTTGTAAGTCTTTTTTCAGGCGTTTGTTAATTATCCCCTTAACACGCCATTGAACCGAGGTATCACTGATTTTGTAACTTGGTAACGTACCCTCAGGGATTTTCAGTGAAAACTTCCATCGTTTATAACTCCCCACTGCAAAATGGGTCTTTTCCTCGAGCTGTACCTTATCTATGATCGTCTTGGAGGATTTGACTCCAGCTTTTTCTTTAACCTCTAGTTCCACTCTTACTCCTTCAACACTGATGTCTTTTTTTATCATCGTTTCTAAAGTACCACATAATGTTACACCCGCAGTACATTGACTCGAGTCCAGAGTAAGGGTTATGTCACCATCACGTGAAGGTTTCAAAATCCTATTTGAAACAACAATATCATTTTCCATTCCTATAGGTATGGCGTTTGCTATCGGCAGGACTGTTAAGGTTTTCTTTTTATGAATATCTCTCATCTTGGGTATGTCCAGCTTTACATCTAGTTGCCAGCTGATGTTTGCCGATTTGCCTACTATCGTGGGAGGAATATCAACCGGTAGTATAAGGCTTTTTCGCTCATTTAATGCCATCCCGGATGAAAACTCGGTGCTGGTAAGGAAGCTCTCCTTCAGTCGGAACAGCTTGCGTTTATATTTCTGTGCCCGTGTTGTTTTACCATCCGATACCATTTTCCAATACTCCTCGGTACATGCGAGCTCCATACTGCCAGCCCTAACTTTTAATTTATCTTGTGATAACATATGTATTCTTGTTTTAATGGTATCGCCAAGGTAATATGAATCTCCATCCACATCTACACTAACTTCCACTTTCGGTTTATTTAGTAGAAACATTTACAAAATACCCTCATTTCTGGTTTGAAGCCGACTTTATCAGTTAATTGGAGGCTTAATATTCGATGTTTAGACTGTAGTAGATTCTTGAAAGCTTTAACAGTACCAGTATTAGTCCTTGGTCGCTGGCTCAATCCCGGCCGCTGCCACTTGTTCACCTATTATTCATCTGATTCCTTTTAGCTCGTTCAAGTTCTTCTTCCAGTTCTTCCAGCTGCTGCCACATCGATAGCGGTACGGAGTGGGGAGGCCATCTCGCCTTCAGGTCGGCGATTTTCTCTTCTATTTCCCGAATACGGTCTTTATTCATAGTTATCCTTAAGAATAAGATTTAATACTGCATCTCCATCTTAACATGCTTGATACCCGCTTCTTGAAACGGCGGTCCGGATTCGTGGAAGCCACACGCTTTATAGAAGTCAATTGCCTGGTATTGTGCGTGAAGTATGATATGTGCTACATTCCTTCGTTTGAATTCCTCATTTAAAAAAAGGATAATCCCTTTCCCCAGCCCCTTTTTCCTATAGTTCTTGAGGACAGCCATTCTTTCTATCTTTGCTGTATTATCAGCCGGAAAGACTACTCTGGCAGTACCGATTATCGAATTCTGGTCCTTCACGACAATATTGATTTCATCGCCGTCTCCGGATTTTTCAAAGACGAGTTCCTCGGCTATTCCCTGCTCGATGATGAATACCTGCCTTCTAACCTCGTTGGCACCCCATAATTCCTCTTCGTTTTCCGTGAATTTATAAATAATTTTAGCCATGTAAGGTCACCAAATGGGATTAAATGTTCATGTTAGGAAGAAGAAGTTCCCAGATTTCAAGTCTCAGGTTCATCCGGAGTCTCGGTGGGACTGAGTAGAAGACTGTCATCGGTAAGTTGTTCGCCGGCAGCCTTTTCAAAGGCCGCCAAAAGGTCGGAGACGGTTATATTACGCCTCTGCTGATGGTTCAGGTC
>SMTZ1_10000117_pt1 | contig 61765 bp, 58 predicted proteins | sample DeeMarSWOR136_30_FD_25667 | JGI IMG/M metagenome (IMG submission 25667) | reverse complement strand
AAAATCATAAATTATTATATCAAATAAGGATTTATAGTCATCCGGAGCAGGAATGATATCCTCCTTAAACCATGGATGAAAAGGAGTATCTGTATTAAAGCGCCAGTAAATCGTAGACTCTCGCTGCTGCATTAGCTTAACACCTTCACTAAAAGTAACAACACGAATATGGCCTTCTTCTTCTTTCTGATGTAGCAATTTAACAATATCCTCGAACTCTGATTTAGTAATTTCCTTCTTGTATTGCCATTCGGCAACCTCTCCTACGGTATGACCAAATAAGACAATTAAAACACCTCGTCGGCTATTTTTATCCACAAGTTTTTCAATAAAAGAAAGCCCTTTATCAAGGTTTATCGCATACAGATGAGTAGAATTGTTACGTACTTCACTCATGGTGTTTATGTTATTATGAACTGTTCTTCCAGCAAAGAAGTAGTCAGATACAATGCAAACTGAACTATGATTATGCTTCCCAAAAGGATATGCAAAACTAATGGGGGTTGGTAATCCATGCTCTTCGAACAAGGGACCGACGTTCTCAAAATCACTGATGATCGTAGACCTATCGGCTTCTCGCATATTAATATGTTCAGCGGTATGCCAGCCGATTTCCCACCCAGCATCATAGAGTTCCTTTACATCAGCCCACGTGAATGAGTCCCTCGTATCTGGATCATTAATAAAAGCAGTAGCTGGCAAATCGTAATGCGCTAGTGTTGGCATTATGTTTGAAGACCAGCTACCATAGCCATCATCAAAGGTAAGCGCCAAAAGTGTCTGTCCATCTTCAGAAGAACATTCCTCGACCAAATAAATAGAAACGAGCGGTAGAAGCAGTAAAGCTAAAAGAACAGCTAATACTATCTGGAACCAGCCTGCTCTTTGAATTCTCTTTACTACACTCACAATAGTCTCCCCTATTTGCGAGCAGTCTGTAATCTGAGGAATATATCCCAGGTGACCTTACGCATATAGCGATTTACTCTATGAATTGAGCGAACAACAGATAATGGCAATAAGGTCTTTATAAATAAGTAGAACCACATACTTTGAAAGAGTCCTCCGGGGTGGATTTTCAGTGCCTCGATAAGTTGCTCCCTAGCCGTTTTCATCTGCCTGCCACTATAGGCATGGAGAGCCAAACGGACATGCAGGCGGAAATAAGCCCTGGACCGAAGGGGAGAAAAAAGAGGTCCCAATTCGGCATCGTTAAAGATGCCCTCAAGGATACGGCTTTTAGATTTCAGTTCTTCGTCCATCCCTCGGGCAGAACTGATATTTGCCGAATGAACGCGGTACTTGAGGACAGGCTCAGCTATGTAAGCCACATCATATTTCTTTGCCAGCCGGATCCATAGATCACAATCCTCCGAACCCGAACTGAAGGCAGGATTGAAGAGTCCCACCTCGAGCAGGCAGTCTCGTCGAATCATAATCGTCGCTGCTGTTATGTGATTGCCCCAAATAAGATATTTCGTTATTTCCTCGATTCCGTGCCGGATACTGGAATGTCCGCTCCTGGGCTTCCGCAAGTCAAACACGTGTCCCCTTCTATCCATAAGGTAGACCTGCCCGTAGCTGAAAGCAACTTCAGGATGCTTGTCCAGAACATCCACCGGCTTCGCTAAAGCGTTTTCTGTTAGGATATCATCGGAGCTAAAGAGGGCGATATATTCGCCCCGGGATAACTCAAAGCCACGGTTGCTCGCAACAACTACCCCCTGGTTTTCCTGGTAAGTATATCTGATGCGCTGGTCCCTGAAGGCGTCCACCACTTCCTTAGTATTATCAGTAGAGCCATCGTCCACTACGATAATCTCAAAGTCTGTGAATGTCTGGTCGAGAACGCTTTGAATTGACTCAGCCACGAGGTGAGCCCGATTATAGGTTGGGATTATCACGCTTACCTTGGGCATTTAATTATGTCATCCTTCTCTCTTTACTAAATGAAACATGATATATGTTCCATTTTCACCGGGAAGGTAATCTTGAACATCAATTGATGTTTGTTGTCGAACGCATTGGTGCCCGCATAGTATGTTTCCACGTTTTAATGGACACGATTACCCTGTTTCCTAATAGCGACAAAGCAAGATAAAGATAGGGTCGGACAGACCATGGATTAGTCCTGACAGCAGTTAACAGCTTCTCCCTGCCCGCAGTGATATCTCCGTTTACCAGCAAATCTCTCCCGTATCTGAAGTGAGTGCGCGCTACTCTTCTCCTGAGGAGAGCCTGGTCATTAGCGGAAAGCGAGTTACGATTCAGCGTTTTATTGAGAACAATGATTGCTTCCCTGTACATTTGTTCCCGGTTAGACTGCAGGCTTATGCCATGCTTTCTGTTAAGAGCTAATGGCACATCAATTGTCTCGATGGGGAAACGCATAACGATGCGGACAATCATATCCCAGTCCTCGTGAGTCCTGACAGATTCATCATAATGGCCAACTTCAGCAAATACCGTACGGCGTACTACCATGGCAATCGGGGTTATAAAACATCCCCTTTTTAGTAAGTATTGTAGTGCCTGCCGAGCTGCCTTTTTGGGGTTGACCCAGCTATCGGAGCGCCGGTTATGCCAGTGCCTGCCGAGTATGGCTCCCGTGGCATCGTCATATACATTGACATCAGAACAAACAAGAGCTATGTCAGGACGAGAATCGAGGCGGTTCACCATAACTTCCAGATTTTCAGGCAACCACTTATCATCGGAATCCAGGAAGGCAATATATTCCCCACAGGATGCCTTTATGCCGGTATTACGAGAGGCAGCCAGACCGCGGTTCTTCTGGTATATATACTTGACGCGTTTATCCTGGAAGCTGGACACAACTTCTTTCGTATTATCAGTGGAGCCATCATCGACAATGATTAGTTCGAAATCGGCAAAGGTCTGGTCAAGAACACTCTGGATAGCCTCGCCCAGAAAGTGGCCATAATTATACGTTGGAATTACCACGCTTACTTTCGGCATTTCAGTCACCTCGGTAATTGTTATTACGTCTTGAACTCATAATGTATCTTGCTGCCGGTTCGCTTTTTTCTACCAGAGTTGATTTTCGTTTCGCTCCTCCGGTTGGTCATTTATGCGATGCCGCTACTCCTTTTTTATTGGTTTATGCCGATTTTACTGCCCGGCCTTGTTCGTATGACAAATTTCTCCATCAGACCAATTAGAGCAACGGAGTATTCTCGCAAGACCGGTGGTAGGGAGTTAAAAACTTTCTTGAGCATGGCCAAGTCTTGCTCCCGGACTACTCTAAAGGCAAATATTCCGATAATATAAATAACTATCCCCAGAGGAATACCCAGACCCAGGCTGAGCCCAGCAGTGAGCTGATTTTGAACGGCATATACTGCTAGCCCCATGATTAAAGAGGCCACGGTTATTTTTATCGTATCCCGAACCGGCCAGGTTGCCCCGGTTCTTCTGGAAGCAAAACCGATGCAAAGGAGGGTTACAAGGATCAGCGGCACTGACTTTGCAATTGATGCTCCTATCACACCATATCTGGAGATAAGCAACAAGCTTAATCCAATATTAATGAAGGCCATAAATATATTGATTTTTAAAATAAAGCCAGGGCGGTTTATCCCGAATATAACGGCGCCGGCAGCACGACCGACGTTTAAGATGGCAACTGGGACGATGAGTATCTGCATCAGAATAACTGCTGGACCATATTCCGCTCCATAAAGGACGGAAATAATTGGACCGGCCAAGGTAATCGCACCTGTTGCCAGGGGCACAGCTGCCGCCATCAAGTAACGGAGTGAAGTGAGATATATCGCCTTGATTTTCTCCATATCTCCTTTTCCGAACTGCTCAGCGATGGCAGGGAGGAGCACGAAGCCGAATGCAGATGGGAGCAACATCATGGACATGTTAGCCAGCCGAAAAGCAATATGATAGAAACCAACTGCCTCCACCGGGCAATATATCCCGATAAAGAAGACCTCTGCCTGTTGGTAGGCCAAGTAGTCCACACCGAGGACGCCGGCCATGGTCATGGCATATTTTAACGCCCGTTTCCTGACGGATGTGTCCAGAGGTGAAGGTAAGAACAAACCTTTTAAAGGTATGAGCCGCTGCAGTAAAAAAAGACCGATTAACACTGCTACGCCCAATACCGATATGTTGACGATCAGCACCTCCCAGATACCGTAGCCCAAGGCCATGAGAATGATTACCAGTACCAGGCGCAGCGAGTTGTTTCCCAGAAGGATATAGGCAGCATATTCATATTTCTGGAATCCCCTGAATATGCTTATGAGCGCATACGTCAGGGCATGAGGTACTGAAGCGAAAGCAATGAGAACAAAGTAAATCTGATTGCTTGAGTTTCCCGACAGTCGAGCCCAATAGCTGGAGGTAACTATGATCACAAGACAGATCAGCAGGGCCGCCCCGCCCCTCAACATGAGCGTCAGTTGAGCAAAACCTCTTGGCTCATCGGCGGTCTTACGGCCCGTTGCCTCAGCAATGAACCTCTTCGACATCTCCGCCAGTCCCAGGTTAACAATAACGGCAACAACGCCGAGAAACCACATGAGATACACATAAATACCATATTGCTCTGTTCCCAGGCTCCGCGCCAGCACTATGCCTGTCACTAACGCGATAAGCAGTTCAGACATATTGGCGATAATAGTAAATACACTATTCTTAGCGATGGTTCCAGCTACGCTCATGCCCTAACCAACACATTCCGTGTATTGTGAATTTAGGTCATAGTTGCCCTGCACAGACCCTTATACTTCTAGTTATAATCGTACTATAGCAATGTTGGAATATGGTTAGAATACCGTTATTCTGCGGTTAGAGTGGCCTGATTTACGCTCGAGTGGGTCCGGCTATCTCCAGAGTTTGTATAGTGCTCTTGCCTCACCAAATTTACCAAGCAGATTGTAGCTGTTCAGACAGCTATTATCCAAAACTAAACTCACAGTTTCCTCAGGAGACAGGCTAACACGGGCATCTTCCGTTTGTAGCTGAGCATGAGCGCGCAGTTCCAAGTACATTTCCTTCATATCCAGGCTGTTCAGCAACCGCTTCCAGTCCTCCAAACAAGCCTTCTGGTTCAATAAATCGTGGAAGATATCCAGGGCTAGGACGATATCATATTTCAGAGGTCCCCTATTGCACAAAGTGAAAATTGACTCCGGGATGACCGCGAATTCTTTATTCTCGGCTCTCCTCAACTTTTGCAGAAAATACAGGTTTTCCGGGTCATTTTCCACGGCGGTGCAATGAAAACCGCTTTCCTCAAATCTGTGGCAAAAATAGCCCCAGCGCGCTCCGATATCCAGCAATGTGCCGTTCCCTTCTCCAACGCTTCTTCTAATAATCTCAAATCTTTCGTCAACGCGAGGAACAGAGATGTGTTGAAGGCCAATATGTGTCAAAGGGGCATACAATTTTCCGTTATTTTCGCGGAGAAACGCCTCCATCTTATTCACGAATTCTTCCCACTTGCTGTGACGAACGGTAATCGTCACGGGCACACTTTCAACTCTGGCTAACTTGGCCAACGCCAGTCGATGCCTTCCGTTATTGAATATAAGGTCACCGTACCTGCCAATATTCACTGTTATTTCATCATCTTCGTCAAATAGGCAATTATTGCCCCGTTCTTTCTTTTGCATCGCCCGGCTCTTATAGCCGTTTTGCTTAATGTCGCTGAAAATCCTATCCAATATACGGCATCTCTCATCAAGGTCTTCTTTGCATTTGCAGCCCCACTTCTCAGTCCCTCTTTCGATCTGCCCTAATACTCGTCCGTAATACGGCAATTGCTCCCAACTGGTTCCCTTTCGAGCTCTAGCCTCGTACGACCTATAGAAATCCAGTTCACAAAATTTTCTTTGCAGTCTATCCCAATCACCACCGATAACCCTGCCTTTGTATTCGTGGACGTTGAATTCATAATCAGTCTGATTTCCGGAGTCTGGAGTGGGTTGACCGAATCCTTCGCTATTCATGGCATAAACTATTTTCTGGGGGTCTACCCAGTAAACGGTATCATCTGAAAGATATCTCGTAATAGACCTGGATCCTCCGAGTCTGACCCGGACTCTACTCATCCAGTACCTTCTTGAGCGCCAGACCTGCAAAATCCTCACTCCCAGACTTTCCGGCAGTAGATGAATTAGCACTTTCAGTAAGTTCCGTAGCACTCCAAATCTCCAGTTGTGAACTCCTTCATTTCCGTTGAGCGAATGTTAATCCACATTATCGATTTTAAATTATATGGAGTTTAACTTTCCTATATCTTTCTCTTTAATCTCATAGCTTGTTCATACAACTGCTCATAATTGTGCACCATAGCAGCCAAGCTAAACCGCGTAGTTATTGTTTTTCTGGCTCTTTGCCCTACGTCCTGTGCCCAGTCCGGGTGCTGCAGACAGGTAAGGACAATATTAGCCAATTCCTCTGGATTATGCGCTGCAACCAGAAAACCATTCTCGCTATGTTTCACCACTTCCCGGTTTCCTCCCACATCAGTGATTACCACCGGTTTTCCCAATGCCATGGCTTCTAAAGTAGCATTGGAGCATCCCTCCGTAATACTGGAGCACTGGCAAGCGATATCGAAGCAAGATATGAAGGAAGCAATATCACGCTGATGGCCGAAGAACGTAACCAGATTCTCCATGCCCAATTCTTTGACCATATTCTCGATGCTCTGTCTGAGCGGACCATCACCCACTATGGCAAATCTGGTTTGTGGCATAGCCTGATGTATAATCTTGGCCCCATGCAGGAACGTGGTATGGTCCTTGAATGGAGTAAGATTGGCGGTAATCCCCACCACTATTCCGTTCGGCGGAAGTTTCATCTGATTGCGTATCTGGGCAACCTTGGTTTTATCTGGGGTGAAACGTTTAAGGTCTAAGCCATTATATATCACTCTGATACGAGCTGGATTGATACCTCGCTCAATTAAATAGCTCTTGCCCGCCTCACTGTTGGGAACTATCCAGTCAGCAAAGCGAGTGAAAAAATCTTCTGTCTTCTGGTAGAGATTATAGCCAGGACGTGTGCCCAGCCGCGCCCCACTGCGTTCCGTTACTATCTTCACCGGAGTACGGTCTATCACGGCTGGCAGCAGACCGAAGAAAGTAGCCGGAGTGAGGAATGGCTGGATGATATCTACCTCCTTTTTTCGAAGCAGGGATAGCATCTTTATCAGGGTCCAGAAGTCATACTTCCCTTTTCGTTTGAGGGATATAAGTTGCGTGTTGGATATCTGCCTTACTTCTGACTCAAGAGGACCTCCGGAATATAGTGAAACTACCAGCGGGTTGAAACTGGTTTTATCTATTCCCTTGACCAGCTCGACAAGCTGTTGTTCAGTGCCCCCGATTCCCAGGTAGTTTATGGGGAACATCACTGTAACTCTATGGTCTTTCATCTAGTCCTCTTTGCTTTGGAGAGAGGCCTGGATAAGGCTATCTTGGCAGTAGCAATTGAGAGACCGCCCAAAATCCACATCAGCATAGATGTGCCCAATACATTATGGGTAAAGGCATTCACAATGTAAGCCGCTACAGCACCAAAACAGCCGAGAGCCAGTCCTTTGAGAAAGTAGCTACGGGTATTACGGTATGTATCCAAGAAATTGCGAAAGATACCCCAAATTAGCCACAGGTAAACGAGCAAGGCCAATGTACCGTAGGATGCCCAGATAGTAATGAAATCATTATGGGCCTCATATCGTCCCAAAACTCGCCCCGCTCCAGTTTCATGGTGCATCAAATCAGGATCCACAGCAGAAGCATAAGCTAATGACGCCTCTTGGAATCTATAGCTCCCGATGCCAATAACAGGGTTATCTAAGGCGATATTTACTCCGGCCTGCCATAGTACGAGGCGTCCGGTGGCGCTGCTCTCTTCGCCAAATCCCTGGGAATACCGGTTACCCGTCATTTGCGTGAAAAGCAAAAAAGCAACCCCCAGAATCAGCAGTGCCAAAAAGATCCCTTTTTTGGCCTTACCTTTCATCAGGAAGGCTATCAGCATGAGCCCTGGCGCCAGTGAATATATCCCCGACCGGGTGTAGGTGAAATAGAGGGCCGCACTCATAACTATGATGAGTAAAAAAATAAGTTTCCTATTTTTTGAGCTTAACCCCTTGCCGAAAACTATTGCTGTCATCGGCAGTAGAATCACAGGCAGGTTAAATCCCAGCTGTACGGAGCTTTCAGAGAGGCCCGATACCCGATAGTTATTAGCGCTGGGATCGTAAACACCATAAAGATCGTAAGTTGGCAAACCCAGGAAACTAAGATCCAGAAATTGATAATGTTGTTGCAGGGCGAATAATGCCGAAACGGAACAGGTAATAAGAGCCACCAAGGCCAGCCTCTTTATGTCCCGCTCATTTTTAACGACGGCGGGCAGAAGAATTAAAATAACCAGCCAGGTGACCATCATCCGCAAGTCCTGAAAAACGCGAGCCAAGTCAGTATTCATAGCACCAGTAATGGTTACCCAGCAAACGAGTATAATAGCCGGGAGAATAATTCGCCGTGCTCTAGTACCTAACTTTATTCCGCCCTTTCTGTACAAAATGGGTATAAGAAGCACGAGAGCAAGTATTGTCCAGACAAAACGGATACTTATCAGTGTACCTCCCAAGGGAAGCATAAAATTATTTACCGTAAGCTGCCCAATGATTAAAGCCGCCATAGCCCATACCGGACGCCGAAGGAGCAGAACGAAGAGGACGAACTGGGTAGCTAATACGGCCGACAAGGTTATAGGAAATCCTATTATGCTATTAAAGAACACTGTTAAAACAAGGACGACCAGTGCTCCATAGACCAGTCTGCTGTTTCGATAACGTGGGAATTTATTTGTGCTTGCTATTGCTTCGGCCACTGTCTCTATCCTGCCAACATTGCATATAAGGCTTTAGTTACCAACAAGTTTTGGCATCCTTAACACCATTACCACCTTAGTTGAGATAGAAGGGAATATTCCTTATGTCAACTATGAATAGTCTTGCTTATACTTGAACGGACGATGCACTTCTCTTTGATCAAATTGTCAAAGACCTTTAAATAATCATGTTTTATTACTTGCCAGCGATATTTCTGATAGGCAGCTGAGCCAGAAGCAGCTAGCTCAGTTCTTTTTTCTGGATTCTTAAAAAGTTCCAAGACACACCGGGCGAGGTCATGCTCGTTCTCGGGTTCGAAAAACATCACTGATTTGCCATCAAAATGCGCCTTATTTGCAGAAATAGAAGTGACTACAGTCGGTTTCCCCATGGCTAAATACTCAAATAACTTGTTACTGAGTGCGGGAAATTTGCACTTGACGGTGACTACACCGATGTGCGCTCGGGTAATATGCTCCGGCACCTCTGATTGAGGTAACAAACCGGTGAAATCAACACGGTTTTGAATTCCCAGCGATTGTGCAATCCGTTCTAATTCTGGGCGATACTCTCCATCTCCCACTATCTCGACCTTCAGTTGGGGGATTTCTTCTATCAGTAGCGGCACCGCCCTCAATAAGGTCTGTATACCGTATATTTCCAGAAGACTCCCATGAGTTACCAGGCGGAAATAATCGTTATCACTGTTTAGGCTAGAGCGATGGCTTGCAAACTTCTCATCAGGTACATTAGGAATCACCGACATTTTGGCTGCGGGAACACCTCTGCTTTCAAGAAGATCCCTGGTGACATTTTGTGTAGTGAATACATGGTCAGCCCAGCATGCGCTGGTCTTTTCAACCCAGCGCAGAAATCTGACGGCCACATGCCCAGAACCGAGCATGTATTTCTCCTGGAAAAAGTCCGCGGTATGGTCCAGAAAGTTAAGAAAAACGGATGCCCCTAGCAGCCTGGGTATTACGGCAGTGAAGACCATGAAATCGGGAATGCCACTTACTTCTACCACCTGATATCTCCGTTTCAGGAACAGCCAGGTTAATTTCCAGAAATCTAATAAAAAGCAACTAAAATATTCGAATAAATATCTGAGTATTCCACCACGGTGATGTTCTATGGGAAGCCGATAAACCCCAACTCCAGCGACTCTGTCTTTGCTTTTTTCGCCCTTCTCCTTCAGACAGATAACGTCTACCTCATAGCCATAAGACACCAAAGTCTCGGCGTTTCTTCTGTTGGGGGGCACTCGAGGATAGTAGCTATTCCGAACCATACATACACGTTTCATTGCCACCGCTTTTCATTATTGAAGAATAGATTATTTTTTACGCCGGCCATTTTTCTTTTGCAGTACATCTTGATACAGCGCGATAATTTGCCTGGCAATACTGCTCTGCTCGTAATGCTCGATCATCTCGCGTCCGCGGGTGCGCTTTGGGTCCCTCAGCGCAAGTACCAGTTTCTCAGCCACATCAGCTGGGTCCTGACGGCAAAGGTAACAACCATCGGTGCCACCTATGACCTCAGCTACGTCACCCACCGGAACCGAGACGACAGGTAGGTTACAGGCCATGGCTTCCTTGATAACCATTGGAGATCCCTCCGCATCAGAGACAAGAAGTAGCACGTCACAAGCATTCATATATAGAGGCATCATGCCGTAGGGTTTGCCAGTAACCGGAAGTAGTTGTATCTTCGGATCCCTTGCTTGAGCCAAGGCTACTGCTGACTGGACGATGTCAAATCTTTTCTCCGGACGGGATGGGTCTCCAGCCCATGTTACAAGTACGAACTTGTTATCGGTTAGAGGAATATCAAGCTTTCTCCTTGCCTCATCGCGGGGCATGGGGTGAAAGAGATCAAGGTCGATGCCACAGGGGATAACTCCAGCTCTGTCATACGCCAGCTTTTTCTTCTGCTCCTGCGATACCAGAATAGTCTTATCCACCAATCGAGTGATTATACGTGATGGAAAGCGCTGCCAGGTAGTAAACACCTCAAGACCATGATGGGTAAGCACCACTGGATATAAAAACTGAAAGCGAGCAATAATTCCGGAAAACACGTAATGCGCATGTATGAGGTCATAGCGATGGTTTAAAAGCCAGGCCCACAACCGGAATATGGCCCATAAATAATTTAACTTGTTCTTCTTCCCGTTGACGAAAAATACGTCTGTCTGTACGCCTTCTTTCTTTAGGGTTTCCACTTGTTCCCGAACAAAAATCCCATATGCTGGCATTTCAGGAGTCGGGTACATATTGGTCACCACCAATACTTTCATCTTTGTCTTTCACAACGCATTTTGTTCAACTGGCTAAAATCAAAAACAAATAGTCTCTTTAGCATACTTAAAAAATCAGCAATGCTTCCCAGCTCTACAGGAAAGCCAAAATTAGATAGGACACTTCACCATTTGAAACTCCCGTAAAATGAGCTGCCCAGAAGTCAGACCCACCCCCTTCATGCTTCGTCCTCCTCATCCTCGGGTGATGAAGCTCCTATTTTGGTCAACCACCTGAAGTTCAGTACTACCCAGGCACCACCAACACCGACAACGATACCCAGCATCAGAGCTGTCCTAAGTCTCATTGGGAAAACAGGTGCCGGCATCGATGGATTGCCCACAGCCAGGAAGTCAATTTCCTCCGATGCGTCGCCATTGCTTACAAGAATAGAGCTCAGCCTGTCATTCAGGAGTTCTAATTCCCTATTGAGATTATCAACCCTAGTCTGGGCAATTTGATAATCCAAGTTTTCCGCCAAGCTTTCACCGATCCATTGATTCTCCAGATTGGCGAGTTCATTTCTGGCTTCAGCTAGAGCGGCGCTGGTTTTCTTAAAAGATGCCTGAATATCCTGTTCATACTCCTCGAGAGCGCTTTCGTTTACTAAACTGACCAGTCTCTCCCGCAAGGCGTAAATCTCTATATCCAGGTTAGCAATATCGGCTTGGGCGAGCTGATAATTCAGGTTTTCCGTCAAGCCTTCACCGCTCCACTGACTCTCAATATTGGCGAGTTCCTCTCTGTTTACTACTATGGCTGATCCAAGCCTTTCTATGTCTTCCTGAACTGTTTCAATTGCGGCATCGGATTCACCCTGACCGATAAGAACGGCTATTTCTGTCATCTTGATATCGAGCTGCAATTCCAGCGCTTTTATCTTGGATTTAAGTTCAATATGGGATTGTGTATTTTGGATATCATTCTCTATGGACCATTTATTTTCCATGTCTCTTAATTTCTGCATAGCTTTGGAGCGGTCGAGGCTCTTTTCCTGTGCTTTTTGCAGAATTTCCTCGTACTCTTGCTGTCGTCGATCATTAGCTTCAGCATTATCACCGCTAACGATTGATGTAGATAGCTCACCCGCCAGGCGTCTGAGTTCACTCTCCAGAGCTTCAACTTGAGCATTAAGCGCAACATAATCCGGGTTGTTACTGATTCGGTTGGCACTCTCCCGGGAAGGGCTGATTCGTTCATTCTCAGCTTGGAGGATAGCTGCCTTAACGTTTTCTATTGCCGTCAGGGTGTTTTCGTATTCCCATTGTCGCTTATTTAATTCTTCAACAACCAAGTATTTCTTAAAGACACCTGGAATATGACTTGTGAAAAATACGGCCTCCTCAGCAGTAGGAGCAATCGCGCTTACCTCAATAGCGGGTGGTTCTTTATATGCTTCATGCGCTATATTTACCATCCCATCCAGCTCATCAACAGTATAGCTATACTCAGGGCTCTGCTCGGCCAACTCCTGACGGAGAAACTCGAGGAATGGCATGCTGTTCGCCTTGGCCGCATAATATTGCGCTCTATTTGCCATTGCGTTTAATGACATAACTTCGGAACCAGGGTTCACCACCTGAATGGTGACCTCACTCTGCCAGGAGCCACTATCTCTCCCCATTGTTTGTTGAAATCCATCGGGTTCCGCTGGACCGCTTGAGGAAGTAAGTGACGGACTTATTATCCAGAAGCCCAGTCCTAACCCAGCTCCCACGATGAATCCTATGGCTACTGCTATAATAGTCCGCCAACTAAAAAGCGGGACCATGCGAGCAACTGGCTTGCGACCCTTTTCTTCAACTGTCGGAGTTTCTGCACTGCCACTTCTTTCAACCATCTGAGTTGCCTCCTTTACAGGAAATATTCGATACTTTCCAACAGAGGTTTGATTTCGCCATCGCAGAACCCGTTTGCTTAAAGGAATTCCGACCGTCATCCCGCAAATGACAGAGAGAACGCCAATAAGTAATAAAACCAGTACTATCTGCCACCACTCCATTTGCTCTTCACTTCGTTTTATTCATTTTAAAGAAAATCAATCTACCGTTCGACGACACCATCCACTCTAGACTCACAAAATTCAGAAATGCAGTCACAGACGTAATTAACCTGTTCCACACTCATCTCTGGGTACATTGGCAGTGAGAGTATCTCTCCGGTTACTTGCTCGGTGACCGGTAATGAGTAATCATCACCTCCGTATTCACGCCAAGCTTCTTGTAAATGTATCGGAATAGGGTAATGCATCCCAACACCGATATCCTTGTTAACCAGCCATTCCCGTAGCTGTTCCCGTTCCGGTGTCCTGATTACGTAGAGATGGTAGACATGCTTGGCCCACGGCATTTCCACTGGTTTTATTATTGCCGATGGCAGGCTGGCAGCGTAAGCCCGGGCAAGGTTCCGTCTATTTTCAGTCCACTCATCAAGATGTGGAAACTTCACTCTTAGCACGGCTGCCTGTATTTCGTCCATGCGACCATTAATTCCAATAAGCGAATGATAATACTTTGCGCTCTGCCCATGGTCCCGGATCCAGCGGCATTTCTTGGCCATATCGGGGTCGGAGGTGGTTATCAGGCCAGCCTCACCATAGGCTCCCAGATTCTTGGAGAAATAGAAGCTGAAACAGCCTGCATTTCCCAGTGAGCCGGTTCGACGCCCCTTGTATTCAGCCCCATGAGCCTGACAGGCATCTTCAATAATCTTGATGTTATAAGTCTCTGCCAGCTCCAGAATCGGGTCCATATCAGCTGTCTGCCCGTACAAATGCACTGGAATGATGGCTTTGGTCCGGTCATTAATCATTTTCTCCACTTGAGATATGTCCATGTTATAGGTCTCGGGGTTAATATCGACAAAAACAGGTCTGGCTCCCGCCAGAATTATGGCCTCAACTGTAGCGATGAAAGTATTGGGAACGGTGATAACCTCATCCCTCGCGCCAATCCCGCAGGCACGAAGAGCTATGTGCAAGGCGTCCGTCCCTGACCCTACCCCAATAGCGAACTCAGCATCACAATAATTGGCGAACTCAGACTCGAGAGTCTGAACATTCTCACCCAGAAATAGCTTCATCCCATCTAGCGCTTCGCTTATCTTGGCCAGTACGTCTTCCTTTATATATTGATACTGAGCTTTTGGATCAATAAATGGTACACGCATCTTATATCTCTCCTATCAGATGATTATATGGTTTATCCCTGAGACCTGTGGTACAATTGAGGTCTCCTATCTCGCATATTACTTGGGCTGGATTACCATAGCAAACCACCCCGGCTGGTATGTCTCTGGTAACCACGCTTCCAGCGCCTACTACGCTATGCTCCCCAATAATGACTCTGGGAAGAATGGTGCAATTGATGCCTATCTGAGCTCCCTTGTTAATATAAGGGCCTCGCATACACTGCAGGGCATCAGGACAGCCTGGATGGATATCATTAGCGAGGGTTACGCCGGGAGCCAGAAAAGCATCATCCTCAATGACAGTGAACTGAGCGACATAGACTTTGCTGTGAATCTTCACATTGTTTCCTATGGTACAACCGTAGTCAATAACAGAACCGTTCCAGATTCTGAAGTTATCTCCTACATCATTTTCTTCTCTGATGACTACGTGATGGCCAGTCTCCAGATTGCAGCCAATGCGGCTACCGCCATAGATGATGCTACCTTCACGAATGTGAGCGTTCGGGCCAATAGTTAACACTAGCTGATTCCCCCGGCTTGGTGGGTAACCTAATATGACCCCATCATCAATAATAGCCCGACTCCCCAGACGTACTAGCTGGTTATTAAGAGAGCCTACCGGAACTTGTATGTCATCTCCCATAATTCATCCCCTAAATGAATTGTAGCCATGATTGCCTAGGCGACAGCTACCGTAGCCAGGTCCAGCATCTCCCGCTGTCCCCCGTTCGCCAGGGATTTGTCGGCTGCTTCCAGGATACTGGTCACTTTTAATCCCACCCAGCCATCACTCCTTGGCTTGCACCTTTCGGCTATGCATTTGATGAAGTGGCTGCACTCCTGTTTGAGGGGCTCGACATTGGTGATAAATGGTATAATCACGTCTCCGTAGCGATAATTGGGCGGCCAAGCCGAAAGCCCCTTATTACCGTTATTGGAAATAGCCACTCCCTTATCATAGATATGCACTTTTTCTGTTTCGGAGACATCATCATAGACAACCATCTTCTGGCTACCCACTATGGTTATTTCCCGAATCTTGCGCGGGTGGAGCCAGCTCACGTGTACGTGAGCCAGAGTCCCATTGGCGAACAATATCTCCAAGTAGGCTATATCACAAATGCTGGAGTCTATGTGGTGTGTACCCCGGGCACTCACCGCGACGGGAGCTTCGTTCAGCACCGAGAGCATGATACTGATATCGTGAGGGGCCAGGTCCCAGAGCACATTGACATCACGCCGGTACAGACCGAGGTTGAGCCGGTCGGCATCGATGCTATAGATATCGCCGAGCTCGCCACTGCTCACCAATTCCCTCAGGTAATCTACCGCCGGATGATATTCATAGGTGTGTCCCACCATAAGCACAAGGCCTTGTTTCTCAGCCAGCTCAATAAGTTCCACAGCTTCTTGACTGCTGGCGGTGATAGGCTTTTCTATTAGGACATGCTTTCCGTGAAGTAGCGCCTCTTTGGCCAGTTTGAAGTGGGTATTAACTGGCGTGGCTATCACCACAGCGTCCACACTATTCTGAAGAAATTCCTTGTAGTTTTTAAAAACCTCCAGATAGGGATATTGACTTCTAACCTGCTGGAGCCTTTTCTCATCAAGGTCACAAACCGCGGCCAGATTCGCCTCAGCCAGCTCGTGACACACCCTGATATGCTTTGGCCCCCAGTAACCACAGCCAGCTACACCGATGTTAATCATTTTGCGCCCCCTTTCGCTTTTGCTTAGCTACCGTCCCTTTTTAAAATGGTGCCTAGAGTTAATATTAGAATCTTGGCATCTAAAAACATTGATTGTTTTTTTATATACTCAATATCCAGGTGTACCATATCCTCAAAGGAGAGTCCTTTCCGGCCGCATACCTGCCATAAGCCGGTGATACCCGGTTTGATGCCAAGCCTTTCCCGGTGCCAATCTTTGTACATTGCTACCGCAAAGGGTATATCAGGTCGGGGACCAACAAAGGACATCTCACCTTTCAATACGTTAAAGAGTTGTGGAAGCTCATCCAGATTAGTCTTACGAAGCAGGTCACCGAATCTGGTGACCCTCGGGTCATCAACAACCTTGTACACCCCTTGCCCATTCTTATCTATCGTATAGGGAGCATCTTCCATAACATACTTTGCTATGTATGCCTTGTACACATGGTCGTCATTATTTATATGCATCGTGCGGAACTTGTATGCGGTAAATATGCGTCCGTTTTTGCCCACCTGCTCCCTGCGGAATATGGCAGTTCCCGGGGAATCAAGTCTTATCATTATGGCGAGGATAGCTAGAAGAGGTGACGAAGCAACTATGGCAATGAACGCCAATATGCGGTCAAATACACCTTTCCACCACTGATATGTAAATAGGCGGTGGACTCCAATCTTTCTCATCGAGCTATCAGCATAACTGCTGCTTATCTCGCCTACGAGAGCATTGGTGTTGCCCATAACTTGTGTTTCCGTTTTGCTATTCATAAACTCATTGAGTCCATCCACTATAATAATCATAGACTGCGAGGGTTAGGATCAGGTGTGATATATGTTGGGATTCCGTTAGAACCTCCGTGAACCTACCCCTTGTCAAACTTCTAGCTTCCGAGTTGTTACTCTATTTGCGTTCACTAATAAATATCATAATATCGCCGAGTTAGAACAGTGTCGGAAGCCAGTAAGAAAAAAGTAGGAAAAATGATCGGAGTACGGCTCTGTCCTGTCCTGGATAAGCCCCGTTTGATTTGACACCTGAGACCAGGCATGATGGATTAGGAATATCAGGCAAGTCTGGTAGAGTTAGAATATAATCGGACAGTATAAAGGCTCTTGTCATGAGGAATTAGAGAAGTTTCAGTTCGGAGTCTAAGCGGTGCGTCATAAAGCAACTTGAGCAGATTGGTTAGAATGTTGTTAAAATCCGGTCGGAAGATGGTTAATGTATAGTTAATGTAAGGTTTTTTCTATTGACTTTCGCTATTTGGAATATTATTCTTACTAAGTAACTCATCCGGGGAATTGATTTAAAGATTTAGCCGTATACCGGAGGTAAGCCGATGAGAGAGAAGATACTGGTAGTCGAAGACGATCCCGAGTTTTTAGAGCTGACCCAGAAATGGCTGCAAAATGCCGGGTACGACGTGGTTACGGCTGGGGACGGAGTTGAAGGGATGCGGCGCGGATATAGTAGCCGCCCCAATTTAGTATTGCTGGATGCCAATCTTCCGAAAATGGACGGGTGGGAAGTTTGCCGCCGGATTCGGGAGATGAGTGAAATTCCGGTGCTAATGGTGACCGTGAATGGTCAGAAATCCGACCAACTGAGAGGATTTGGCGTTGGTGCTGATGATTATATCACCAAGCCCGTTTACTTTCCCGAATTGATAGCTCGAGTGCAGGCAGTGTTGAAACGGGCTGGTTCAGCCACTCAGGAGAGCGGGCCAACTAGCTTTGATAATGGCGAGATAGAGATAGACTGGCGAAGCCACCAAGTTTGGGTTAGAGGGAAGCCGGTCAAGCTTTCGCCTACTGAATTCAAGATTCTGACCTGCTTGATTAAAAACCGGGGCTGGATAGTAACTCATGAGCAACTCCTGGAGAAAGCCTGGGGGCCTAACTACATAGGTGATAAGTCTTTTGTCAAACTGTACATCAGATATTTACGCCAAAAAATTGAAGCAAATCCACACAATCCACGGTTAATAGGAACTGAGCGGGGAGTGGGGTATTACTTCAATATGAAAAATGAGGAGTGATGTAACCCGGGAGATAGCCTGTTAAGGAAGAACAACTCCTCGTCTGAGCAACAATCTAATATCGACCATTTGACCTACCGAGAAGACCTTTTATTGGAAGTATCCATTAATTTCACTACCGCGGTACCTGTCAGATACGATTATTTCTCAGCGCTAACCTGCATCTAAAGGATTCTATGATTTCCTCCAGAATCGGCTCCTGTAAAAAAGTCGTTCTATGACACTGTTTGCCAGAATAGGTTTTGCCACTTTGCCTATGAACTTGCATTTACGGAGTATTCGCTGAACAGCATCCCTATGAATTTCAGTCCTGATTTTATACAGATATTTGAATAGTCTTATTCTTTCTGCTTTAGGTAATTCTGGCGTTTCAAAAATAGGTACGTTTTCTAGGCAAGATATATTGTTTAGATTAATTGACCTGCCCCCATAAAGGATACCACTTCTTAAGTTAGAGTTACCGGTATCCCATAAAAGTATCACTCCTGTTGGTACAGTTTTCGGGCAGCAGGTCAACAGGTTACAGCTGATAAAAAATACCATCAAATAAGTTGTATCAACGCAAATCAAAAATTTCTACAGATTTTTAATATAGTTATTGAAATTTCTTCTTGCTATTATCTCTTTAAATATTGTCATATTTTTTGACGTCCAGAGTTTTGAAGGTTCCTGTTTATTATATTCAATAGATCCATCTTTATATTTTTCTATCGTTTCCTTTAATATTTCTAAAGCTATCAATGTTGTTTTGTAACGTAATGTATAAATCCTATCGTCTCTTTTCAGACTATAGAACTTCTGACTAACGATATCTCCTGCATCAAGTTTTTCTGCACAAAGATGAATAGTTGTACCTAAATTATCGAAATCTTTATTATAGAAAATCCACGATGGAAGTCCACCTCCACGATATTTTGGGAGTATATTTCTGTGAATGTTCAGTATATCCAAACTGGCAACCTCCAAAATCTCTCCTTTGAGCACTTCCGTGCCAAAAACAATAATTAAGTCAGGCTTTTCTTTTCTCACTTTTTCCACTTCTTCAGGGATGTTAAAGGAAAATATTTTTTCTGTCGGAATTTCAGGATTCAGGTATGGAACAGCGTTATTAAAAAACATTTTATTTTCGTATTTTCTACGCAATACAATCTCTTTATTAAATAACAACTTGACCAGCAGTGACCTAATAGTGAACCTAAGCCTCCTTGGGTCAATTACTCTTCTAAATCGCTTTCCCAAATCTTTGTGCTTAATGTGCTTTGTCTGATAGAAGACTTTTTTAACTGAGTGGAATTTGTGTATTTCATTTATGAGATAATAATGGTGTGTATCTTCTGTAGTTAAAAATACGATATTCACTTTATTTGCCCTTTAATTTATTACAGAGTTCTCTCAGAGCAATATACGAACCACTAGTATGAGCTTTGAATGCTAAAAAATTATCGCTAACCCCTATTCTTCGTAATTGAAACAGATCAGTGTTCTTATCATTAAATCCAGGGATGATTGTAACTGCGGATTTATACCCATAGTCCTTTAATTTCTTAATTATTTCAGAGTTATAATCACCCGCCGGATAGCTGAAATGGTTCACATCATAGCCAACCATTTGTTCAGTTTTAGATTTGGATTCTTTAAGTTCTTTTTTGAATTCAACTTTTGACCTGAGATTCGTGCAGTTGGGATGCGTTGCAGTATGAGAGCCAATTTCCAGTACCTTTTTATCACAGTTTTTAATCTCTAACCAATTTGTAGTAATAAATTCCTGCGGTACATGTTTAATTTCTTGATCATTAAAATTAAACTGCTTCATATGTTCAATTCTTTCTTTGTTCGAAATAGACCTCAGCTTTTGTTTAATATCCGTCATTGTATTAATGTAATCCTCAACAGTATTTAGCATATAGCAGACTTTCTCTCCCTTAAAAAAGAATTCATATTTTCCTGTATTTTGATTCCCTATCATTACATCTATATAATCTGTCCACAATAACCGTTTTCCACCTATGATATCTGTAACTAAATAGAAACAGCCTTTTGCATTTAGCTGCAGCATCACAGGATAAGCATTTTCCATAACATTTTTAAAACCATCATCAAAGGTTAGAGTTACAAATTTATAGATTTTACTATTATTCGCAAGGGCATTTAATAACTGCGACATTGTGACAAAACTATATCCCTTCTTCTTTAAATATTTTAACTGCCTTAGAAATGATGATTTTTGCACATGTCTCATTTCATATTTGTTATTAAGATGGACTTCATTACCACATATCCCGTGATACCACAGAATAATTGCCTTTTTTCTATTTAAGAACCTGAATAGGCTATTAATACTGAGTATATCTAGCAAATGAAAAAGTATAGTTTTTAATAGATATTTCATCGTAACAACTTCCGGAAATGTATTAACATCATAGATATTCCAAAGTAATATTCCAGTAAGAAATTAGACTGAATTTGGTCAAAATATTAACCGGTTCTGAGATTATACCGGTGCTGACCTGACCCCCTAAAACGATACCAGTTATAACCTCATAAAAGGGGGGAATAAATGGCCAAGAAAGGTTACACACCGGGGCAGATCATTAACAAGCTCGAGAAAGCCGAAATCCTGTTAGACCAGGGAGCAACCATTGCCGTCGTCAGTAAGAAGATCGGGGTCAGCGATCATACCTGCTATCGCTGGCGTAAAGAGTACGGTGGTATGAGAGTGGACCAGGCTCGCCAGCTCAAGGTGTCCAAGAAGCAGCCCAAGCGAGGCAGATTATGGCTGAATGATGGCTCATGCATTCGGCTAAGGCCGGAGCATAAGGACCACGTCTGGAGCTATGATTTCATGGTAGAAAGAACCGGTAACGGCAGATCTTTTAGGATATTGAATATCATTGATGAATTCAGCAGAGAGTTTTTGAGCATAAAGGTCGACCGTAAGATAAGGTCTCAGGATGTGATTGATAAGTTGTTTATCCTGTTTATCTTTCGAGGAATCCCCGAACATATTCGCTCGGATTTGACTCACTGGTTGAATATTCTAAGATACTCATACTTCGTCATATCCCAGCGATACTGCTGGTAAATTGAATCGGCTGACTCTATGAGACGGGTTCTTTCTTCGGGTCTCTGGTACATATTAAGTGCACAGCGTGCCAATCCGACCTCGTCTCCTGGCTCGTAGTACATAACTGCTTCATCAAAGTAAATCTTTACCGCCGGGAAATAAGTCGAGATGACCGGTTTGCCTAGGGCTATGTACTCGAATAGCTTGGTCGGCAGCATGTGGATAAGGAGACAAACCACTCCGACGTCTGCTTGCGAGATTACTCCTGGTACTCTTTCCATGGGTATGAAACCGGTGAAATGGACATGCTCTTCCAGCCCCATAGACTCTACGAGCTGCTCCAAATAGGGTCGATATTCGCCTTCGCCTACTATAGTAACTTTTAACTTTGGAATGTGGGGTATTAATAGAGGCACTGCCTTTATCAGCGTCTGAATCCCGTATTTCTCCAACAAGCTACCGTGGGTGATAAGGTGAAAGGAACCATCGTCTTGGCGTTCGTGCGGACCAGAGCGGGCGTGGAAAATGTTTTCATCGGGGACATTGAGCGCAACGGATGTCTTGGAATTATCTAGTCCCCGGCTTTTCACCCATTTCTCACGCATATTGCAACCGGGAAAGATTACATGGTCAGCATAATGCATACTGGCCTTCTCCACAAGCTCTAGCATTCTAATAACTGGATGATTGTGACCAGACTTGAACCTATCACTGAATACCAAGGGTACGGAATCAAGCACGTTGAATATGATTTTGGCTCTGAAAATTTTCGGGACTAGCGTGGAGAAGACCAGAAAATCTGGCATACCATCCACTTCCACAGTCTGAAACCTTTTTTTGAGGTACAGCCAGTTCAGTTTCCAGGATGCCAACAGGAAAAAGACCAAGTATTCATACATGTATCTCATAGCACCGCCTCGGCGGTGTTCTACCGGAAGCCGATATACGCTCACTCCATTAATGACCTCGTGGCTTTTCTGGCCGCTCTTTCTGGAACATATTACACACACTTCATAACCATGAGAAACCAAGGTTTCAGCGTTCCTTCTTACCGGTGGTATCTCTGGATAGTAGCTGTGTCGTATTATACAGACCCTTTGCATAAAACCCCTTATACCTATTCTGATAATATCGATTCTTTTACTGCTTTGAAGAGAAAGGCACCTCCGTGGTTTGAAAGGCGACTGGCAAGATAAGTAATCGGATAAGTAAACGGGAACGCTAAGTACCCGTTAGTTCTTTCTTCAACAATACGCATAAGATTCTGAACTGTGCCACCGACATATTCGTACCTAACCAGCCGAAGACCGTTTCTCATCATCAAATTTTTGATGCCCGCCAGCGAGTAGCCTTCTCGAACATGTCCATGTCCCTTGGAGTCGCCGCTCCTTTGAAAGCATTCAGGTTTAAACCTTGTTCTCTCGTCATTTGGAACCACGCCGACCAACACTCCACCTTTTCGCATAATTCGCTCGATGTTCTTAATTGCTAAATTATCATCCTCAATGTGCTCAAGTACCGCCATGCAAATTACTTTGTCGAATGATTCAGGGGCAAATCTCAAATCTGTTACGTCCATGTGTGTGAAACGGCAATTTTTGATGCAATTAATTTCTCTAACCCTGTTAGCAAAGTATATGTCGCTCTTGTCAACATCTATCCCTGTGATTGCGGACCCATATCTCGAGGCTATGCTCAACGCATGTACACCAGGCCCACAACCCACATCGAGAATCGAATCGGATGGGGAAGGTTGCAATAACCTAACTAGTTTAGAATGTAAAACACGAGGCTCTGAAACCGGCCATCCTAATGCCCTAATATACACTTGGCCGAATGCCTTCACCAGTCTTTTTATCAGGTCACCTTCTCTCTCTCTGAAGACAGTGTGGCCTAAGATTTCAGATATAACTTCCTTTTTCCCATAGATGCTGCTGCCAAACATAAGGGCTTCCCCTTCTTATGTCAATTCCTTATACTTTTGGATTTGTTCTCTTCCGAAGCCAAAATGGGATGTGCGGCTTTTTGTTGTGCAAGACTTCCTGGTATTGTGCAATGATTTTCCTGCTTATTTGACTTAACTCCATGTGCTTTATCTTTTCCCGCCCTTCAGTTCGTTTCCCATTACTCAAAGCTAAGAGAAGTTTTACGGCGACATCCTCCGGGTCTTGAGTGCAGAGATAGCAACCTTCAGTGTCTTTAATTATCTCGGGCACATCTCCCACTGGAACAGACACTATAGGCAGGTTGCAGGCCATTGCCTCCTTAATAACCATCGGAGAACCCTCTCCATCGGATACCAGCAGTATTACGTCACATGCATTCATGTAAAGGGGTACAATATCATGGGTTTGATTCCTAACCAGCACCAGCTCTATGCTGGGATCTTTTTCCTGGGCCAAGGTTAGCGCAGCCTGAATGATATCAAACCTCTTCTCTGGCCGACTGTAATGACCTACGCATGAAACCAGTTTCTTTTCTGGGGGCAGATTCAGTTCCTGTCTTACTTCTTCCCGCGACATAGGCCGGAATAGGTCAAAGTCAATACCGCAGGGGATAACCACCATGTTCTTGTATCTCAGCTTTTCCTTCTGTTGCTGTGATACCACTATCGTTTTGTCTACCAGATATGTAATCAAACGCGAGGGAACGCGTTGCCAAGTCAGAAAAACCTCAATGCCATGATGGGTAAGCACCACCGGGTAGAGGAACTGGCAACGGGCAATAATGCCAGAAAAGACGTAGTGGGCATGAACGAGATCATAGCGGTGAGTCAGGAGACATTTCCACAAACGTAAGATACCCCACAGGTAATTGAGCTTGCTCTCCCACCCGTTGATAAAGAGGACGTCTATTTCTATCCCTTCCTTCTCCAGTGATTCCACCTGCTCTTTTACAAAGATGCCCATAGACGGCCACTTTTTTGTAGGGTATGTGTTGGTTACCACCAGAACCTTCATCATTATCCCTCCACCGCTTGCCTGTTCAATTGATGACGATTGGAGAATAATATTGCATTAAAGAATGTCTCAAAATGGTCGAAGTAGGGCAGCAGGTCTATGAACTGGTCTTCAGCTTTTTCCAGATATGGGGCGTACACCTTCTCTTTCACATATTTGGAAAGATATCCCATATCACCCTTATCGTAATAGACCGCTATTATGGGAACTCCCATGATGCCCAAGGCTCGAATTACACCCAAGCCTATAGTACGTGTGGAAAGAACGATAGCCGATTTCACCTTCACTTCCTTGCTGAAATGCAATGTCCCCAGTCACGGACAGGGCACCCTTAACACGTTTACGCTACTGCTGACACCCTTAGGATGCCCATGATATCCATCGTACTGCAACTAAGTTAGAACGGGGTTAGAATTATGTTGGCCACTGGTTAGAATGCAGGATGTCAGACAGGAGTCTATTTATTATTTATTGGAAATAGTATTTGCTTAAGACTTAGCAGAACTTATAACTCGCCGGGAAAACTAAAAACCAGTTGATTATATTATCGCAGCAGCTATCGTCCTATCTACGATTTGTGCTAAGCTTTTCAAGAGATGGGGAGATGTTAAAGCGACTTGGACTGGGAACGGGCATAGTCATTGCCACTCTAGGCATGATTTTCATTGGCCTCGATATCCTTGACATTGCTCTCGGCTGAAGCTATCAACACCGCTTATCCTTGATCTCGTCCATTCAATTCTAACTCTATTCTAACTATACCCTAACTACAAGCTAACCAGTCAGACTTATCATATATTTAGGCTGACCAAATAGTAATATTTTTAAAAAGTGTATCCGGCGGCGAGGGGCACGATTCAGTACCTGATTAGTATCAGTGTATGATAGAGAGTGACTTCCAGACCAAGAAAGAGATTATTAAGCGAATCCGTCGTTATGGTACTTTGTTCGAGAGATACGAAAGTGGTCCTTATCAGCAGTATGCGCCGAATGAGGGAGACCAATAGATGAGAATTTATGTGCAGTTGAAGAATGTTCTTGACCCCCTCCTCGCGCTGCTAGCTTTGGTACTATTGTCACCATTACTTGCTCTGATTGCTATCGGCGTGAGTGTTGACTCTCCTGGAAAGCCTATATTTCGCCAGCTGCGGGTAGGGAAACACGGACGCAGGTTTATGATTTACAAATTTCGCACTATGTACCAAAACAATGATGACAGCAACTTGAAGTTATTCCTGAAAAAGTACGTCGAGGAGGGCATTACTTCCCGATTTGACGAAAACGGGCATGATAAATATCAGTTAGTTTGTGATCCACGAGTCACCAGATTTGGTTCCTTACTCCGCAAGACCAACTTGGATGAAATTCTCCAGCTACTTAATGTGTTGAAAGGAGAAATGTCTCTTATAGGCCCTCGACCTGAGATTCCGTTTACTGCTGAAATGTATAAACCCCATCATAAGAAAAGGTTGCTTGCTAAACCGGGCATGACCGGGCTATATCAGGTGTCCGGACGAAGAGGACTTTCGTTCGATGATCAGGTAGGCCTGGATGTTGAGTATATAAACAAGCAATCGCCACTAATGGACGCTAAAATATTATTGCTTACCGTGCGCGAGGTTTTTACTACTTACCGCCGCTATAAACCTAGCTCTAACCCCAATCGTGATCGAGTTGTTCCCGTCCCCTAGCTAAGCTATTCAAATTTACCCAGCCCCTTTTTATTTCTTTACCATTATCTTTAAATTATCCCAGTATGAGAGAAAAGACAGCAAACTCTCTCTTTATTTGGCACAAAAAATGGGGCATCCACAATACCCGGTAACTCTAAATGAAAAAGTGGTATACCTCTTGGGGGCAGGTCAACAGTAGCATTCTTGAAAAAGTAGGACCAAGAAGATAGGTGCCTCTCTGGAATTTAAGCAACACGATAATCGTATTTTCTACAACTACGAAGAGGTATTGTTAAAGTATCACTTTCCGGAAGTTGCGATTCCCATTGCCAGCATTTTTTCGGAAGCATACTATAGGTTCAGCGGCCCAACGAGGAGAAAACAGGTTGTACATAAGCATCATCGCGTATCGGAACGCCACCGCTTTGGGTTTTGGCAACAGACGATAATAGGAACTGCCTTGCGGTAGGGCAAGATAAACCGTATCTGGAACAAAGCCGTAAGAACTTACAAACTCTAGCAGTGACCGGTAAGTGAAGTATCTGACATGAGCATAGAATTCGTAGCGTTCACGCGATGACTTCGATATAGGATCATGAAAAGTTTTACCCGTTAACAATAGTCGGAGTAGATATGCTAGGGAGTTATAGTTAGGGGCTGATATGTATAGGTACCCATCATCACTCAATGTACGACGTACCTCTTTTATGAAGTGGTCGATGTGTATCAGATGCTCTATAGTAGCAAGGGCAATAATGGCATCGAACTGGCCTTCGGGGAAAGGGAAAGCCTGTTCAGGTTCATCGATATCGAAAGAGACCGTTGGTAGCCCCAAGCTTCTCAGTATCCTCAGGCAGGTTGGGTCAATATCGTTGCACAGCAGGTCAGCGTGATACTTCTCCTGAACCCTTTTAGCAGCACAACCAACTCCCGCGGATATGTCGAGTATTTTTCTATGCTGCCGGTTTTCAAAGACCGCGGGAAAGACTCTGTGCCGTTCGTGAAAATCGGGATAATCTTCTATATCCTTAATACCATCCAAACGTATTTCTTCAACCTGAATAGCATCTTTTCTCATTAAAGTTTGCCTCCACTTCCTAATTTACCGCCCCCCTTTTCTTGTAAAAAGAAGAACAGTCCGGATAGCTCTCTTGGCTAAGTTGATGCACATCCGAATGAATGGCTTGAGGTCTTTCCAATCGAGGACGCCGAACACGTGTGGTCGAAGATAAGGCCGGATATATCGAATGAGTGGATATCGCTCTTTGCATAAATACTCCACGCTATAGGCAATGTCCTTGTCGATGCTTATCCAGTAGATACCGGTTCTATAAGAAGATGTTGATGGTAATTCGCCTTGGACCAAGTGTTTGTACTGGAGCCAAGGGAAGTTTAACCCACAATGTACGGCTAGAAGCGCAGAGCGGTTATGACGGCCATTTACCTCCATAAGTTTATAGACGCCGTCTCTAGAATCCCTTTTGAACTCAGTACAGGAATAGCCATAGAAATCCATAGCCCGAAGAATTCTACGCCCCGGGTCGATCACTTCAGGTATATCTTTGCTTATTACAACACAGGGAGCCCCGGTTTTTGGTGGTGCTTTTCTAAGCTGCTGCGCTGTGAATTCGACTAAGGGTTCTCCGTTCCAGAAATAGGAGTTATAATTAACCACGTCTGAATCATCGCCAGGGATGATCTCTTGGAGCATAACCTCAAGGTTTGCAGCAGTGGCTTCTTGATATGCGGCAATCATCTGATCGAGGTTGTCAACCCGGACCATCTTTTTTCTGAAGAAGTCAAAATACCGATGACTTTGCCTCGGTTTTATCAGACAAGGGTACTGGATTGTCTGAGCGTATCTTTGCAGATCCTCTGTGGACTTGGGGACTATCGTTTTGGGAGCTGGCACGCCAATTGCATCGGCCAAGGCATACGTATGCATTTTGTCTATAAATAGCTCTGTAATTTCCCATTCTGTGCAGGCCACAATATATTGTTGTGCCAAAAGGTCTTTATGTCTTGATACTGCTGCCATTGTCTCATCAGAGGCTGGAATTAGAAGACCACCGCCAAAGCGGCTGGCAGATTCTATCAGCAGTTCTATGAATTGGTCTTCAGATTTTTCTGGGTGTGGGGCGTATACCTTCTTTTTTACATATTTTGAAACATAACCCATGTCACCCTTATCGTAATAAACCGCTATTATGGGAACATTCATGCTGCCCAGAGCTCGTATTACACCCAAGCCCATAGTATGCGTGGAAAGAACGATAGCCGGTCTCACCACTTTCTTTTTGTGGAAATGATTGTCAACAATGACTGCATCTGGATCTGCAACTTTAAAACTAGACATATATACTTCTGAATAATAATTTTTTCCTAAGCACTGCTAGCTTGATATTACCCTGAACCTTAGCTGTATTTAGATTATCATACAACTGTGAGGTTAGAAGAAAGTAAGAATTCAGTTACAAGACAGCTAGAGTTAAGAATCTTATTTAAAAATCGAGGCATACAGCTAAATTATAAAAGCAACGCATCATGTACCTTTAACTTCTCCCGGCTTTCTGAATGACCTGCCCCCAAAAGGAGTCCAGTTATAATGTTAGACTGGAAGCTAAGGAAGGGGGTATTTCATGGCAAAGAGGTTTTATTCTCCGGAGTAGATCATCAGCAAACTACGTGAAGCTGAGATTCTGCTGAATCAGGGAGCCACCATAGGTGAAGCCAGCAAGAAGATAGGCATCACCGAGCAGACTTATTACCGCTGGCGTAAAGAATATGGCGGTATGCGGATAGAACAGGCCACGAAGCTCAAGACCCTTGAGAAAGAGAACGCTCGTCTGAAGAAGCTGGTGGCTGACCTGTCCTTGGACAATGCCATTTTGAAAGAAGCCGCGGAGGGAGTACAATCAGGTGCGTCCACATAACTCATTAGGCTACCGGCCACCTGCTCACGAGGCTACAATACCGGTAACTCTAACTTAAGAAGTGGTATCCTTTTATGGGGGCAGGTCATGAATAGAAGGCGAAACAGAATATTAACAATCATCAATGTATTCTCAGATAGGGCAGCTTAAAAATGTTTTAATACCTTCGTGTTTAAAATATTCCTGTGCTTTTTGCAATCTTCTTTGTATCGTTCGGACATCAACTTGTGGAGTTATTTTAGACGCGGGTGTTCTTTCTTTCTGATGGTAGGGAAAAACCGTCACATTATCGAAATGAACTTTTGTAATAATCCGCAGAGTATCTTCAAATTCTTCATCTGTTTCGGAGGGAAACCCAACCATCACATGTGTCGAAAGCTCAATATCTGGATAGATAGAACGTGCTTTCTGGAAAAAGTCTACAATTTCATCAATATCATATCGCCTATTCATCAGGTCTAAAATTCTATCGTTGCCTGATTCTATGGGACAAAGAATGCTCTTTATCTTTTTTGATTTTATAAGGTTGAGCAATGCTTGCTTGTATAGAATTACCCATTTAGGATTAGTCTCTTGGATATGAAATCCGACATCGTCAAGATGATTGTTATTTCCCGATTCATTATTAGTCATCGATCCAAGTGCATCCACTAAACGCGAAATCAAATTTGGAAATGTCTGTCCGTAATCCCTGCCGTACGCGCCAACATCATCCCCCAAAATAATAAAATATTTATACCCTCTCTCCAACCCGCAATAAAATTGTTTAACTATTCTATCAATGGGTTGGCTTACTAATGTACCGACCGCTCGCCTTATTGCACAGTACGAACACTTTTCAAGGCACCCTTTGCTTGTATGAAGATAAAATTTTGATACATTTAATCTCAATATTACTCTCAATTTTTTTTCTAAGTATCTTATAATTCTCAAATTAAAGGTACTTGATAATTCAAAATCATTTTTAAGTTTTTGTACCGCATTTGGTAGTGAACTTACAGTTATCTTCTCCGGGATAATATTCGTATCCTCTATCTCAGAATATTTCACGATGGCTTCGGGGAAGAAGGAATCAATCTTTTCAATTTCTTTTGGTGCTATTGAACTGATTCCAGTAAACTCGCGGAATTTAGACGGAGCTATATCAGGGAGACATCCAAGGACAAGTAACTTACCAGGGAATCCTTTCAAGTATCTTAATCTCGATAACGAATAATTTTCTTCTTGCTCTTTGAATGCACATGTCGATAGTACAATATAATCAGCATCCTTTGGCTGGTTAATTATTTTATAATCATTCAACATAAAATATTTCTTCAATTTTACTAACTCAGAATTTCGTCTGATGCAGCAGTTGCTTTCTAAATAAACTTTCATTTATATATATCTACCTGCCCCCATAAATGATACTACTTCTCAAGTCAGAGTCACCTCCACTCTACCCTCAGGAGCAGGTGGCCGGTAGCCTAATAAGCTATGTGAAGATACTTGATTGTACTCCCTCTTCCACTGTTCAATCAATACCTTTGCTTCCGTAACGCCAATCTTTCGGCCGGCTTCAGCGATAGGGATACCCTGGTTGATGTGGATCTCGGCTTCCCTGAGCTCGTTAATGATTTGCTCTGGTGTGTAAGTTCTCCTTACCATTTATTATCCACTTTCTGCCCGATCTGAATTTACTAACATTATAACTGGACTCCTTTGGGAGGCAGATCAAGATTAACCAGGCCATAAAACACAGCTCTCCAGTATCAGTATTTCTGGCTACGGAGCAATCCCTGAAACCACATTCGTGGAACCATGTCCGCTCTACAAGCTCGCGGACTGATTCTTTACTTTCCTCTTTTGCCTTTGTCAGGAGCTCTTCCATATCTCCCTTTGAGGCCTGTCGCAAGAAATAAGGTGACTTGCTCGCAACTGGTACGCGGTGGTCATCCAAGTGCTTGTCCAGGCCGCGAAGAGGATGTCCTTACTGTAGAGCTGGCGCCTTAATTGAGATAAAAACACCCTCAAGCCGATTTTAAGCAGCAGTCCCGCATAGTGCCCCATTCTTAAAAACCTCTTCAACATCGCTGAGTCACCTGACACCTGACACCCTGACGCCAGTTTTCAAAAATCCTTAACACGAAATCAATCAGCGTTATGGAGTCTATGTCCCCAGTTATAGAGCAAGCACTTCTGGCCTGGTCCGGCCACCTCCAGTACCTGAGCAATGGAGCGCCAGAGCTTTCGATTTCCCGGGAAAGCCTTTTTTCATCGGTCTCATTAAATTGTTTCAGGTCGCCAAGGTAAATTTCACAATTATCTGATTCTGTACCTGGCTCTATAATATAGCCCTCGCTCTTTAAAAATTTAATTGCGGCACTGGAAGAATCCCTTCCCACACCAATAACAGGTCGCTTTGGACTTTCGATGACGAAATCTCTGTCTGCGATGCTTTGATATCCATCGAACCATTCCTTGACCGGTACGTTTGCTTTGCAGTTTTTTAATAAAATCGTTGCCCTGTCCGGGCAGTCTGCCTGCACTCCATATGTGTTATCGCCCAGGTGACGTATTTTAAAATCGAACCTGTCTTTCTCTCTCCACCAATCGGCAATTTCTTGCAAACTAGCCACCCATACCGACGGCTTGAGTTTATGGGCCTCTCGTATCACATTTAACAAAGCGCTTTCACAATACAAAATTCGTTCAGGATGAAGCTGAATAGTGAACAGCTCACCTAGACTATATGTTTTGTCTAATATCGCCATCCAGATGTCACTGATTTCCCCTTTGTCGGTTATGCCGAGCCTGTCCACCATTATCTCATCATCAGGCATTGAAAGCGGAATTTCGATTATACCATCAAATGACCTCGGCAGCGCCAAGCAGTGCTGAGCCTGTCGGGGTTTGTAATAGTCCAGAACTCTTTCATATTCAGCCCACGAATTCCTTGCAAATTTACCCTTGTTAATAACCTCCCAGTGTACGGCAGAACTGCTATCGTAAAAAAAACCGAGGTCCCTTAGAGCCCTTAAAGTGTTATCGTTTACGCGAATAAAGGGAGCACGAAAGCCTGTAAAGGGAATCTGGCAGTCTTTAAAAATATCGACCGCTTTCTTATAATGCCGCTTCTGTTCTGTCATTGACAGTACGTTATAGTCGGTGTGGATATAGCCGTGAACGGCAAATTCAACACCCTGCTGGCAGAGTTCTCTGATTAGGCCGGGATGTCTTTTCAACGTCACCGCCGTAATGGGAAGAGTTGGCTTCAAACCTGCCTGACGAGTTATATCACTGTATCTCCGCAGCAGGTCTTCATATTTTGCTGAGGAGACGCTGAAACGACTCAATATAGACCTGATCCTTGCGACCAGATTCCCGGGTCCTCTTGACTTGGATAAGAAATTCGTTAAGCTCATGGTCTAAAATTATCATATATATACAACGTTGGAATAAGGTTAGAATCCCGTTGTTTAGCGGTTAGAACTCCATTTTCTCTCCCCCCAAGCTACCTGCCATTTCCTGCCAGTACCTCACGTATGGTGAGCCTTGCAATCTTTACGTCCAAGAGCAATGATTGCTTATTTATGTAATCAACATCTAAGCGAACCATTCCCTCGAAGGTGAGTGCCCTTCGTCCAGATACCTGCCAGAGTCCGGTGATACCCGGTTTCACACGAAAGCGGTCATGGTGATGAGGCTGATACATCGCTGCCGCAAAGGAAATATCCGGTCTGGGACCGATCAAGGACATTTCACCCTTTAACACATTAACAAGCTGGGGGAGCTCGTCCGAGCAAGTTCTGCGTAATAGTTTGCCAAGCCTCGTAACTCGCGGAGCAAAGGCTAAATCATAAGAGCAGGGCCGTTATAGTCAGGTTCACAAACTAAGCCTTCCTGCATGTACTTCTGCAGGAATCTCTTGTATTCGCTATCATTGTGGTTTTCGTACACGGAGCGAAATTTGTAAATGGTGAACCTGCGCCCATCCTTGCCTACACGCTCCTGACGGAATATGGAACTCCCCGGGGAATCGACTTTAATAGCTATCGCAATAAGGGCCAATAGAGGAAAAATAACACTAATGCCAGCAGGGCCAGAAAACGATCGAGTATATTTTTCCACCGCGTATACACTGGCGCAACTCTTAAGTTTTTCTCGCTTCATTAATCATCAGATTAACAGCTTCAGACATCACCGGTTTTGTTGATCCTCCCCAGACCCATTTGACGGTCTTACCATCACTTATAGGGTGCGATAATAAAAACCGTGCTCTTCCATTGATCTTCTACCATTGAAGTACCCTTTTACATCTATCAACACCGGCTTGCTATTCATGATAGTTTTCAACTTATCCAAGCTTATGTCCTCACCGTCATCCCGGAAAGCATCATGAACCACAGCCAGAATTATGCCGTCAAATTTAATACCTTGCTCCAAACTTTTTAAAATCTGGATATCAAATTCATCCTCGGAGTCGCCAAGCACCGGGTCATAGCCAAAGGGAATGATACCGTACTCCTTGAGCTCTTTAATCACCTGTTTTAATGGCGTCTCCCTGGTATCAGCCACGTTCTCTTTATAGGTTAGGCCCATAATTAGAATTCTTGATCCTTTGATTACCTTACCTACTTCGTTTAGAGCTTTAATGGTTATTTCGGCCACATGTTTAGCCATAGAATCGTTAATTGCTCTACCCGCCAGGATAACCTGGGAATGATAGCCAAACTCTTTTGCTCTGTGCACCAGATAATAGGGATCCACCGGGATGCAATGCCCGCCGACAAGTCCCGGGGAATAACGGTGAAAGTTCCACTTTGTCGCCGCAGTATCGAGGACATCCTTGGTGCTCAAGTTGAGCTTGTCAAAGATAAGTGAGAGTTCATTCACCAGAGCAATGTTCAAATCCCTCTGTATATTCTCAATCACCTTGGCGGCCTCGGCAGTCTTTATGTCCTTAGCCTTATAAATGTTATTGTTTATCTTGCCGTAGAGTCCGGCAACAAGTTCGGTAGTCTCCTCATCCATCCCGGCGACCACCTTAGGTATCTTATCAATAGAATGCTCTTTATCGCCGGGGTTTACCCGCTCCGGGGAATAGGCGACCTTGAAGTCTTCGCCACACTTGAGTCTGGATTTTTGTTCCAAAATGGGCCTGACAATATCTTCCGTGACGCCGGGATAAACGGTTGATTCCAGGATGACCACGCATCCCTTTTTCATGTTCTTGCCAATGGTTGATGCTGCGCTTTTAACGTAAGAAAGATCAGGTTCTTTAGATTTTGTCACTGGCGTGGGAACACAGATAATTATGAAATCGGCCTCGGCTATTTTTTCTGCGTTATCGGTAAAGGTCAGGGTGCGGCAATTGTTGTTATTGTTTAACTGTGCTATTTTGCTACTCTTAATATCAAATCCAATTACCATCAGTTTTTTGGCAAATGCCTCAACTAAAGGCAAGCCTACATAGCCTAAACCTATGACGCAGACTGTTTTATCATCTAAATTGGATTTTATATCTGAAGCCATTTTTTCAGAAATGGTTTGTTTTACCTCAACAGATATCGAGGGCTCCAGAGTGCTTTTGCCACTACCCTGAACAACCATTAATTCACAGCTCCTTACTCTTTCATGCTCCTGGCCTCTTTTATAGTCCTACTGTCGATTCTAATTGCAGCGGGTTGGAACATGGTTAGATGCAGGTCAAGATTCGGTTAGAAACGGTGAGTACCGTTATCTAAAACTCAATACGCGATTTCAGTAAATTTCTCCAGGTTGTCGAGTGATTCACCTGCCCAAGAGCCGCCCCCTCAGCTATCGATTCGGTATATATTTACGCTGTGGGTGCTCCGCCATCCAAGAATAGCCCTGATGGTATTGCGTGCCAGGGCAGCACCAAATACCAGTATTACCCAGGAGGCCGTCCTCAGCCACTTTGCCCCTTTCTCCGCGTCGCGATATCTGGAAAGCACTTCAAGCATCTGGCGACCATGTTTCATCATCAGGCTCCGGGCTACGATGTATGTTTCAGCCCTCAACTTGTCCAGTCTAATGCTCGAAATAAAAAATTCCTGATTCATCAGCAAACCAAGCAAACAACGGCGCCATACGCCGGGCTTTAACGCTCTCACTGATGATATAGGCACTGGCGCTCCAAGAAGGTCATGGGCCCATCTCAAGGAGTAATATAATGCTACCTCTATATTCCAGGATTTTGATGATTTAACAATGTAGTCCCAGTTTAAAACTCTGTCATACTTCTTGATTAATTCGGCTATATCACATACAGACCTGAGTTTCCGGCCACCCTGTTTAGAGAAGTTATTGGATAGAAAGAGAAGGGTGTCCTCAGGAGAGAGTACCATAATATTTCCCCCCGGCAACTTCAGCCACTGTGCTCGATTCCAGATATCCTGCTGGGGAATAGCCACCAGCCTCCTGTCTTCTAAATCCCAGTGAAGTTCTATGAAAACCGGAAATTTCCTCTGCTTGCGGTACGGAGCTTTGTGGAAGGAGTGGTACCATGTCTGCGGCGGGACCAGCTGTTCGTAGCCCATCTCCACGAGTAGAGAACTAGCTGAAGACAGTTCTCCAGGCCGTACCATAATATCTATATCCACCACGGTACGGAGTGCCGGGTTTCCGTACAACTGCTCGGCGAGGGTGGTGCCCTTTAAAACAATAGCCGCTATTCCATGCCGCCGAAAAACGGCCAGCACTCTGGTCAATTCGTCGGAAAGGAGAATATTCCTATATAGTGTGCTGTTATAGATTTGCTTGAGCCGTTCCAGGCAAGGCTGCGGAACAAGATTGCCGAGGCCATTGTTAACGAGGTTATGGGCAATTAACGGGGCTACGTTATGGAATTTGGCTAGGTCAAGTAAATATCTCCAATCTATAGTCCCAGCCAGTATTTGAGATATTCGTTCCTTTCTCCCAGGGAGTATGTTAGCAGTAGCGCAAAGTAGCAGAATCTCCCTGGATGACCGTCGTCCGGGAGGAGATGACCTGTCCTGCCCTGATACCCGTGTTTGGGCCCAACTTCGTCGAGTTTCCTTCGCAGCATTTTCCCTCAGAAGATTCACTATACTATTCATTCCCGCTGTCAGCCTAGTATATCCATTCTTTACAACACTTAGTTAGCCTAATATTGTATTAAGCTGCCCTCCATCTTAGCCCGTTTAAGAGCCTTTCGGAAAACCAAAAAAGCTAGTGGTGTGAGGAGCACAGTAAAGACTAAAAGTGCCAGTATATCGAAACGGAGCTCATATATTGAGTATCCCTGAAGTATAGCTAACCTCATAGCGTCAAGACAGTAGGTCAGAGGCAGAACACGAGATAATGGTTCTAACCAATCGGGTAATACTGATACGGGATAGTAAACGCCCGCTAGAAGACTGGATGCGCCGCCAATTAACCAGGAAACTGGGTCCCCTTTCTTCACAAGCAGCACTAGGGCAGCAGAAAGTATACCGATACCACTGAAGCTAGCTATACCCAAGAACATCACCAAAAGCCCCGCACCGACATTAGCTTTGCCGAGGCTGGCTCCGAATACCAAGGCTCCCAGCAAGAGATAGGCCAGCACACGTACGGTCGTAAGCAGATATGCCCACAGGGATGAGGAAAGGAGAATTGTACTCAGGCGAGTCGGACTGAGCAGCATTATCTCCAGTGTACCCATAACCTGACCCTCGCGGATGCTCCGGGCGAAGTTAGATAAGGACAAACCCAGGAATCCGGTAAAAGCGAGGCCAATGAGGACGAAGGAAAAATAGTCCCCACCATAAGCCTCAAGCTGGGGAGCTACGGCGCCACCAAAAAGCTTAGCCAAGAAGTAGAAAATAGCCACGCTGAAGAAAATGCTTGCTAGCTGTAGCAAAAATGACAGCCGATAGCTGAGGTCCTGAGATAAATCACGTTTTAAGAATGCCACCGCAACCGCCATCTAGTTTCCCTCCTCCATGTTTGCGCCGTGCAGAGCATAAACAAATATTTCTTCGAGGGGTAACTCTGCCAGTTGACAGTCGCATATATCGGCACCACCATGAACCATTGTCTGGAGGACCCGGGGCAGTACCGCCGACCGTTTAGATATCATCAGCTCCAGGCTGGCAACGCCATCATACTGATTGGTGATACGGCAGTCAAGGACCCCGTCAATGAGCCATAGCTGTGATAGGATAGTATCGGAGAACCGTCTTACCTGTAGTCTGCACTTCTCCTGTGTCTGGAAAAGGGAACGCAGTTCCTGCACAGACCCCAAAGCGTTTATCCGTCCATGATTCATAATAGCCAGCCGGTCGCAGAGCTGCTCCGCCTCACTCAGGTTATGGGTTGCCAACACCACCGTCTTACCCTCACCAGCTACCTTTTCCTTGAGAAAGCGACGCACCGCCTGGGCGCTCACTGGGTCCAGACTCCTGGTCGGTTCGTCCACGAACAGAACCCGCGGCTCGCTGAGCAAACCCCGGGCGATGGCTAATTTCTGCCGCATCCCCGTGGAGTAGTTCTGAAATCTGATGTCGGCTTCCTTGACCAGCTCAACCAGATTAAAAAGCTCATCAATGCGTTTCCTAGCCAGTTTCCGGGGAAGGTGGTACAAGGAAGCATAGAACTGAAGGTTCTCGCTACCGGTAAGACGCCAGTAAAAGCTCCTTTCCTCAGCACTGACCAGCCCCACCAGTTTCTTTACTGCCTGCTCTTCTTTGAGAACGTCATAGCCGCATACCTGAGCCGTTCCTGCGCTGGGAAGTACCAGGCAGCATAGCATTTTAATTAGAGTGGTTTTACCGGCACCATTAGGTCCAAGCAGTCCAAACACCCCTTCCTCCTCAATATCAAGGCTGATATCGTTCACTGCCGTAACCCATTGCCTATCCCGGAAAGGCAGCAGGTCACGGTACCCTGAGGTGCGGGGAAACTTCTTGGTCAGGTTTGTCATCTTAATGGCTATCATTGTTCTTCTCTTATGGCCGCCAGAGCAGTGGCCTCCGACACAGCTTCCATATTGGTTTTAGAGCCAGGTGAAGGATAAAACCCAGACTTCTAGGCCGCATTTTAACAAGAATGTCCAGAAGTCGTAACCGCCAGCCCAGTATTTTGTTTCCAATTACATACCGCGGTGCATCGAGAGATATTTCCTTGCCTTTCTTCTTAACAACGGAAACCCTGCCGATAAGGTTTTTTGCCGGTATTTTCCCGGAGGCTGCACCAGCATCACCCCTGTGGCAAAAAATAAGCTGCTGCTTTAACCAGCTTTTGCCGATTATACGGTGTATCACCACATTCTGACCATTATGGAAAGCCACTACATCGCCAATACGAACCCTAGATGGCTCCGCTCGGCTTACCCTTACCACATCGCCAACCTCAATCAAAGGATACATGCTGTTTGATATAATCCTAAAGCTCAGGATTCTCCCTTTAGCACAGGCCTCACGGTATAGTTCCCCCAGGACGTTATGAGCTTTAAAATCCAATCTATCATCTACCAAATACATGATTCTAAATTAGATGGTCGGTGTTCTGACGGTCTTTTCAGCAGCTCTTCCATTGCCAAACGGATTTTTCCAATTGTTTTCCTACCCAGCACTATTCCTGAACATTCGAGTATTTCCCCAGTGAGGTACCGGCTACGCTGTCTGCCTTATATTAAGAATAATCTTAGACCCATCATGTTAGATATCGGTTTGATATTTGTTGGAATTTGGTATTAGCTTGGCTGCTGATCGAGTACACTACATGCCCTTGCCATAAAAATGGATATTCATACCATATTCTAACCCTTTGCTAACTGCTTACCAACCGCGATTTATTATTGTAAAAAAAGAAAAGGGCAATGGATATAGATAGGGAGAGCCGCGAAGTGATATCGGAACAGGGTGTGGCTTCCAGCAACCACACTCTGGGTTTATGGATAGGCAGCGTTAGTTGCGCTATAAAGTGCGGCGATGACCAGTTATACCATCGATTGCAGCACCTGTACCGTGACTTCCTTACGGAACGGCCGGCTGACATTACGGTAAACCTAGAAACAACGAACCGCTTAAGCCAGAACGATTTAAGCAGGGCCATCCCTGAGACCGTCTACACTCATAAGGCAGGAGAGGGTTTCTGGACCAACAGCCAGATAATCGCCGGCAAGTATGACCTCTCCAATCGTATTATCAGGATTTTTGCGGAAAGCAGCCTGGGTGACCCTGACTGGGAATTCAATCATCTCAACCGGTTGGTTTCACTGACATACTACTCGGCGTGCAAGGTCAAATATGATGGAATCCCCCCGGCGATGCTGGTACACGCCTGTGGCATTTTGCATTCTGGACAGGTAATAGTGTTTGCCGGCCCCAATGAAACGGGGAAGACAACCATCGCTCAACTTTGTAGCCAATGGGGTAGTGAAGTACTCAATGATGAAATGCTGCTGATTTCCCGCCCGAGCCCGGCTGGCAATGGCATCTACGCCCAAGGCGCTCCTATCGTGGGGGGAACGTCATCACGTCTTAACATATCGGCACCTTTACGCTGTATCTTGCTGCTCAAGAGGAGTAACAAAACAAAGCTAAATCATCTGGGCAAAACAGAAGCCTATCTGCGTTTCATGCGCCAGATTATAACACCAGCCTATATCGGCCAGAGGCGTGGTAAGGATGTCTTTTCTTTAATGGCCGACTTCAGTACTGAACTGGTTACAGCTACATCTTTTTATGAGCTTGAGTTTAATCTGGATGGTGATTCACTTTGGCAGACAGTAATGGAACTTGAAAAAAGCTGGGAAGAGAGGACCAGGAATGATAGCGATACGTTTAACCCAGGCCGAAGACATTATCTGGCGTCGAATCGAGGATGAGACAGTGGTAATCAAGGACGACGGACTGGTAACACACGTTATGAACAAAACAGCAGCCTTCATATGGGAGATGTGTGATGGCAAGTCCGGAATAGATGAAATCACTGAAAGCCTTTGTGAGCGTTTTGATGTCTCTTTCCAGGAAGCTCGTACAGATGTCAGAGAAATCATCGAGAAACTGACACAGCTCGGCCTTATCGACCAAGTAGAGGAGACAACGGGCAGTTGACCGAACAGGCAGTTAAGCCCCGGAGATATCTGCTGCAAGATGTGCTAGCCAGATGTTCCGGGCTGAGGATCCCGGCCCAGGCGGTGCTGGAGCTGACTTACCGCTGCAACCTGCAATGTGTTCATTGTTATGTTGATATTAAGGAAACCGACGAACTGACGCTAAACGAATGGAAGGAAGTTATCGACCAGTTAAGGGCGGCGGGTACCATTTACCTGCTGCTCACGGGTGGAGAGATAATGTTGCGGCCTGATTTCCTGGAGATTGCTGCCTATTCCCGCAGCAGCGGTTTCATCCTTGGCCTGATGACCAACTGTACTCTGGTGACTCCGGATATGGCTCAGGATATAGCTGAGTTGAAATTCACCTACGTAACCACGAGCCTTCATGGAGCATCAGCGGCGACTAATGATGCAGTGACGCGAGTAAATGGTTCCTTTGAAAAGATACTGGAGGGAATAAAGCTATTTGCTGACCGCGGTCTGACTCCGCTAGTACAGACAGTGGTCCTGAAGCAAAATCTGAACGAGCTGGAACAGATAGAGAAATTAGTGACGAGCATAGGTGGCCGCACGAACATTGACATAGGGATATTGCCTTCCAAGACCGGTGATGATTTTCCTTTTCAATATGAGCCCAGCGTAGCGGAACTAGTCAGTTGTGGCTGGCACCCGAATACTGACAACCTCACCGACAATGGGGTTTCGGGTCTTTGCAAGGCAGGGAAGTCAATGTGCTCTATTTCGCCCCGCGGTGACGTCTTTCCGTGCCCGATGTTTCCATTGAAATTAGGCAATTTGAGGCAGTCCAGCTTTGATATATTGTGGCGCCTTGAGCCGTGTACTGAGCTACGGTATCTCAGGTCGATGAGGCGCACCGACCTTTATGCCTGTAATGAGTGTCATCTGGCAACATACTGCCATAGATGCACCGGCACTGCTTATCTCGAGTCGGGTCGTCCCGACGGTCCGAGTTCGAGTGCTTGCCGGCAGGCACAAATGCGTTGGCGACTAAATCCGGCTACGGAGGCGACACCATGCCCAAAGAACCTTACGTAAAACCTGAAGTCAAGTCTGAAATCATCGAAGCCGAGGCCCTGGGTTGCTCGGGCAGTCCCGGAGGCACTAATTTCATGCTGAAAATAGGCCTACATCCTTCGGCAAATTATTGTTGTGAGGAATAGTAGCCGAAATAGAGTAATCCAAGCCGATAGATAAGCTTCAGCTATTAACGAAGAAGCTAGCGCATATCGTGAGACTTTATTAGCCGTGGCCGCCGATACCGTAGCTCAGTATGTGGCTCAAAGGAACGAGGCAAGGCAACTGGTGCGCAAACCTTTAATTGGTCCGCCAAAAACTTGACAGATGGCTGCACAAGTATCCCCCGGATAGACAGGTAAAGCGCAAGATTTCAATACTCCGGAGGGACTGCGGTTTTGACCTAAATTCAGCCCAGGTGTCTGTACAACAACGAGCCAGTCGCGGTAAAAGCAAAACCGGGCATGAAACGTGTGGCCATCTTCATGCCTTTATATCTAAGGCTGTTCTCGGTATAAGTGGCGATTCCGCGTACGGTGGGATAGTAGTAATAGGGAAGGTCAATCTCCTTCGCGGTCCACCTCTGCTTAAAAGTTCTAAGTCCTTCTTCTTCCGGATTGCATCGTCCGAAATCGAAGTGGCTATAGCCATTGCTGCATCCGTATTTGATTGCCTCCCAGATCAGCAAATGGTTAGGACGTTTCCGCAGATAATCAATGTCAGACGCGTTGAATTTATAATAAATGGTATCTTTGTAGTTAAGAAAAAGGACAGATGCAATAATCTTGTTCTCCCATTCAGCCAGCATGATGAATCCAAGTTTCAGGGTTATCAGGTGGCGGAAGATGCTCTGGAAAAAAGCATATGGCTGTGGCAGCACGCCAAGTTTTTTACGAGTCCTTACATTTAACCTGTAAAACTCTTTTAAGTCATCCTCACTCTGGGCGATGCGAAAGGTTACGTTCTGTTTTTCAGCCTGGCGAATACACCTTCTGATACTGTCATGAAACCTGCTGTTCAGTTTCTCCGCATCCGATTCCAGATTAATGTTATATAACAAAGGATAATTAAAAGGTACCAATCCCAGTTCAGTAGGGGGCACCCCATCCGTCCATCCACGAATCTCTAGGTAGGCAGCTTTTTGTACTTCGATTTCCTTTTTGGCTAGATCCAGAAGTGCCGCTACATCAGTCCCATCCGCAAACAAAGGATAGCAATAATCTGAGAAAGGCAGGCAAACCAGTCTTCTTCCTGTAAGCGGACTGCTAATCAGGAAGCAGGGTACCCCTGCTACGAATTGTTCAGCTTCATTTTTCAGAACAAAATACCTTGGTAGATAGTTATACGCTTCTGAAATTACCTTTGCCCAAGAAGACGTATGAAAGACGCTCCCATGTTGATGCCTCGCCACGAACTCATCCCAGCGGTCATCAGTGGTAGGGTTTATGATTTCAGCTTTCACCGCAAATACCTCTATTAACGGAAACCCAATCATTAATTAACGATTGATAACGAAGCAATTGGCTCTCCGACAAATTTTCTTGATAATAAACCTGGTAGACTGCTCCTGGCATATAATGCTCTGCCAATTCTTCATTCAACTGCTGAGGGACAGGCACTCGATTATTCATTTAATAGAAGCATACGAAAGTCAGGTTAGAACAAGGTTAGGATTCAGTTACAAGATGGCTAGAGTAATATAGACATACCACGGCTGCTGTTACGGGTCTCCACAGTAGTGGTACTTTGATGTATGTATAGGTCAAATTTTGGAAAGTATTAATCGTATATCATGCTTGCTGGTTAGCCAGTGCCTGAAAAAACAGAGCAACTCAAATCAACCCAACTTCTAACCAAAACTTAACCACATAATAACTTTATTGCATCACAATAATTTATAGGATCAAATTTGAAGAATATCATTACGAGAAGGTGAATACAAAATGATAGAGGGGAAATGCCCCAAGTGTGGGGCTAGATACTTTGGTTGGGCATTACGGTTTCCCCGCAATCAATCGTGTTCCAATTGCGGAACTGCCCTGATTATTTTTGAAAACGGAGAACGCGTTTCTGAAGGCCACTCACCATTTACCGCGGAAAAATACTATATCAATTCGCCAACCAAAGCCGATAAATCGAAGAACAATGCAAATACAGGACGAAAAGTAAGAGGCACCGCTCGTGATGATAAGTAATAATCAGAGTTCAGTATATCAACGAGAAAGTCAGGAATCAGAATTTAATAAGTTTCAATACTTCTATAATGGGCCAGCTAGAAATTTTTACAGATTTATTCAACCCTCATAAACTAAGAGGACACTCCGGCTATATTAGCTTCGATTATAATGTTGTATGTGTTAAGTAACTTGAGCTGCGCAAGGCAAGGTAACGGCTGATTACTTTCAAAGATATCAACGTCCTTCTCGCCAACGCCGGCCATACTGGCCACTTCCTGTTGTGTTAATTGCTGCAAAGTACGCTGAATCCTGGCGGTCATGCCGAGCGATATATCATCAAAAGAAATTGCTTCATCCATAACCGAAGCCATCCTTTTCCCTTTCTCCTTTAACATAGGTTAAACCTCCCAGGCTTACATCATTTATTAGTTTAGGGAGAATGATGCAGTTCGTATTTGAACGGTAACATCCAGCAAGTTTGCTGAAGGCAACAGAGATTCGTCTTCAATAGCAATGTACCGGCAATTGGTCAAATTCCGACCATAGCTGGTTTCATCGGTTGGTGCGGTCTCTTTTTCTCTCTGCGCTAAAGCTCTCGCCAGATCAGCTGTCGTCTGCAGATTATGGTGATATGAGCAGTTGACACATTTCTCATACCAACCGTCTCTACCTCGGGCAATAAAGAGGTCGCCACCACACTGAGGGCACATGTCATACTTCCATATTGTCATTTTCAAGCTCTTCCCCTTGCAGAGATTAAATGGCCTTATCGATTACGATAACTTAATTGTAGACTTTGAACATTAAAAATATGTTAAATATCAACCCTGATAAATTACAAAGTAGTTAAAAAGCTGTTTCATTTTGTTAAAAACCAGCCTGATACCAGGAAGAACACAATAGTTAAAGAGGCCTTTATTAAGGCCCCCCTTAACTATATTTTGTTACTTATTCAAACAGTACAGGAATAATAGGCTACCTTGGATCACCAAACGTCGTTGTAACCTTTGGATAGAACCTTATCTGGAAATTCTTTGTACCATCGTTGACAACGGTCTGTCCTGAAACTACCATATCCGCAATATTGAAAATCCATTCGTCTGTGTACTTGACTGCTCCTACCTCTGTCAGCCACTGTTCAAATTGTTCCATTGTAAGGGGATCAGTGTAACCATTTGCGACCTTCCAATCTTCCGGCACATCGCCAGGGTCAAGGTACCCGTTGTTATTCCCTTCTTCATCAAGGGTTGTATTGTCACTGACCCAACCTGTCCACTTAAATAGGTCGTCTATTTGTACCGCCTTAGATTTTCCTTGCTTGTTTCCTTTCCCTCTTTCGTAATCGTCAGTGGGCGGGTCAAATCTCTCGAATGTTCCATCTACAGTTGGTAAATACAGGTTACCGTTAGTGGTGATAAGCCCCAGTCCTATCAAATCAGCATCTGGATCGAATCCGAATGGCCACCCATCAGTGGTGTTGTCTGTAGCGTTGGCAGCGGCAACCACGAAGTTCTGGGTCAGTAGTATTGTACTTGGACCTTCAGAACCTTTGTTGGGGGAACCGAGAATTCTACCGTAAACATAGTATTCTCCCGCGTCCTTAGTTATGTTATCAGATTCGTCAAAGATTTTATAAGGCAGGTACACCTGTGCCGGGTCATAGTCAGGGCCAAAGTTCTCGGCTAATGAATCAAGGACAACCAGCTCAGTGTTATTCCTATTCTTTTTATTCGATAAATACTCGATTGTAGAATTGCCGCTAAGAGCAACGATTACCGCATTTCCAGTTGGATTCCCAGTATATGTCAGCGGGTCTCGTCCGTGAAGATTCAGATTGAAATGCTGTCCGCTTGGAAATCCATTGCTTTGGTACTGAACATCGATGGGTTTCGCCGCCATGGCTGGCGATACACATAGAACCGCAACTATCACCATAAGGGCTAAACCTATTAATATTCTTTTCATCTTCTTACCTCCTTTAACCACCATAATTGTGGATTTCTAGCTTTATTTTTTTGTACTTATTGTGTATGATTTTCACCTCCTCCATCAGCTACACTGGTTTTTAAGTAGACTTATTGACAGTGTTACAAATCCATCTGATAATAAACATGGGAAGGCCACGGTGAATGGCGGTGTTCGTCAGCCTGCTGTTCTTAGCCTTCCTTGGTGCGACCTTGGTAGAGGTCGCACCACTTTTTTACTTCTAAGAATTTACATACGAATCCATCTGAATCAATAATAACAGGCGAGTCTTCGATTTTTGAATCCCCAAAAAGTCCTGAGGCCGATTATTAATTAGTCAGTTACCTGAAGTAATAATGAGTAATGGCAAAGAAGTACTGTTCCGTCACGTTTACTTCGATAATAAATTATAATGCTGCCCAGTTCGTTGATTTTTCCTGCGCCTTTCTCCTTTGCCCCATTTGTAACTTACCCGTTTTAAATGGCCTTCTCATGTAATCCGCAAAGATACACATTCATTTGCCTTATTGCAAGCATATGTAACACAACTGTTACATTTTGTTAATTTCAGAGAGGTTAAATTAACAACTCTGTAATTTAGATAGTTTATAGTGGGTAAAAATAGGATTTTGTAAACAAGGAAAGGGTGGGCAGGAATGGATAGTGCAATACCTGAATACACAACAGACGAAATTTCCGACACAGAAGTTGAAGAAATAGACTCCTTGCTAACAGCAGGCGAGGCAGCTAATTTGTTACACGTCCACATTAATACAGTCAGAAAATGGAGCAATCTGGGAATATTACCAAGTTTCCGCATTGGGCCGAGGAGTGATAGGCGATTCCGGAAAAGAGACTTAATGACTTTCCTCCTTAAGTAAATGAAAGGGGTTCTGGTGATGGAACAGCTCAGAAACAAAATACATTATAAAGCGGGAAGATGCCTGCTGAGCATAGAAGACGCGGCTCAAGTCCTTGGTATCCACATTGATGCCGTTAAAACACTGGTCGAGATGGAGCTATTACCATGAGTACGTATCAATCCCGGTTTGGAGCAACGATTCCAAGAGGACGATGCTTGTTTTCTACTTCTAAAGTAACCTAAAAGTCAGTAGCCTATTGAAAACTGAAAGGTTTTATGGATGAACAAAGGATATGCGGAAATGGTTAGTCCAAAGACAGAAGACACGACAGACGAAATTCCTGACGGAAAGGCTGAAGAGTCAGACTCGCTATTAACGGTTAGAGAGGTAGCTCGCAGGTTAAATGTCCACATCAATACAGTCAGAAAGTGGAGCAATCTGGGAGTATTAAAGGGTTTCCGCGTTGGGCCAAGGGGTGATAGGCGATTTCTTAAAGAAGATATTGATAAGTTTATCCAGAAATAAGTTTCAGGGGAATTACTAGTGGAACAATTCGAGGACAAGGCACAATATGTAATGAATGATATCTTCCTGACGCTGGAAGAAACGGCTGACATACTGGAAGTCCCTGTCAATACGATTAGAAATTGGGTCACTACAGGAGAATTACCCTCTTCACCTATCGAACCTAGAGGTGATCTACAATTCCGGATGGATGCTGTCATCACTTTCATATTGAAGCAAATCACAGGAGGATCAGAGATGGAACAGCCCGAAGACAAGATGGATGATAAAGGAAAAGGATACTCGTTGAAGTTAGAAGGCTTAGCTACTATTCTTGACGCCCACGTCGATGAAGCTAGAATGCTGGTCGAGGAAGAGTTGTTGCCGTATGTATACAAATATACAGAGTTATGCAGCAATCCTCGACCTGAGTCGAGATTCCGAGAGGAAGATTTTCATTTTCTACTTAACTAAACCAAGGGCAATATCTTAGCATATTCATCAGATATAAATTAGGAGAAGGGGAGATGAAAAACAAGGCTGGAGTTACTAAACAACAAAAGTGTATACATCACTGGATTATTGATTCTCCCAATGATCATATGAGTTATGGCAAGTGTAAGCGCTGCGGTGCGGTCGCCGAGTTTTCCAATACATTTATACGCGATTTTGTGGAACGCGTAAAACTGCCCGACAAGAAGCCCAGACAGCGTGTCAATTAGTATCTGCTTTATATAGCAATTCTCTTTTTCATTTTTCACGTTGTAGAGAAGTTAAGTAATCTGCAATTCATCTTACCCTCACTTCCGCCAATTCAGGCAGCGAGCATACTATCACTCTTAAGCATTGCTTTAGTAAAAGGCGTATCCTTTATTACGCAATCATTGTCCAATATATAAACATTCATACCATACTCTAACTGTCTTGATACTGAAATTACTTCATGACCCATTTATAATGATGTGAAACTGATAAATAGAGATTCTGATTGTGTATTAGAGGTGTCAAAATGAAAATCGGCGATATGGTGCGTGTAATGCTGGGGTCGTATCAAGGGAAAACGGGCATAATAGAATGCATTTTTTCACGAGTGAAACGCTTTCAAATGCGAGGTATAACTGACCCCTTTGATACAATTTACGAGATTAAACTTTTTGAAGAAAATGAATCGATTTATTTTGCTGAGAAGCATCTTCAATTGGTCAATGAACAGGATATTGCCTATTACCCACCTGTATCCGCAATCTAGTTGAGTTTTCCATAAATTGCCACTCTTACTCTTCCTTCCTCCTTCTCCGCCTCCAATGCTTCCGGGAAGAAGGTCATGTTACTTAAGTTACCGAAGTTTCCACCCATAATACTCTTAACAAGTTATATAATTTTTTAGTAAGAGAGAAGTGGGGGTGGAGAAATAATGAAAAAAGCTATGAAACTGTATACTATAAGCAGCATAGTTGTGGCATTTATTGGAACAATCACTGTTACTACGGAATTACTGCCTCCCTTAATAAATAGTTATATCTTGGTAGGAATTGCCGGTCTAATACCGACATCAATAGCTGGCTTCGCATTGACGCATAGGAAGTATAGAAATTAGATAAGATACAAATCATCTTTTTCTCACTTCTGCCATTTTAGGCATAAGCATTGCCCTATACCGTTATGCAACTCTTGTCCAATTCTCAAAAGAGTTGCTTTTTAGTTTATGATGCACGTGGAACCATGAAGCAATAAAGGAACTTTTTAGGTCTTGACCAGTGAGAATAGCAAGGGAAAGGGAAAGCGAAAGTTCAGTTTATGACTTCTGTAAATGCGCCAACGGTGGTTTTTAACGAGTTCTTGATATCAGCAGAATCTGTCCGGTCATTGAGATAATACTCAAATTCCAGCAGAGTTTTTACGGCTTTGTCTACCTTTAATTCCAAGCCGTTACTGCAAGCTCTGGCATCAGCCAGTGCATTGCTACCTTCGATTCTGATAGGAATTATCCGCCGTTTCCAATCAGCTATTCTATTTGCAACCGATATTTCCCCACTAGGGCGAGTGAGTTCAGCAACGGCATCTTTTGCCCATTTTTGTACCCTAGCGGACGCTCGTTTGCGACGTATTGCCCGAACCTCCAGAAGGACCGCAATTACAACTAAGATAGCTGCCGCAGCACTCAGAGACTCAGTCCAATCAGCAATAAATTTCAAAGTGCTGGAAGTTACCGTCCACTTACTGATATAGCTGAAAAACCATCGGGCAGGACCATAATTGAGATTGTAAGTCTGAATCAAAACGATAACAAAGACGCAGCCGAGAACTGTAACGCCTGCCAGATATAGAGCCCAATATCTCCCTAATAGCGACTTCATGATATGCCTTACGGTTTCTCCATCAGCCGCGGCCTTGCATATAATTATGATTGTATTAAATTATATCATCGACGCTCTAGATGTCAGTTAGAGTTAGGTAAAAATAAGGTTAGAATTGAAAAAGATGATAGCAAGCGGGTGATGGGATTCGAACCCACGACTCTTTGCTTGGGAAGCAAATACTCTGCCGCTGAGTTACACCCGCCTAATCCGTTATTTTAAAGGAAAAGCCTGTTACTGTAAAGGCAGTTCTTCTCTTAACTTTCCCCCAACGGGGCAATCGATTATAATAGTGGCATTAGATATGAAAGGAACAGTCAAAGGAGGAGAATCTGTTGAAGATCAAGCAGGTTGAAGCCATGGTCCTGACCTGCCAGCTGGAAAAGCCCATTATGGATGCCACCTATACTTTGCCACACCGCAGCGCCGTGCTGGTCAGGGTCGATACTGACGAAGGGATTTCAGGGATCGGGGAAGCCGCCTACTTCGGCGGACCGCCCATGATAACCAAAATGATTATCGAGAAAGAGCTCGCCGATTACCTCATCGGGGAGGACCCCAGAAATATCGAGCGGCTCTGGGAGAATATGTACCAGCGGACAATAAAGCACGGGCGCAGGGGTGCTATCATCGCCAGCATGAGCGGCATTGACATCGCCCTCTGGGACATCATCGCCAAGTCAGTTGGAATGCCGTTGTACCGCCTGCTCGGCGGCTGTTATGAACGAATCCGGGCCTATGCCAGCGCCGGTTTCTACGCTGAGGGCAAAGGTCTGAAGGAACTGGCCAATGAGATGGAGTCATACGTGAAAGAAGGCTTCACCGCGGTCAAGATGAAGATCGGGCGCGTCAGCCAGGCCGAAGATATAGCCAGAATAAAGGCGGTCAGAGAAGCGATTGGCCCGAACACTGACCTGCTCGTTGACGGGAACAATGTCTACACCGCCTATGAGGCGATAAAGATGGCCCGCAGGATGGAGGCATATGACATCTTCTGGTTTGAGGAGCCGGTGCCGGCGGAAGACATTGAGGGGAGCGCCAAGGTGGCCGCGGCCATCGATATGCCAGTTGCCGCCGGCGAGAACGAGTTCACCCGCTACGGCTTCCGCGACCTCATCATCAACCAAGCACTTGACATCGCCCAGCCCGATGCCACCTGGTGCGGCGGCCTTACCGAGGCCAGAAAAATCGCCGCTATGGCCAGCGCCTGGAACATCATCTGCGTGCCCCACTCCTTCTCTTCGGCAATCGCCCTGGTGTCCAACCTGCATTTCAGCGCCTCGATACCTAACGGCCGGATGCAGGAATTCGACCGCAACTACAACCCGCTGCGCGAAGAACTGCTGGTTAAACCGATTAAAATCAATAAAGACGGCTACATTGACCTGCCGCATAAGCCCGGGCTGGGCGTGGAGCTGAACGAGTCAGTGGTGAAAAAATACCGGGTGGATTGAAAAGGCTAGCTCCACTCACCGGCATTGGCCTGCGGCCATACCCTCGCCATCTCGCCGGCCAGAAGCTTATGCTCCGGTTTTTTCAAACCAGGGTCAACCTGGAAAAGCTGGACGGCCTCGTTGCGGGCCAGTTCCAGAATCTTGACGTCGGAGAGTTTGGCCATGCGCAGGTCGGGCAGGCCGCTCTGGCGTGTGCCGAAGAATTCGCCCGGGCCGCGCAGCTTTAAATCTTCCTCTGCCAGGACAAAGCCGTCCTGGACGCCTTCAATGATGTCCAGACGCTCCCGGCCCACCTCCGACGGGTTCTCAGCCAGCAGCATGCAGTAGCTCTGCTCTTGCCCCCGCCCGACGCGACCTCGGAACTGGTGCAGCTGGGAAAGGCCAAAGCGGTCGGCGCTCTCAATGAGCATCACGGTGGCGTTGGGAATGTCAATGCCGACCTCCACCACCGGCGTTGCCACCAGGATATCAAGCTTGCGGGCGCGGAAGCGCTGCATCACGCCATCCTTCTCCTCGCCGGAAAGGCGACCGTGCAGCAGCCCTAGCTTTAAGTCGGGGAAGACTTCACGCGACAGCCTCTCGTATTCCACCACCGCCGCCTGGGCGGCAACCGCCTCCGATTCCTCGATTAAGGGGCAGATGATGAACGCCTGCTGGCCGCCGGCCACCTGCTTGCGGATAAAGTTATAGGCGCTCTCCCGCTGCTGCGGTTTGAGCCACTTTGTCTTCACGACCTGCCTTCCCGGCGGCAGTTCATCGATGACGGAGAGGTCAAGGTCGCCGTACAGGGTCAGCGCCAGGGTGCGAGGGATAGGAGTAGCCGTCATGACCAGCATGTGAGGCCGGAAGCCCTTCTGCCGCAGCGCCGAACGCTGGGTGACGCCGAAACGGTGCTGCTCATCAACCACCGCCAGCCCCAGCTTGCGGAACGCAACGCCCTTCTGAATGAGGGCGTGCGTGCCGATGGCGATATCAACTTCCCCGTCCATAATGCGCTGCTGCAGCTCATGTTTCTGAGACGCTGTGATATCACCGATGAGCAGTGACACCGTGATGGGGCGAGCCAGCAGCCCGGAAAACCGTTTCAGGTAGGGCGTTTCTTCCTCCTGACTCCCCGCCCTGGAGAGAAGCTGGCAGAGGGTGGCAAAATGCTGCTCGGCGAGAATCTCGGTCGGGGCCATAAAAGCCCCTTGATAGCCGTTGGCCACCGCCAGTAATAGAGCCGCGGTGGCCACCACCGTCTTGCCGCTGCCCACCTCCCCCTGCAATAGTCGGGACATCGGCTGCGGTTTCTGCATATCATTCAGCGTCTCTTTCAGCACCCGCTGCTGCGCTGCCGTGAGCGTAAAAGGCAGGGAGCGGACAAAGTTACTGATCAGCTCATTATCAGGAACGAAGGCGCTGTCCGGCTGGGCCACCTGCCAGTCGTGCTTGCGGCTCATCACGCCCAGCTGCAGGACGAAAAGCTCATCGAATGCCAGACGCACCCTGGCCTTGTCCTTGGCCGCCTCATCTTCGGGATAGTGTGCCTGGCTTATGGCCTGCGGCAGTTCCAGAAGGTCGCAGCGCTCTCTCAAGGCCACCGGTAGAAAATCCGCCACCTGATACGCCCACAGGTCAACCACCTCTTTCATCAGCTTTCTCACCTGCCGGGGGTAAAGCCCCTGGGTCAGGGAATAGACGGGAACCAGCCGTCCGGTGTGCACCAGGTCTTTGTCTTCAACGAATTCCCACTCCGGGGACTCAAAGACGTGGTGTCCCTTAAACAGGCTGACCCGGCCGCTGAGCACAATGCGGGCATTGGTGGGCAGCCTTTTGGCCAAGTAGGGCTGATTGAACCATACGGCCCGCACATTTCCCGTCTCATCGCCGACAATGGCCTCGGTTCCCTGCCGGTAACCCAAGCGGGTTATCTGCGCCTGCCACACGTTGGCCATTATGGTCTGCTCGTCACCATCGGTGAGCTCCGAAATGTGCTTTATCCGGCTGTAGTCAAGGTGTCGATGAGGAAAGAAGTAGAGCAGGTCGCGTACCGTCTTCACCCCCAGCTTGCCGAATTTAGATGCCAGCGCGGTGCTGATGCCTTTAACCGTGGTTATCGGTGAATCCAGACCCTGCCCGCTGACTGTGGCCACTGCTTCGGCCGCCTTTGCCCGCCTTGCTCTAGGTGGAGCCGGTGTTTTTCCCGTCGGCTTAGCCATGACAGGGGGGCTTCCCTCTATTTCGGCAATCAGACGGAAGACGTCCTCCGCCCATTCCCGACGCTGTGGTGAGGACAAGGAGGCGTAATTTACCCTAGCTACCAGCCGCTGAAAGCGCTGCAGGAGGCGGCGGTCCGGGATAGCTTCCGCGGTCTGGTCAACACAGCTGCCGAGAAATCGGTCCAGGCCACCAATGACCGCGCTATTATCGTATTCCTTCTTATGCTCCAGCTCCAGAATCTTGCGCAGGGATTCAAAATAGGCCGCCACTTGTTCTCGCCTTCCGCTATTGTTTATCCCCCATCAACGCCACCAGCAGCAGACCGGGGCCAGTATGTGCGCCGATAACCGGGGTTGTCTTGGTGCGGTAAATGCGCTCCTTGGGGAACAAATCGCCCAGCTTCTCCACCAGTATATCGGCATCACCGGGACAGGCGGCTTCTTCCACCGCCATCTCTTCAATACTTTTATATTGGGCGGCAAACCGATACAGATGTTCAATAGCTTTAGCTCGGGAACGCGTCCTCCCCGCCGGCTCCACCAGACCGTTTTTCATGGTGATAAGGGGATGTATTCTGAGCGCTGCCCCCAGCAGCGCCTGGGCCGCCCCGATGCGCCCGCCTCTCCTGAGATACTCCAGCGTGTCAAAGGCAGCCTGCATGTCAACGCGAGGCATATTGCCGCGCACAATCTCTATAATTTCATCCAGGCTGGCTCCGGCCAGCGCCGCTCTGGCAGCGGAAATAACCAGAAACCCCTGCGACATGACCGCACATCTGGAATCGATTACCTCCACGCGGCACTGACGCTTCATCAGGCCGATGCTCTGTACCGCTACCTCGTAGGTGGCGCTGAGCCGGGAGGAAAGCATGACGGCCAGAATCTCATCCGTTTCTTCGGCCAGTTTATCATAGGCAGTGGCAAAGGTTACCGGCGATGGCACCGATGTTACCGGAAAAAATTTGCTGCGTGTAAGCTCCTGATAGAACTGCTCGGTGGTCAGGTCAATGCCGTCGCGGTACACCTTCTCACCGAAGCGGACATCGAGCGGAATGACGGTAATTCCCAGTTCGTTGATTACCTGGGGTGGCAGGTCAGCGACACTATCGGTCACAACCTTTACCGGCATTATCGCCTATTCTGCCTCCAGAACAGTTAACGCAAGGGCATTGGGACCGGCATGTGTCCCCAATACCGGACTGACTATTGCCCGATAGATTTGCTCTTTGGGGAAGATAGCGCTCAGGCGCTCCACCAGCTCATCAGCCTCATCAGGCGTGGTAGCATGCTCCACTGCCAGTGCCTCAATCTTGGAGAAGCCAGGCACAAAGTTGTACAGATAATCCAGGCCAGCCGCCGGAGACCTTACCCTAGTCAGGGGGGCCATCTCGCCATCCTTTATCGTTAGTATCGGCTTTATGGACAGCATTGCGCCCATCAATCCCTGTGCCTTGCCGATGCGTCCCCCCTTGGCCAGATATTTGAGAGTGTCAAAATATATTACCAGATGAGAACGGGGTATAGCTTTGCGCACGCAATCAGCAAGCTCGTCGAGGTTTGCCCCCGCCCCGGCTGCCTTGGCCGCAGCCATAACTATCAATCCCAGACCCATTGCCACCTTCCGCGAGTCAATGACCTCAATCCGGCACTTCTCATCTATCCTGTCTTTGGCCTGCAGCGCCGACTGGTAGGTACCGCTGAGCATGCTAGATACGGTAACCACCAAAATTTCATCAGTTTCTTTGGCCAATTTCTTATAGACATCAACAAAATCGCCCGGTGGCGGTTGCGTGGTCGTCGGGAAAATGTCGCCCTGAACCAGCCTGCGGTAAAATTCCTCGGTGGTCATTTCCACCCTATCGCGGTAGACCTCCTCGCCAAAACGCACGTAGAGCGGCACCACCGTAATCCCCAGCTCCTGGGCTAAGTCATCAGAGATATCGGATAGACTATCGGTAACAATTTTAACTGCCATAGGAGAGGATACCCTCCTTACTCAATGGAAATAATATAGTTATAGTGCGGTTGCCCACCCCTCACCACCTCGATCTGCAACTGCGGATACTGGCTGCGGATATCGCTGGCCACCTGTTCCGCTTCCGCCGACTTGGTATCAGCTCCGTAGTAAATGGTAATCACCTCGATTTTGCTCAAGCCTAGCTTGGACAGCATCTTGTTGAGCACCTCAAGGCTGCTCTCCCCCACCGCGACCAGATCGCCATCCAGGAAGCCAATCGGCTGCTTCCTTTTGATTTTAAGGTCACCCAGCTTGGCCGAGCGCACGGCACGGCATATCTCGACGGTTTTCACCGCCGACATAGCCCTGGTCATTATCTGGATATTTGATTCCAAGTTTGCTTCATAGTCAAAGGCCAGTAAAGCCGCCACTCCCTGCGGGATGGTCATCGAAGGCACCACCTCAATTCTCTTTTCAGTGAGTGACTGCACCTGATTGGCCGTAGCCACGATGTTCTTATTATTGGGCAGAATTATCACCTTGTCCGAGGCAGCTTCCTCAACCACCTGGAGCAAGTCCTTGGTGCTGGGATTCATCGTCTGCCCGCCGGGAACGATAGCGGTTACCCCGAGGCTGGTAAAAACGTCAGCCAGCCCATCCCCGGCAACTACAGCTACAATAGCCGTGTCCACTGTCGGGCCCCGGTCTCTCTGCATTTCCAGATAATCCTGGTGCTGTTCGTCCATATTCCGGATCGACACCTGGTGCAGGGTGCCAAGCCCGGTGGCATAGGCGATAACGTCGCCTGGTTCAAGGGTATGAATATGGATCCTGGCTGCGGAATCATCGCCGACCACAATGAGCGATTCGCCTTTCTTTTCCAGTTTCTTCCGTATCTTTTCCGTTTCCAGCTTTTCTCCCTTGAGCAAAAATTCGGTGCAGTACCCATAGGGTATTTCATCAGCGGCAATCATCTGCGGCAACTTGGTGGGATGCACATCGGTAACAATTATCTGCGGCTTGCGGAAACGCATCTGTTCCATCTCACCCCGAAGGAAGCGCAGAGCACCATCGAAAATGGTGTGCAGCCCCTGTCCGCCGGCATCAACCACGCCGGCTTCACGCAGCACATTTAGCAGTTTTGGTGTGTTTGCCACCGACTCACTAGCAGCATTTACCACCGTCTCCATGATTGCAATCAGGTCCTTGTCATTTCCGGTCATCTCTGGCTGTACGGCTGCAGCCACATCCTTGATGACGGTCAGCATCGTCCCTTCCACCGGGTTGCTGATCCCCTGGTACGCCATTGCCGACGATGCCTGTAAGGCGCCAGCCAGCTCGGCCGCGGTGAAAGATTCTTTCTCGGTAAAGCTCTGTGCCAGGCCACGCAAAATCTGGGAGAGAATAACGCCGCTGTTACCCCGCGCCCCCATCAGCGCCCCGTGTGCCATGGCATGAGCCACTGCCGAAGCGCTATGGTCAGGAGCCCGGTAGGCCTCCTCAATGGTGGAACGCATGGTGAGCAGCATATTGGTCCCGGTGTCGCCATCGGGTACCGGGAATACATTCAGGGCATCAATCTCGGCAGAGCTTTTTTCCAGCCATCCAGTAGCCGCAGCGAACATTTCTCGTAATTCCTGGCCACCGATGGAATTTATTGGCTTCATTTTTATACCATCCTTGTCAAGCTCAGCTTGACTGTGCTACTATGTAGTAGGTTTTATATTACACCAACTTTGTCAAACAGTCAAAGGAGCATCTGCATTGAAGTGTGATATATGCGGTAAGTCATCCCAGTTTGGTCATAATGTGAGTCATTCCAAGAGGCATACCAACCGCCGCTGGGTACCTAATATACACCCGGCTACGGTTACCATAAACGGTCAGCTCAAGCGCCTTAACCTGTGCACCAGATGCCTGCGCACCCAGCATAAAGTGATGAAAGCAGCCTAGCTTGTCTATTCCTCCTGCTTCATCCTCTCTGAAATAGAGAGGGGATATTTTCAGTTCACCTGCCCCAGTGCTTATTTCGCGGCTGCCACTGCCTGCGCCACGCGCTTCGGTGCAGTGCCGCCAACCGTATCCCTCGCCGCAAGGGAAGACTCTATGGTAATAGAATAGACATCCTCACCAAATAACGGAGAAAAATTGCTGTATTCGGCAAAGCTGAGTTCCGCCAATGATTTCTCCTTTTTCACCGCGTAACTTATCAGCCGGCCAACTATCTCGTGGGCATTGCGGAAGGCCTCTCCCTTCCTGACCAGGTAATCTGCCAGATCAGTCGCCAGAATGTAGCCGCGTCCCGCTGCCTTCGCCGCACTCTCCGCATTCACCTTCAACGTGGATACCATGCTGGCACATATGGCGAGCGAAGCCAGCAGCGTGTCCACGGTAGCAAAGAGACCCTCTTTATCTTCCTGGAGGTCCCGGTTGTAGGCCAGAGGCAGCGCTTTCATTGTGGTCAGGAAAGCCATCAGATGGCCATAAACGCGCCCGGTTTTCCCGCGAACCAGCTCGGCGACATCCGGGTTTTTCTTCTGAGGCATGATGCTGCTGCCGGTGGCATATGCCTCATCAAGCTCGATAAAACCGAACTCCGCAGATGACCACAGGATAATCTCCTCCGCCAGCCTGGACAGGTGCATCATAGCGATGCTGGCGTCAGCTTCACACTCGAGGACAAAGTCTCTGTCCGAGACGGCATCCAGGCTGTTCTGGCTTATCCGGTCAAAGCCTAGTTCACGGGCCAGGAACTCGCGGTCCACATTATAGGTGACCCCCGCCAGCGCCCCGCTGCCCAGGGGCATAACATCGGCCCGCATCCGGCAGCATTCCAAGCGGTCAACGTCCCGCTGCAGCATTTCGAAATAGGCCAGAAGATGATGCGCCAGCAGCACCGGCTGCGCCGGCTGCAGATGGGTGTACCCCGGCACGACAACGTCCATATTGGCTTCGGCCAGGTTTACCAGGGCATGCTGCAGTTCACGAGTGTTGCCAATGGTCTGCGCGATAGCCTCTCTGATATAAAGACGCAAATCCAGCGCAATCTGGTCGTTTCGCGAGCGCGCCGTATGGAGCTTGCCACCAACCTCACCTATCTTTTCGATAAGGCGAGCCTCGACGGCCATATGAATATCTTCGAGTTCCGCCCTGAACTCAAATTTACCTTGCTCGATCTCCTGCTGGATGGACTCAAGCCCCTGCACGATTATCACAGCGTCAGATTCGGAGATGATTCCGTGCTTGGACAGCATTCTGGCGTGGGCAATGCTGCCGGCGATATCGTGGCGGTATAATCTCCAGTCGAAGGGCAGAGATGACGTGTACGCAGCAACTTTTTCATCCGCCGCCTTCTGCAAGCGGCCCTTGATGTGACGCATGTCAGCTCTTTTCCAACCGGCTCGTACCCTGTACCTGAGCCTGAGTCTTTACCGGCAATCCCCAGATATGGATGAAACCGGCCGAGGCACTCTGGTCGAAAACATCTCCTTTATCGTAGGTGGCCAGACCATAACTGTACAGCGAATAGGGCGATTTGCGCCCGACCACGGTGCAGCTGCCCTTGAACAGCTTCAGTCTCACCGTGCCGGTAACGTAACGCTGCGAGGACTGGATGTAGGCCGCCAGGTCCTCATGCAGCGAGGTAAACCACAGGCCGTTGTAGACCAGGTCGGCGTATTCCATGGTCACCTGCTGCTTGAAACGCAGCTGCTCCCTGGACAGCGTCATTGCCTGCAAAGCCTGATGCGCCCGTAGAAGCACGGCGGCTGCCGGTGCCTCGTATATTTCACGCGACTTGATGCCAACCAGACGGTTTTCCAGATGGTCTATCCGCCCCACGCCATGACTTCCAGCCAGTTCGTTCAGGGTCTGAATGAGAACGATGCCGCTCATCTTCTTCCCGTCCATGGCCACCGGGATGCCCTGCTCGAAGCCAATCTCCACGTAGCCGGGCGCGTCCGGCGCCTCTTTCGGCGATTTCGTCCAAGCGAAAGCGTCATCAGGTGGCTCCACCCAGGGGTCTTCCAGAACGCCGCACTCAATACTTCTTCCCCAGAGGTTTTCATCAATGGAATACGGGCTGGCAACAGTGACCGGCACCGGTATGTCATATCGCTCGGCATATTTGATGGTCTCCTCTCTGGTCATCCCCCATTCCCGCGCCGGGGCGATGACTTTCAAATCGGGGGCGAGCGCATTCACGCTCACCTCGATTCTTACCTGGTCATTGCCCTTCCCCGTGCAGCCGTGAGCTGCCGCCACCGCCTCCTCATCACGCGCCACATCCACCAGCAATTTGCCAATGAGGGGCCGGGAGAGAGCCGTTGCCAGCGGGTACTGTCCTTCATAAAGGGCATCGGCCTTCAGCGCGGGGAAGATGAAATGGTTAACAAACAGCTCCTTGGCATCTATGACCACCGCCTTTACCGCGCCCGCCTTTAACGCCTTCTCTTTAATGGCGGTGAAGTCGCTTTCGTTGCCGACGTCAATGGTGAGGGCAACCACTTCCAGGCCGTAGTTTTCCTGAAGCCATTTGATGGCCACTGAAGTATCAAGGCCACCACTGTAGGCCAGCACCACTTTTCCCGACACCGCAAAACCTCCCGCTAGTTACTCGAGCTTTCACTGACCAAGCTGAAATTTTCTTCCAAGAAACCGGCTATTCTCAGGTTAACACCAGGATATTGCCAGCGATAGTCGTGCCCGGGCGCCCGCACGAAATAGAAAATGCGACCGGCCTCCTCTTCCTCAGTCAAGGGCATACCCAGGAGTGCTTTCAGGCTGGTGAAAAGCATGGCCGGGATATCGCCACAACTGAAGGCATCAGGAACCTGGCCATTCGTGTCCAGCACTAGCGTTCTCTCCACGGTCATCTGTCTGTGCCAGAATGGGGGTCCGGTCTGAATGCTGTATACCTTGGGATCGTCCCGTAACATATCCATCACCGTGTCCGAAATGACGGCGCCGTTGCTCTCCCCGGCAACGATGATTTTGAGGTCGGGAACATTTCTGGTGAGGAATTCCACCCTTTTGGCCAGGTTTTTGGCCTTGGAAGGGTAAACGGAGAATAACTCTACCAGCTCTTTGTTTATGCCGCGCAAACTTCCCGTGGTGCGCCGGAAGTCAAGCACCAGCGAGGAATATCCCAGGTTATCCAGTTCCGATTCAATTCCCTGGCAGATTTCCTGCCACCCCGGTGAACGTTCCAGCATTTTGGTCCCCCACCCCCCCGGATTGAAGATAACGACGAAATCCTTGTCCTTAGCCTCAACGTACGCGGCCAGTAGCTGACTGACGAATTCATCATATTTGTCCTGGTAATCGCCGTACAGCTCCATCGCCATAGCTGCTGCATCTTCCGCTACTGACTCCGGTATCTCCGGCAAGTCAGCTATCGCTACGGGCTTTCCCTCCCCATTAGCCAGATCGGTAATGCCGATATCTATATAGGAAAAGGCAGTGAGGAACATGCCCAGCAGCAGCACCGTGACCAGGGCCATGAAGATGCCAAGCCTGCGCAGGTTTAACTTCATTTTAATCATTATCGCATAATTTTCGTCTTTGGGGAATACCCCGTTATACCGCCGCCAGCACCTTGCCCAGGATGCCTATCGCCTCATCCACCTCACCATTGCCGATGATGAGGGGGGGCATAAAACGCAGAGCATCGGGCTTCACCCGGTTGACCAGAAGACCATTGCCCAGACAGGCTTTCAACAAATCGGCGGCAATCTCGCGGTCGAACTCAATGGCCAGTAGCAACCCGCGTCCCCTCACATCGGTAATGAAGGAATATTTGCCCCTCAGTTCCTCCAGTCGCCCTTTGAAATACTCGCCGACTTTTTTAGCGTTGTCCGCAATGCCGTTTTCAATGATGTATTTCAATGTCGCGTAAGCCGCGGCACAGACGAGGGGATTTCCCCCGAAGGTCGAGCCGTGTTCGCCGGGAACAAATACGTTGGCACTGTCCTTGACCATAAAGGCCCCGATGGGCACCCCGCTTCCCACCCCTTTGGCCAGCGTCATGACATCCGGCTCAACAGCATACTGTTCGTAGGCAAATAGGGTTCCCAGTCGGCCAATTCCGGTCTGAATTTCGTCAAGTATGAGGAGAATCCCTTTCTCATCGCACCACCCTCTTACCTTCTTCAGGTAATCATCGTCGGGTATGTTGACTCCACCTTCACCCTGCAACGGCTCCAGAATGACGGCGCAGGTCTTATCGGTAGTGGCCGACTTTATGGCATCGATGCTGTTGTACTCCACGTTGATGAAACCTGGGGAGAGAGGGAGGTACGGCTGCTGGTGCTTGGCCTGCCCGGAAGCCGCCACCATGCTCAGGGTACGCCCGTGAAAGGAACCGTTGGCGCTGATAACTTCATACGCCCCGTTCCGGCGCTGCTTGCCATAGCGCCGCGCCAGCTTTACTGCCCCCTCATTGGCCTCGGCACCGCTGTTGCTGATAAAGACTTTATCCAGGCAACTGTGCTGCACCAGTATCTCGGCCAGTTGCAGTTGCGGTATGGTATAGAACTGATTCGAAACCTGAATAAGGGTGCGCGCCTGTTCCGCCAGCGCTTGGGCAACCACCTGATGACAGTGGCCCAGACTATTGACCGCCCAGCCGGCGACGAAGTCCAGGTACTGACGTCCTTCATCGTCCCACACCCTCGCCCCCTCGCCTTTCACCAGCGTTACCGGCACACGGTCAACGGTATGCATGAAGTATTTGCTTTCCATTCCCTGCCATTTGCTCATTTCCATTCTCCTGAAAGCTCTTTAATAATTGTATTCCAATTTACTTTTTCAAGGGGTTTTCTGTCTACCTCACCCCCCTCTCCTTCAAAGGAGAGGGGGAGGTATATGGTAGAGGGGCTTCGCCCCTCTTGGACTCCCCTGTTCCTTTACCGGGCTTACACTCTTTTTGACTTCTTACAGGGCTTTCCTCCTGGGACTCCTCTTCTCGCTTGCCGAATCTCGTCTCTCTTTAACTCTCTGGCTGGTCATTATATATTATGGTGCCGCCGCCGCGCCCCTCAATCTGCTGGCGCAGAGCATGGGGTTGCCGGCCATCGATGATGCAGGCCGCCGAGGCGGTGTTCACCACCCTGATACAGCCCTGTATTTTGGGGATCATCCCCCCGGAAGCGACGCCGGAGGCAACCAGCTCTTCAGCCTCTCCGACGGACAATTTTGACAGCAGGTTGCCTGACCGGTCACAGATGCCCGGTACATCGGTCAGGAAAATGAGCCGTTCCGCACCGATGGCGGCGGCTATTTCGCTGGCAAATATATCGCCATTGACGTTCAGTACACATGGCGCACCATCGGGCCGGTCAAAGGCGTAAATGCCCACCGGAGCAATCACCGAAACATAACCAGCCTGGAGCAGAGTATGCAGCAGCTCCGTGTTTACCGTG